>Ga0190359_1000549_pt1 | contig 25254 bp, 23 predicted proteins | sample 48721823_MG_FD_161269 | JGI IMG/M metagenome (GOLD analysis project Ga0190359, IMG submission 161269) | Hydrothermal vent microbial mat bacterial communities from Southern Trench, Guaymas Basin, Mexico - 4872-18-2-3_MG | ecosystem: Environmental > Aquatic > Marine > Hydrothermal vents >... | reverse complement strand
TTTTTACAGAAAGTAATCTCAGATATCATGGGTCCCCAGGTAAGGCTGGTAGATCCTGCTTATAATGCAGTATTAGATTTGAAGAAAATATTAGAAGAAAAGAAATTATTAAAGATTGATAATAACAAAAAAGAAAATTACTACACCACTGGTAATCCTGATAATATGAAAAAAATGATAAGAATAATTTTGAATTCTTTTGGATACAGGATCGAAAAGATAAAATTTTAGGAATTTAGAAAAGATTTATATAATTTTGATTATTATAGGTTTTAAGAGAACTTGCTCTTTTAGAATTAAATTATAAATGGACAGACATTACGAATTCTAGAACAGCGATTTTTGATAAATTGATATAGTTTTTTTGGTAAAGAGTAGGCATATTAAGATATAAGCTTAGAATTGTGATGTATGGGAAAAGTTTCTTCCCATGGTTAATTTATTAGTCTGTATAACAGAATAGCATATATACTGGAGTGAAGAAAATATTAATTAAAAATTTGAAAAAGGCGGCAATAAATTATTAACAAAGTATGATGCAGATACTCATCAAGCAGTTGCAGATAGAGATATTAGTTGAGATAGAAGCAGGAGTAAGAAGATGCGGTTTTTCTCCAAAGGATATTATTAGCTTTGTTAAGGGATTAGTAAAATTACCAGGGATTAAATTTGCAGTAATACTTGCTTATAGAGGCCTGTGTCGAGGAGTATAAAATATAGAAGGAATTAAAAATATTAGACTCAGTGAGGGAAAAATTAATTGTTATGTAGTAAATAAAATTGAAAAAAAGAATAATTCAAATATATAAAAAATTATCAGAAGCAGGAAGAATATTATTTATGAAAAATAAGAGAAAAAATATTAACAAAAAATATAAAATTGTTTTTACAGATTACTATTTTCCAGATATCAACAAAGAAATTAACATTCTTAAAAAATTGGGTAATATCGAAATTGTTGATTGCAACGAATTCATTTCAAAAAAAATAGATGATGAAGAAAAAATATTATATTATTTAAGAAAAATGAATGCGGTTGATGCTGATGCATTATTAGTTAATCATGCGATTATTAGTGAAAAAATTATTTCTCAGTTAAAAAATTGTAAAATTATCGCCAGATATGGGGTAGGAGTAGATAATATTAATGTGGAGGCTGCAAAGAAAAGAGGAATAATTATTTCTAATGTTCCGGATTATTGTGTGGAAGAAGTTTCAGATAATGCCGTAGCTTTTATACTGGAATGTCAGAGGAAAATAGTTCAATTAAATCATATAGTAAAAAATAATATCCCATGGAATTATGAAAAAATCAAACCTATAAGAAGATTATCTAATTTAACTATTGGATTATTAGCATTCGGGAAGATTGCTAGAAAGGTAGCAGAAAAATTATTTTATTACAACTTAAATATTATTGCATATGATCCTTATTTTGGTAATAAAGAACAGTATAATTGGGTAAAGTTTGTGACTTTAGATGAATTATTAAATAATTCTGATGTAATTTCTGTGCATGCACCGCTAACTAAAGAAACCTATCATTTAATAGATGAAGATTCAATTTTGAAAATGAAAAATGGGGTTTATATCATTAATACTTCTCGAGGGGGGTTAATTGACGAAATAGCACTTTATAACGGAATAAAGTCTGGTAAAATTGCTGGAGCAGGATTGGATGTTTTAGAGTATAACGATGAGAATGATTATTCAAAATCGCCTTTAATAGAATTAGAAAATGTCATAATAACTCCTCATACTAGCTGGTATTCGGAAGATGCAGTATATGAGCTTCAAATTAAAATCGCAAAAAATGTTTATAAAATGTTAAGCGAGGGAAGACCCTTGTATGAAGTAAAATAACCAGGAGAAATTCAATTAATGACTAAATTAAGAAGTGACAAGGTATGAAAGGAATAACAGGAGCTTATGCTCGAGCAATGTATCGAGCTATAGGTTATAGTGAAAAAAATTTAAAAAAACCCAAAATTGCTATTGTAAACTCCTTTAGTGAAACAAATCCTGCTCACTATCCTTTGAGAGAGCTTGCAAAATTTATTCGTGAAGGAATTTATACAGCAGGGGGGATGCCAGTTGAATTTAACACTATAGCACCTTGTGACGCGATTGCCCAAGGAGAAGGGATGCATTATACACTTCTTTTATGGCTGGTGGGGCCATGATGCCTCGAAAGATAGGTAATAAATATTTGGTAACTTGTGATATTAAAGAAGCGATGGGAAAGGTAGAAGTTGGGTTTATTAGCGAAAAAGAATTTTACGAGGTTGAGTCGACTACCTGCGCTACAACTGGTACCTGCTCTATGATGGGAACAGCTTTTACAATGAGTTCGATTGTAGAAGCTTTAGGGCTTTCTTTACCCGGTAGTACTACTATGTTAACTGTTGATTCACGGAGATATCAGCTTGCTCAAGAAGTAGGAGAAAGAGCGGTACAATTAGTTAAAGAGGATTTACGGGCTACTAAAATAATTACCAAGAAGAGTATAGATAATGCAATTCGGGTATTGATGGCATTAGGGGGTTCAACTAATGCCATTTTACATTTAACTGCTGTTGCTGATTAAATTGGTTATGAAGTTTCTTTAGAGCTATTCGATAAACTTAGTAGGAAGACTCCACTTTTAGCTAAGTTTAAACCTGCTTCCGAGTATAATATTTCTGATTTTGACGAAGTTGGTGGTGTTCAAATGTTGTTAAGGGCTTTAGAGCCCTTACTTTGCTTCTGAAGGAGCTGTTATTAAACAAAGTGGAGTATTGTCAAAGATGTTGGTACATTATTATACCTGTACCTGTAATAGAAAATAATCAATTTCAAATTAGTTCCAGGGAAATCCCAACAAATGCCTTAAAGTAAATTAGAAGAAAGTTATACAAAAATAGCTAAATCAATTTGTATGGACATAATAGAGCTAAGTAAATTATAAAATATTTGAAGGATATTAACTCCATGTCTGAAATTTTAGTTAAGATATACAGAGGAAATTTAGTGAAAAATCTATATCGAGGGGACATTACTGTAGTTAATGACGAGGCTGGAGATTGCGAAAAAATTACCTATTGGCGTTCATCTGCTAAACCTATTCAAGCTTTGCCGGTTGTATATTCTGGAGCAGCCGATAAATATAAATTGACGGAAAAAGAGATAGTAATTCTAGCATCTTCTCACAGTGGTGAAGAAGAGCATATACAATTAATTCGTAATATTCTTAATAAGATTAAATTGAGTGAAAAAAATTTATTTTGTGGAGCTTATCCTGCTTTTCGTAAATCTACCACTAATTCTCTTCTTCAGGATAAAAATTAAGCCAAACCCATTTATAATCCTTGCTCAGGGAAACATGCTGCCCAATTAATTTTATGTAAATATTATGGATAGTCAATTAATGATTACTATAAAATAGAACATCCAGTGCAAAAAATGATTTTAAATGTTATTTCTAAGGTAACTAAATATTCTAAAAAAATATACATTTGGGAATAGATAGTTGTGGAGTACCAGTATTTGGGTTGCCGATAAAAAATATGTCTTATGCTTATACACGTTTGGTTAATTGGAAAAGTTTATCTTCAGAATATCAACAATCAGCAAAGAGAATAGTTATGTCTATGATAAAGAATCCTGAAATAGTAGGAGGAATCGGAAGATTTGACACAGATTTGATGCGTATTTCGAAAGGTAAATTATTAGCCAAATCTGGAGCGGATGGGGTTTTTTGTATTGGAGTTTTTAATGAGAGAGGGATGGGGATAACTATAAAAATGGAAAGCGGAAATATGAAATTCATTCCCTTAGTGGTAGCCAAAGTTTTACATAAATTAAATATTTTATCAAAAGAAAAGTTAAACCAATTAGAAAAGCATTATCCTTTGTGGGTGAAAAATTATCGAAATGAAAAAGTCGGCAAATTTATTCCAGATTTCGAGTTAAGAAAAATATAGAAAATACATTGAAAATTTTCAGTCATATATTTTTTACTAAGATACTACAACTGTGGCTATGAAGCTAAGGGAAGTCAAAAGAAGGTGTGTGAATTTGCTAAAGAGTAATAGATAAAACATTTCTTTGATATGAACCACGAAGTATGTCATAAGGTAATGCCGGAGACAGGATAAGTATGGCTAAATATACTCTTGTTGCTAGCAATTTACCTAAAAGGACCAGAATAGTAAATAGCAACCAAAATTGTTTATACTTACAAAACATTTAAAATAATCCTCAAAAAAGAAGGATTTTTAAAAAAAATGCTGTAATAATATATAATAATAAATAAATTTTTTACTTTTAAAAATAAGATGATTTTTACTTTATTCGAAGTATTTAGGTAATTTAAAAAGTGGTAACGAGCTCTGGGTTGATCCGATTGCTTCAAATGTGAATTTTATTATTACTACTGGAGTAATAGTCACTCATTATATGGCGGGATTTTCTGGAGGAAGGAAATCTATTTTACCTGGTATATGCGAGAGAAAAACTATTGAAACTAATCATTCCAAGATGGTCTATCCCAATTCTCGTGCTGGAAATCTTAAAGATAATCCTGTTCACGAAGAAATGCAAGAAGCAGCAGAGAAGGTTGGGGAATAATACTGTGCCTCAATGATTTAATTTTTTTTATGAAAGTGAGAATATTTTAAATGCACCCCTTACATCAGATATTAGCCCGTGCTACTGGTCGAGAAAAAGTTAAACCTGGTGAATTTATTGTAGCTAAAGTAGATCTGGCGGAGATAAATGATTTATATTTACAGGTTTTACTATCTTTTAAAGAGATGGGAGGAGATAAAGTTTGGGACCCTCAAAAAATAACCTTTGTAATGGACCATTATGCCCCTGCACCTACTATTAAAGCTGCGGAAAATCAGAAGAAGATGCGCGAATTTGCCAAAGAACAAAGAATAAAACTTTTCTTTGATATTAACCAGGGGGTATGTCACCAGGTAATGCCTGAAGCAGGTTTGGTCTGGCCAGGAATGCTGCTTGTTGCTACGGATTCACACACTACTACTCATGGAGCTTTTGGCGCTTTTTCTACTGGAATTGGGGCGACAGATATGGCAGCAATCTTACTTACTGGGAAGATATGGCTAAGAGTTCCAGAAATTATAATGGTCAATATTACTGGAAAAGCCAAGAAAGGAATTATGGCTAAGGATATAATTCTTTACCTTATCTCTCAATTGGGCACAGATGTTGCCTTGTATAAAGCCATAGAATATGCCGGGGAAGTAGTGGCTGAGATGTCTTTAGATGAACGTCTGGTCCTTTGCAATATGTCCGTAGAAATGGGGGCAAAAGTTACCTATATCAAGCCAGATAAAAAGGTATGGGATTACCTTTCCCAAGTTAAACATCAAAAAGTTCAAAAAGATATATCTATTAAAGAATTAGTTGAGAAAGATAATGAAGTATACGAATCTGTTCATAATTTTGATATTAGCAAACTCGAACCACAGATAGCTCTTCCTAATAGAGTAGATAAAGTAGTTCCTGTTTCTCAAGTGATAGGAGAGCCAATTCATCAAGCTTTCATTGGTACTTGTACCGGTGGAAGAATTAACGATATTAAAATAGCAGCAGAAATTCTAAAGGGAAAGAAAATATCCTCCAGGGTTAGATTGTTAATTATACCCGCTTCCAGCCAAATATTAAAAAAATGCATCGATTTAGGTTATATTCAAATCCTGTTAAATTCTGGAGCAACTTTATCTACCCCTTCTTGTGGTCCTTGTTTGGGTGCTCATGAAGGAGTTTTAGCTCCAGGAGAAAATTGCATTTCTACTTCCAGTAGAAATTTTCCCGGAAGGATGGGCAGCACAGAAGCAAAAATATTTTTAGCTTCTCCTGCTACAGTAGCAGCTTCGGCTTTAAAAGGGACAATAACAGATCCTCGAGAATTTTTGTAATTTTTAAATAATACTTAGCATGAAGTATAAAGAAAATAGTTGTTAGTATTAAATTAAGTTTTAACTTGTGAAAATAGGAATCCAGAAGGGATTACTTTATATGTTTAAATCCATAATAGAAGGGAAAGTCTTCAAAGTTGGAGATGATATCGATACAGATCAAATTTATCCGGGTAGATATCTTTATCTTACTTCTCCTGAGGAGATGGCTGTTCATGTCATGGAGGATGCTGTCCCGAATTTTTACAAAAAGATAGAAGGAGAGGATTGGGTAATAGTTGCAGGGAAAAATTTTGGCTGCGGGTCCAGTAGAGAACATGCTCCCCGAGCACTTCTTTATACAGGAGTCAAAGCAATAGTGGCAGAATCCTTTGCCCGCATTTTTTATCGCAATGCTCTAAATATAGGGTTACCCATAGTGAAATGTCCAGGCATAGTTAAAAAAGTGAAGCAAGGTGGTTCTATCCAGATCAATCTTAAAGAAGGATTAATTATTTTAGATACTTCTGGAGAGATATTATCAATTGAAAAATTTCCCCCTCAATTCTTAAGTATTTTAAAAAATGGCGGACTAATTCCTTATTTAAAAAAATATAAAAGATATGCTCATTAAAAATATAGCTAATTCGCATCTATATTAGCAAAATGGCAATTTATTATAAAAATGCTAGCACTAAAGGAGGTAGATTTTAATATCTTGTTCAATAGTGTTTATTGCTCCTTATAAAAAAATGGGAGAATTATTCTCAGAAATTTGCCAAGAAATTAATAAAAAGATCATAATAAAAATTGGGGATCTTGAAGAGGGGGTTCGCCAGGCAGTTGAATTAGAAAAGCAGGGCGTGATTGATGTTATAATTAGTAGAGGAGGAACCGCCATCGCTATTAAGAAGGAAATTTTAGATATCCCTGTAGTAGAGGTCCAAGTTAGCGCATTTGATTTAATTCGAGCTCTTCATCAAGCCAGAAAGGAGACTAATAAAGTTGCCATTGTTGGTTTTTATCCTTTTACATATGGGATAAAGGGCTTGGAAGAAATTATGAACCTTAATATCAAGATATTAACTTTAAAGGAAAATTGGTATATACGTCCTTTTTATATTAAAGAGAAACTAAAAGAGATAGAAAAACAAGGCTATAATTGGGTAGTAGGAGATAATATTTCTGTAGAAACCGCTGAAAGCTTAGGTATGAATACTGTTTTAGTCGAATCAGGTAAAGAAGCTTTAATGCAATCAATCTTGGAAGCTGAAAGAGTAGCGGAAGTCAGAAAAAGGGAGTTAGAAAAAACTAAAAGGATAAAAAGTATTATTGATTTTGCCTACGAAGGAATAATTACTGTAGATCCAAAAGGGGTAATTGATACTTTTAACCCTCGGGCAGTGAAAATTTTTGAAAGAGAGGCTTACCGAATAGTAGGGAAAAATATAAATGAAATTTTTCCAGAATTTAATTTTCCTAAAATTATAAAAATAGGCCGAAAGATAGAAGGGAAAATATGGACGGTTGGGGATATAAAAATTGTAGCAAATATTATTCCGATCAAAATCAATAATGAAATAGTTAGGACTGTAATTACATTCCAGAAAGTTTCACAAGTACAAAAGATAGAGCAAAAAATAAGAGAAAAATTGTATTTAAGAGGAAATATTGCAGAAAATACTTTTAATGATATTGTTGGTCAAAGTAACATAATTAGAAAGTTAAAAAAAGAAGCAAAAAATTATGCCCAAGTTGATTCGCCTATTTTAATTTACGGTGAAACAGGAACAGGGAAAGAACTTTTTGCGCAAGCAATACATAATTATAGTCCAAGAAAAAACAAGCCATTTGTAGCTTTTAATTGTGCTGCTCTTCCAGAAACTCTTCTTGAAAGTGAACTTTTTGGTTATGTAAGAGGAGCTTTTACTGGAGCTAAAAAAGAAGGGAAAGTCGGTCTTTTTGAACAAGCACACGAAGGAACTATTTTTCTTGATGAGATAGGAGAAATTTCTCAAAATATCCAAGCTCGGTTGCTACGAGTTCTTCAAGAACATAAAGTAAGAAGATTAGGAGATGATAGAGTAATACCAGTAAATGTTAGGGTTATTACTTCTACCAATAAGAAACTTATTAAATTGGTTAAGGAAAAGAAATTTAGAGATGATCTATATTATCGAATTAACGTTTTAAATTTAATAATTCCTCCTTTACGGGAAAGGAAAGAAGATACATCTTTATTAGTTAATTTTTTTATTAAAAAATATGGATATAAGTTTAAAAAAGTTGTAGAAGGCATTTCTGAAGAAGGAATGCGAATATTAGAAAATTATGATTGGCCTGGCAATATTAGGCAATTAGAAAATATTATAGAAAGATTAATAGTTAGAACTGATAAAAATTTTATTGCGACCAGTTTAGTAAGAGAAATTATGAAATTAGAGTATGAAGATGGCCGCATTGATAGTCGCCAAAAGCAAGAAAATATAAATTATCAATTAATAAGTGGTAATTTAGAAAATATTGAAAAAACTATTATTAAAAGAGTTCTGCAGGAAGAAAGAGGAAACAAAGCTGCCGCAGCGCGAAGATTAGGTATTAGCCGCACAACTTTATGGCGAAAAATGAATAATAAGTAATAAATACAAATAAGTGTTAAGGAAAAGTAAAAGTAAATATAAATAAATACAATTTAAAGGGAATAAATTTACAATTCCATAATGTAACTATAACATAATGAAACAATGGAGATTTGTGTCTCCTATTAGATAAAGGTTAAATAATGTTTTATGTTTATTTAGTAGTTTCATAATGAAACATTTGTATCTTAAAAATAGATTTATTATCTAAGAATATAAATTTTATCATTTAAAATTGCTTTAAATTACATATGTATTAAAGGTAATTGCTTGCTTAGAAGTAAACTTGGCATAAAAATTGCATTAATTAATAAAATATATAATAATAAAATATAGAATAAGCATTTATCAAATTATTATAATTTTATTTATAATATAGAAAAATATGAAATAAAGTTTTACTAGTTATTTTACATAAGGAAGAGTGTTGCACTATAAATCTTAGAAAGTAGAGCAGTAAAGTAAGGTACATTTAAAAAGACTAAAATTACGAGGAGGTGATTTTATAGAACTTATATAGAGTCTATACCTTTCCAGCTAATGGATAAGGTAAAACTGTGTAATCTTTTAGTGTTACATAGTCTATTTAATTATTTTTTAAATATTTTAGGAGGTAAAAGATGTTATTTAAAAAACAAAGAATTTTACTTTTTGCGATGTTGCTTAGTATTTTACTGATTGCTGGATCTTTATCTGTTACCGCACAGGATAAGATTGTCTGGAAATCTTCCAGTTTTGGTCCTGCTTCAAATTATTCTCAGATCCACCATGATAAAGCCTGTGAAGCAATTACCCAAGCTAGTGGTGGCCGAATGGTAGTCAAAGCATTTGTCGGTGGTTCGGTTGTTCCTGAAACAAAAGAACTTGATGCTGTCATTGAGGGCGTCCTAGACTTGTGCTATACCTGCCCTATGTATAACTTGGATAAATGGCCGGCAGCTGGTTTAATTAGTTCCAGACCAGGTGGATTGCCCGGACAATATTTAATACAGTGGTTTGATTATGGTGGGGGATATGAATTAATGAACAAGATGATGGAGGGTTATAATGTCATGACTATGCCCGGATTTTTATCTCCTGAACCGCCTGAAGTATTCCTCCATTCCAAAAGAAAGATAGAAACCGTGGATGACTTGAAGGGTCTAAAAGTACGTACCTCCGGTGACGGCGGAGAAATTTTAGCCAGGATGGGTGCTAATACCATATTTTTACCTGGCGGTGAATTATACGAGGCAATGCAGAGAGGTACCATTGATGCCTTTGAATATGCAGGATTATCAACCAATTGGAGCATGCATTTTAATGAAATTGCGCCTTATGTTATTTTATCACCCGTTCGGGCGCCTAGTGATCCCCATGTTTGGTTTGTGAATAAAAAATCCTGGGAAGCTCTTCCGGATGACCTAAAAGTTTTAGTACAAAATGTAATCGCCAGATGGACTCAGGAACAGCAAAATTTTGAAAGCCATTATGATATGGAAGCGTTACAAAATTTCAAAGATGCCGGATGTGAGGTATACAACCTTCCCAAAGAAGTGGAAGATGCTCTTTCAAAAGAAGCAAAAGAGTTCTATGCTGAAAAAGCCGCTAAAGAGAGCCCGATATTTGGTGAGATTTTTAACTCTATGTATAACTATGGTAGAAAGGCTGGATTATGGGAATAATTGTTAGTTAATCGTTAAATTGTACATTTGAATAAAGAATAGCAAGGAGTTAAGAAGTATGATAATTTTGAGAAAAATAATTAGAGGCATTGATACATTAAGTAAATATGCTGGTTTAACGGCAAGATGGTTTGCTTGGCTCCTTGTCCTGGTAGGCGCATATGAAACGATTATGAGACATTTTTTTAATGCGCCTACCATTTGGGCATATGAGACCATGACTATGTCTGGTGGAGCACTGTATATTCTGGGATGGTCTTACTGTCATTCGATTAACTCTCATGTAAGAGTAGATCTTTTATATCGTCTCCTTTCCGATAGGAAAAAAGCGTTAATGGATATCATTAGCTCTCTAATATTCTTTTTTCCATTAGTGATAGTGCTAATAAAGGTTTCTACTAAATGGGCAGTGAGAGCATGGAGAATTAATGAGATTATGATTTCTACTTATTGGTACCCGCCGGCTGCTCCCTTTAGAACGATATTTGTTATAGGACTAGTTTTGTTACTTCTTCAAGGTATAGCTAAGTTTATCCGTGACCTATATTTTGTAATAAGAGGTGAGGCAATTGATTGAATTAAGTGAACAAATTATTACGGTTTTGATGTTAGGGGGAGTGCTTACTCTGGTCATGACGGGTTTCCCAATTGCTTTTGTAATAGCTAGCGTAGCACTCATTATGGGTTCTATTTTATTTGGAGGAGACACAACCTACCATATTCTATACAGTCGAATGTATAGCATGGTACTAAGTTATCCATTTCTGGCTGTACCTCTTTTTACTTTTATGGGTGTTATTCTGCAAATGTCTGGGATCGTTGAAGAATTATATACAGTACTATATGAAACTATGCGCGGATTAAGGGGAGGATTAGCTATTGTTACTATAGTATTTGGTACTATCCTGGCAGCATGTTTAGGTGTTATCACTGCGTCTGTTACCATGTTGACATTAATTGCACTGGGGCCTATGGTGACCAGAGGATATGATAAATCAATTGCTTCAGGTTCGGTTGTTGCCGCTGGTACGTTGGGAATACTTATTCCTCCCAGTATTATGTTGGTTGTCTATGCACCACAAGCCGGTCTTTCTATTGGACAGATGTTTATGGCTGCTTTTACTCCTGGTCTAATCCTTTCGGGTTCCTATATTGCCTATGTAGGAATTCGGTGCTACTTAAATCCAAAATTGGGTCCACCAATTTCAGAGGAGCAAGAGTCAAAAGAGTCTTTTTTAGTGAGAATGATAAAATTGTTAAAGGCATTACTTCCTCCGTTATTAATTATTTTTTCAGTCTTAGGTACCATATTTTTGGGGATAGCTCCCCCAACTGAAGCGGCAGCTATGGGAAGTTTGGCTGCTGTTCTCTTAGCGGTAGCCTACCGGAAAATGACTTGGGATCTTGCTAAACGGGCAGCATTAGAAACGCTCAGAGTGAGTTCATTTGTACTTTTAATCGCAGGAATTTGTTACGCTTATGTTGGAGTATTTATGAGTGCGGGTTGCGGTAATGTTGTAAAAGAGGCAATTTTAGGCATACCCGGGGGAAGATGGGCTTCTTTTGGCGTAATAATGTTAATTGTCTTTCTTTTGGGGATGTTTATCGAATGGATAGGTATTGTCTTTATCATTGTTCCAATATTATCACCTGTTATAGTCGCTTTAGGATTTGATCCGTTATGGGCTGGTATGATGGTTTGCATCAATTTACAGATGGCATTTATGACGCCTCCCATGGCAATGTCAGTTTTTGTTTGTCAGGGGGTTGCTCCACCAGAACTTGGAATTACCTTGAATGACATAATAAAGGGAGTCATTCCATTTATTGCCATTGTAGCCTCTTGTTTACTTCTTTTTAGTATATTCCCACAGATTATTACATGGCTGCCAGATCTTATGATGAAATAGTAATTTTTCTTAGAAAGAAAAAATTAAAATAGGTTATATAAAAACAAAAATAATGAGAATCAGTTAATAGTGAATTAATTAAAAGGGATAGATAGCAGTCGCTAATATTAGTTTTGAGATTATATGATAAATTAGATTATTTGGAGGGGAAGTAGGAATTTTCCTCCAAATTTATCCCATAAGACGGTCCAAAAATCATTTCCATATTTTTAAAATCTTAGGGAAAATATTTTTTATAAATAAATATCAACTAAAGGCAATATAGATAGATTATTTCAATTTATAATTTTGATATCTATAAAGCTTTTCAGCTATTTATTCTTCTTAAAGTATTACAAAATAAGAATTTGATTTTTTAAAAAATAAAAAAAAGTCAAGGAATAGGGAAAAAATTCGGTAAGTATAAAATAAATGTAATTCGTATAACTTTGTGGCAAAGAGCGAATGATAAACATTAGTAAATAAATAAAATTTAAGGTAAATACTAAATTTACAGTTTTATTATGAAACTTATATGTTTATAAAAGAGATTTGTTATTTGAATATTCCTTTAGATTATACAAGAATCAAAAATAAATACCTACAACAAAATAAAACTTGGCATTAAGTGTTACTTTTATTATAAATTGAGGGGTAAGATAATATTGTTTTTCCAATTGAAACTATGTTATGAGGTATGATGGATGATTTATGTAATAGCAGACGATCTAACCGGCGCAAATGACACTGGAGTGCAATTTGCAAAAAAAAGATATAATACAATAGTATCAATATTTGATAAATCATCAGTGTTGCAAAGTGTTCCAGGAGATTTAGATGTTTTTGTAATAGATACTGAAACTAGGGGATTAGAAGATAAGATAGCAAGGAAGAAATTAAAGAGTATTTTAGAAAAAATAAATATAAAGAAAAAAGATGTAGTGTATAAAAAGGTAGATTCAACCCTAAGAGGCAATATAGGCAGCGAACTTGAAGAAATAATGATGATTTTAAATAGAGATATTTGCATTTTTAGTCCCAGTTATCCATCTTACCAAAGAATAACAGTGGGAGGATACCTGATTGTTGATCATAAGCCTCTAGAACTAAGTGAGTATTCTTACGGTAATTCAAAACGGGTAGAAGATTCTTTTATTCCCTTTTTATTAAAAGCCCAAACTAATGTTCCTGTCGGGAAGATTGACTTAAAAGATGTTACTAAAGGACAAAAAATTATTTTATCAAAAATAAATGAATTATATCAAAAAGGAAATAAAATAATAGTTATTGATTCCACCAGCGAACAGCATTTAGCGGATATATTTAGTAGTGGCTTAAAATTTGATGGATCGGTTTTGTTTTCCGGTTCAGCTGGCTTAGCCAATCATTTTCCTAAAATGTATAATAAGAATGAAAATCTCAAAATAAAGATTGAAGACAATAGAGGGCCGGTTATAGTAGTTGCGGGGTCGCGAAATTCTATAATGGAAGAACAGATAAACTATCTTAGAAATAGGTTAAATTTTACTGAATTAAAAATAGATTTGGAACAGATTTTTTCTAATAAAGATAGAATTTTAGAAAGCTATGTTACTAAATGTATTAAGGGTATAAAAGGCAACCAGGATTTGGTAATACATACTGATGCTATCTATAATGAGGAAAAATCAATAAATAAAAAGTTGATGTTAAAATACCATCTTAGCTTTCGAGAATTGGAGGTTAAAATTAAAAATTTTTTCGGAGAGCTTACTTCTAAAATAATAGAAAATAGCTATACAAGAAATTTAATTTTAACTGGTGGAGATATTGCCTTAGGGGTTTGTAAAGAGTTAAACATATACAATTTACATATTTTAGATGAACTTTTACCAGGTATTCCTTTGAATATTGCTAATTATAAGAATTATAGTTTAAATATTATAACTAAAGCGGGCGGGTTTGGCAAAAAAGATACTTTGTATAATTTAATTAATAAATTAAAAAACTATTAAGAATGGAGGAAGGGCTCATTATTCATTAATAGTGGGCTAGATATATTTTATAATGAAAAGGCCAGTTATTGCTATTACTATGGGAGATCCTGCAGGTATTGGAGCAGAGATTATAGTCAAAGCTTTAAGTAAAGAAGAGATTTATAGAAAATCTAAACCAGTGGTTATTGGAAGTAGTTGCGTTATAAATGATGCACTGAAATTTGTTCCTTTACATTTAAAGTTAAATGTGATTAAAGATACCAAGAAAATTAAAGGAGAATTTGGAACAATAGATCTCTTAGATTTAGACAATATAGAATTCGATGAATTTGATTACGGAAAAGTAAGTGTTAAAGCAGGTAAAGCATCATTAGATTATATCTATAAAGGAATTGATTTAGCAATAAATGGGTTAGTAGATGCAGTGGTGACCGGACCTATTCATAAAGAAGCAATTAAGGCTGCCGGTTCACCTTACGCTGGCCATACTGAGATATTTGCATCTCGTACTAAAACAAAAAATTATGCCATGATGTTAGCGGATAAAAATTTAAGAGTCATTCATGTTTCTACGCATGTCTCCTTACGTCAAGCCTGTGATTTGGTGAAAAAAGAACGAGTTTTAACGGTTATTCGTTTGGCGAATAGAGCATTAAAAGATTTAGGAATTAAGAACCCAAAAATTGGAGTTGCCGGATTAAATCCTCATGCGGGAGAAGGAGGACTTTTCGGCAATGAAGAAATTACCGAGATTGTTCCTGCGATTGAACAAGCGAAAAGAGAAAATATAACGGTCGATGGACCAGTCCCTCCGGATACTATTTTTTCCAAAGTAATTGGCGGACAATACGATATTGCGGTTGTTATGTATCATGATCAAGGTCATATACCTATGAAAATTACTGGATTTAAATATAATAAAGAAAGTAATAGATGGTCAAGTATGAGTGGAGTAAATATTACAGTAGGTTTGCCGATAATAAGAACTTCGGTAGATCATGGAGTTGCTTTTGGAAAAGCTGGAGAGGGTAGGGCTAATGAAGAAAGTATGGTAGAAGCTATTAGAATGGCTATTGATTTTGCCAAACAAAAATAGCAAATATATAAAATTAGATATAATTAGTTATTAATTATAAACGTAGAGCAATGAAGTAAAATGCAAGTTGTTTTGGTGGGGTTCAATGCGGGATAATAAAAATTGTATAAAAACAAACCTAATATTTATTGAATAGCTGAGGTATTGTAGGTATTTATACATAAAATGAGGTGTAAAGACATGTTAGAAGATATAAAAATAAGAAAAATAAGACAATATTTTAACAAGACAAAAATAGAAGATTTACCCGAATATATTCATCAATCTTTCAAAAAATCCGATCTTAAGAAACGTATAAAACCAGGTAGTAAAATAGGAATCACTGTAGGTAGTAGAGGAATTTCTAATATAAAACCCATTGTGAAAGAAATTATTTCTGAATTAAAAAATCTAAATGTTTACCCTATTATCTTGGCAGCAATGGGAAGCCATGGAGGCGCAAATAGTGAAGGGCAAAGGGAAATTTTAGCGTCTTATGGTATAACTGAGAATGAGATGGATGTTCCAATTTTGACTTCTATGGAAGTAATAAAAATTGGGGAAATAGATGGCAGAGTACCTATATACTTTAGCAAAGATGCAATGGAAACAGATGGTATTATTGCTTTAAATAGAGTTAAAATGCATACAGATTTTAAAAGTAATATTATTGAAAGCGGAATGTCTAAGATTTTGGTTATAGGCTTAGGTAAGGCGAAGGGGGCAAGTTCTATTCACTCCTTAGGGGTATATGGTTTGAAAAATATTATTCCCAAAGCTGCCGAATTAATAATTAAAAAAGCTCCGATTATTCAGGGCATAGGTATTTTAGAAAATGGCTATGACCAGACTATGAGTATATCTTTTGTACTACCAGAAAATATAATTCAAATTGACAGTGAATTGTTAAAAATATCTAAAGAAGTAATGCCCAGGTTACCAGTAGATGAGTTAGATATAGTAATAGCCCAGGAGATGGGTAAAAACATAAGTGGAACTGGACTTGATACAAATGTAATAGGAAGACTATACATTAACGGAGAAAAAGAAAGTATGAAACCGCTAATTAAAAGATTAATAGTTTTTGACCTTACGGAAGAGTCTCACGGGAATGCTTTAGGGATTGGTCTGGCGGATATTACAACTAAGCAACTTGTTAACAAAATAAATTATAAAGATACGTATGCTAATACCATAACTAGTACTTTCTTAAATCGTGCTAAAATACCTATAATCGCAGATTCTGAGAAAGAAGCTGTTGAAATAGCAGCAAGAACTTGTTGGAAATTAGAACCAACTGATATAAAATTATTGATAATAAAAAATACTTTAGATCTTGAATACTTATATGTTTCAAAAGCAGTTTGGGAAGAAATCAAAGATAATAAAAATATTGAACCATCTGGAGATTGGGAAAATTTAATATTTGAGAAAGATGGAAAAATGAAAATTAAACTGTGAATAAGACAATTGTTATCTTTACTTACCGCTCGCCTTATCATTTAAAAAGATAAGGCGAGTAGGCGGATTAATAACTATAATATTATTCTCTATTTTTTAAAATTTTAGATTTTTTAGTCTTTCTATGGCTTCTTCTAGTCTTTTTTCTTCTACTGTTAGGACAATTCTTACATATCCCTCACCATAATCGCCATAGCCAATTCCTGGAGTTACAATAATTCCTGTCTTTTCTAATAAAAGATTAGCAAATTCTATAGAGCTCATTTTGTTTAAAGTGGGAATCCAAATATAAAAAGTAGCTTTGGTCGGCTTGATATTCCATCCTAATTTATTTAATCCATTGATAACGATATCTCGTCTTTGGGTATAGATTTGGTTCATCTTTTCTATATTATCCTGAGGCCCAGTTAAGGCTTCGATACCAGCTTCTTGGATAGCTTTAAAGACTCCAGAATCAATATTTGTTTTTATTATGGAGAGAACTGAAATAGCTTCTTTATTTCCTACTGCGAAGCCGAGTCTCCAACCAGTCATATTATAGGTTTTAGATAAAGAATGAAATTCTATCCCTACATCTTTAGCTCCTTCTACTTCCAAAAAGCTATTAGATTTATATCCATCAAAGGTCATCTCCGAATAGGCAAAATCATGACACACTAAGATATCATACTTTTTAGCAAATTTTACCACCTTTTCAAAAAAATCTTTATTAGCCACAGCAGCAGTAGGATTGTTAGGGTAGTTGATAAACATTAATTTAGCTCTTTGGGCAATTTCTTCGTCTATTTCTTCTAAATCAGGTAAAAAATTATTTTCTTCTAATAAAGGCATAATATAGGGGAAACCATTGGCAAATAAAGTGCCTGTTTTATAGACCGGATAGCCAGGGTCTGGTATAAGACTAAAATCTCCCGGGTCAATAAAAGCTAAAAAGATATGAGCTATTCCCTCTTTGGAACCCATAAGAGCCATAACTTCTTTATCTGGGTCTAAATCAACTCCAAATCTATTTTTATACCATGAGACAATTGCCTGTCTAAATTCAGCTGTCCCTTCGTAAGGAGGACAATCGTGTGTTTTAGGGTCTTTAACGCTTTCTATTAATTTTTCAATTATATTATTAGGGGTAGGCTGGTCAGGATCACCTATACCTAAATTAATGATATCAACTCCTCTTTTTATAGCTTCTTCTTTTTTCTTATCAATCTCAGTGAATAAATACGGGGGGACAGTTTCTATCCTTTGAGCTATCTTCATTGAAAATATCTCCTTTTGTATATAATTTTAATGGCTTCTCTTTAGAGTCAATCTATCCCCCATTATACCAGATATTATACTAAATTTTTAATCAATTGTTCTCTTTCTCCATACAGTAAATCAATAACTGGAATTTCAATTAAGGTGTAACAACCCGGTTTTTGTTTTTGGGAAGCCCGAGCAGCGCAGGTTAAAATTTGGGCAGTGAGGGCAGGATTATTTATTTTCATATTAAATTCAAATAGTTGATTATGAGACTTTCCAGAAACACCTTTTCTTTCCATTTTTACTCCATGACCCATATCTATTAATTTAGTAACATCATCGACCTGAAGAACGTGGGTTTCGTCATGGACAAAATACTCATCAGTTTTTATAGATGAGGCAACTTCTTCAAAGGAGAAGCCTTCTTTTAATTCTATATATACCATTCTTCTGTGGACACCTGTTCCTAGAGGAATAGTTAGTGATAAAGCATTTTTCACCCCAGGAATAGATTTTACTGCCGTAGAATGTCCCATACTCATACCGGGTCCAAAATTGGTATAGGTAATACCTCTGGGGGCCATTGCTTGGAATAATGCCCGCACTACTGAGTCGCTTCCCGGATCCCAACCTGCTGAAATTAGAGCTACTGCCTTATTTTTTACCGCAATTGTTTCAAGTTCCTTTTTAAGTTCCCAAATATTGGTATGAATGTCATAGCTATCTACGGTATTTATTCCCAGAGATAGTATTTCTCGGGCAAATTTGGGAGCCTCTCTGCTGGGGGCACAGATAATAGCCACATCTATTTCCCCCAGTTCCTTAAGGTTAGAAGTTACTTTAGTGGTGCTGAGCTCTAAGGGGGCATGGGAGATAGATGAAGGTCTTCTTACTACTCCAGCTAACTCAAAATCTGGTGCTTCTTGCACAGCATCCAGAACATATCTTCCAATATTTCCGTATCCTACAATTGCTACTTTAATTTTTTCCATTTGTTCCTCCCTTAATTTATATTTTTTCATATTATTTTTGACAGTACCTTTATATTATTTTTTTATAGGTGTATTTTTATGAAATTTAATTTTTATATTGATTATTTTCTACGAGTTCGATAAATTAAGTCCCTACTTTATTTTATACAATAAGCAGACGAGATACCTGTCTTACGATTGACAGGTTTGATAAATCAAACCTTATTCATTACACCTTGTTTATCATTGTATTCTAACTAGCTAAGCAAATAATCAACTAACTCTTTTCTTATTATTTAATGTTCATCACTCATTACTGTTATTTATATCTTCAGCACATCTTTCATTTCGTAAAAACCAGCTGGTTTTCCTTCCATAAATTTTATAGCCTGAATAGTGCCATAGGCAAAAGTATCCCGACTGTGAGCTTTATGAGTTAATTCTAATCTTTCTCCTAAGGCAGTGAATATCACGGTATGCTCACCGCTAATGTCTCCGCTTCGAATGGAGTGGATACCAATCTCTCCCCTTTTTCTTTCTCCCGTTATTCCTTCTCTGCCATAAATTACCACCTCATCCAGATTCACTCCTTTAACTTTCGCAATTTCTTGAGCCAACTTTTTGGCCGTGCCACTGGGGGCATCTTTTTTAAACCGATGATGGGCTTCTACAATTTCTATATCATAATCATCGCTCAAAGCAGCAGCAGTTTCAGCTACCAGTTTAAATAGTAAGTTTACACCTAAAGACATATTTGGGGAGAGAAGAAAAGGAATAGTTTGAGCTAGTTTATTAATTTTTATGATTTCTTCTGAGGAGAATCCGGTAGTCCCCATAATCATAGTTTTTTTATATTTAGAGGCAATTTTCAGATGTTTTAGAGAAACTTGAGGATTAGTGAATTCAACTATCTGGTCGCTTTCTTGGATTATTTCCTCCAAATTATCCTTGACAATGATTTTAGTTTCTCCTACACCTGTTGCCATTCCCCAATCTTTACCTTTTTGAGGATGAGTAGGGGATTCGATTATGCCTGTCAATTTCATATCTTGGTTCTGATGAACTAATCGAGCGACTTTGGAGCCCATTTTTCCACAACCGCCACAGACAATGACCTTAATCATTTATTATTCCTCCAATAAACCAAATTTTATTAGGTCTGCCTTTAATTTAGCTAAATTATTTTCACTCATAGGAGAAAGGGGTAAGCGTAAATCACCCGCGGGCAAACCCATAAGTCGTGCACTAGTTTTCACCGGTATAGGATTAGTTTCGTAAAACATAGCATTACTTAAAGGATAAATTTTTGATAAGAAAAGTTCTTTAGCTTTTTGATAATTTCCTTCTTCGTAGTCTTTTATCATTTCCGCTACTTCTTTCGGGATAATGTTAGCAACTACAGAAATAACTCCTTTGCCTCCGATGGATAGCACAGGGAGTAACAATTTATCGTCTCCCGAAAGGAGAGTAATCTTTTCTCCACACAATTCGACTATCTGGGTCATTTGATCTAAATTACCACTGGCTTCTTTTACTGCTACAATATTTTTTAATTTGGCCAGCTCCGCTAATGTTTCAGGCAACATATTTACTCCAGTTCGAGAAGGGACATTATAGATGACTATAGGTATGTCAATTTCTTCTGCTATCTTTTTAAAATGCAGATATAATCCCTTTTGAGTGGGTTTGTTGTAATAAGGGGTGATTATCAGGGCACCGTCTGCTCCAGCTTTTTGAGCATGAGAAGTTAGATCTAAGACTTCACGAGTACAATTTGACCCAGTTCCAGCAATTACCGGCACTCTGCCAGCTACAGCATTGATGGTTATTTCTACAACCCTTTTGTGTTCGTCATAGGAAAGAGTAGGTGATTCTCCGGTAGTACCACAAGGAACAATACCATTAGTTCCATTTTTAATATGAAACTCCACCAATTCCTTTATTCCTTGTTCATCGACCTCCCCACTTTCGGTAAATGGGGTAATCATAGCTACTAATGATCCTTTAAACATTTTTTTCCTCCTTTTTTAATTTAGTCGTTAGTGAATAGTGAATAGTCGTTAGTATTTAGTTAGCTGGTTAACTGGTTTATTGGTTAATTAGTTTAAGATTAATTCTTCAATATGCTCATTCCCAAATTAACTATCCAGATAACCAACTATCCGCTAACTTTTTTCTTATTACTCACCACTTATTACTGTTTTTCTATACGCTCTACACGCTCTACGCTAAACGCTTCATGCTAGTTTATATAGTTACTTTGATTCCTGCTTTTTCAAGCGATTTGTTGATTATATTATAGGCGAATTCTCTATCTTTCCATTCCAGAAATATTAAAATATCAGTTTTGATAGTAATCATTTCAATAATATTTATATTATTTTGGGCTAAAGGTCGAGTAATTCTTTCAATAATTCCAGGTGTTTCAATAAAATCCCTACTTCTGGTAATAATTAGAGCAATATTGTTTTTTAAAGTAACAGATTTTAATCTTTCATCTGCAATTACAATGGGGTGAATCAAGTCATAAGATTGTTGGGCGTAATTCTCTGTAACATAAATTCCAATATGTTTTGTTCCAAGGGAAACTCCATATAGACTAATATGATTATCGGAGATAGGGCTAATTACTTTTTTCAATAATCCGGGGGTATTAAATATTTCAGTTCCTAGGACGGTTAGCATAGTAAGTTTTTCTTTGAAAAGGATTAATTTGCTTTTAAAAGCACCTATTATTTCTGTCCCTTCAGCAGATAAGTCTCCATTTTGAAAATGTATGATTTTTGCTTTCATTTTGTCTGTCTTATATTTTAAAGCCTGGGGGTGTAAAACTTTTGCCCCACCTTCAGCCAAAATTCCCATCTCTTCCACACTTATCTTTTTTAAAGTTATCGGTTCTTTTATCATTCGAGGATCAGCACTTAATACTCCTACAGCATCGGTTACTATAATCACTTCATCTGCTTCTAAAAAATTTCCTAAAGCAAAAGCAGTAATATCGCTTCCTCCGCGACCTAAGGTAGTTGTATTGCCGTCTTTATAACTTCTACCTAAAAAACCGCAAATTATAGGAATAATACCTTTCTTAAGTAGAGGATCTATTATTTTTTGACACTTTTTTATGCACTCCGCAGACAATATTTTAGCTTGACTAAAATTATCATCAGTTATTATAGGAAAATCCTGGTCTGCAGGGTCAAAATATTTGGCTGAAAATCCCATAGATTTAATAGTTGTGGATAAAAGACGTGCACTTATTCGTTCCCCCATAGAGACAAAGTCAGCATAATCTTTATCTTCAATACGATTTTTAGTAGAATTTTTAAGTAAAGAAGTTAAAATATCAGTAGTATTTCCCATTGCTGAAACGACTACAACTACTTCGTTCTCTTTTTTTACCTGCTGAATTATTGATTGAGCAGCGCTTTTAATTCTTTCTGGATTTTGGACACTGGTTCCACCGAATTTTACTACTATTCTACTCATAGCATTTCACCTTTACTTTTTATATTACCTTTATTTAAGCCATTCAGGTATTACATCATTTCTTGCAATGTCCCTATAAGTTTCTCTTTTTACCATTAAGTCATCTTTCCCTTGATTTGTCAGAATTACAGGCGGCCGGGGGAGTCGATTATAATTACTGGACATAGAATAATGATAAGCTCCGGTAGTAAATACTGCTAAAAGGTCTCCAACCGAAGCTGAAGGAAGTTTCAAATCTTTTATTAAAATATCCCCTGATTCACAGCACTTTCCTGCAATAGTAATCATTTCTTCTGCTAAATTACTATTTACTTTATTTACTAAAACTGCTTCATATTTTGCCCCATAAAGAATAGGTCGAGGATTATCTGCCATACCACCATCTACAATAAAGTATTTTCTAATTCCCGGTATTTCTTTTATTGCTCCAATGCTATAAAGACTAACTCCTGCTTCTGCCACTATAGATCTGCCTGGCTCTACTAATATTCGGGGCATTGCTAAATTGTTTTTTCCTATTTCCTTTATAAGATTATCTACGATTAAATTTACAAACTTTTCAATAGAGGGGGGTTGGTCAGACTTAAGATATTTTACTCCTAATCCCCCACCCAAATTTAAATTAGGGGTATCTATCCCCCAAAGGTCTTTTATTTGTTTCATTAACTTTACCATTGCCTTGATAGATAAGACATAAGGAGATAGATCAAATATCTGGGAACCAATATGACAATGTAGACCCCGATAAATAATATTTTTTAGGGAAAGAACTCTTTCCATAAAATCAGGAACTCTATCTATGCTTATACCAAATTTGGAGTCTACTTGACCAGTTTGGATATATTGGTGAGTATGAGTGTCTACCCCTGGAGTTACCCGGAGAATCACTCCTGCCTTCATATCTAAATTTTCTGCAATTTGATTAATCAAATAAAGTTCATATTCGTTATCTACCATCATAGTGCCGATTTTTTCTTTAATTGCATACTCTATTTCCTTTTTGGTTTTGTTATTTCCATGGAAAAATATTTTTTTTGGGGGAAATCCGGCGGAAAGAGCAGTATATAACTCTCCGCCAGAAGAAATATCTAAGCTCAAACCTTCTTCCTTTAAAATATTACACATTGCTTTAACCAGAAAGGCTTTGCCAGCATAAATTACTTCAAAATCAACATTTCTTTTAGAAAAGGCAGAAGTGTATTGGCGACATCTATTTCTAATTATACTTTCCGAAAAGATATAGCAGGGGGTCCCGTATTTTTGGGCTAATTTTATAAGTTCACATTGGTCAAAAGCTAAATTTCCAGATTCATTTATCGAAAATCCTTCCCATTCAAATTGAAGTGCTTTGTTATTTTGGTTTTCCATTAATTCCTCCTATCTCATTTCTTTTGAAACCTGTCCTCGATCTGATTGAGGAGTGGGAATCCAGAATTAGTTATTTTAAAAATATAGATAATATAATAAGAGAGCCTGATAAATCAATCTCCTATATTTGTCTAGGCTGGTATCCTAATTCATAAATAAAAAAGCAATTGATAAGCACTATACTCATCAATTGCTTAAAATAATTGAAAAATTAAGCATACCCCCCCATTTTTCTCATTAGATGAGATAGCGCTCCACCAGAAATTAGGGGTAAAGTTTCTGGTGACAGTCTTATGGTTTTTTACCATAAGCCCAGCGTAAAGATTAGAGCTATCCTCTTTACACTTCGGCGAGAATACCTTTCCTGATGGTTCAAAGATGCTCATCTCCCCATCAGTACTTATTATTGCTCGCAGCCTCTACCTCACTTAAGAAAAAGTGAGGTAATGCATATTAAATTTTCTATAACATAACATATCTATTAGAAAAAGTCAAAAGATTTTTAAAAATTATGTTAAACTTTCTTTTTTATAATTTTTTCCTAATTAGTCTAACAAAGTTTAGTCTGTTTAATAATAGATCTTTATTTGGTAGAGGCAAATACTTAACTTAAATTTTTATCCCCATTTTGAAGATAAAAAAAACTCCCAGAAAATATACGATAAAAATTAACCAGCCAGCTAACCCTAAATTAAATATAGATCTTTTTGGTCTATATGCTACACTGGTAATAGCAATACTGGTAAGGATTATAGCTATCAAGGCACTAATAATGTGTTGGGGGGAAACCACACTTAGAATAGGTGGACCACTATAAAATATATCCGAGAAGAAGGGTATGGTCATATTAAGAATATTAGCGCCTAGGACAATGCCTAATGCCAGGTCATAAGCTTTTATTCTGATAGCTGCAAGGGCGGTAACTAATTCAGGCAAAGAAGTAACGATGGCTAACATTATAGTGCCCATAAAAGTTGTTCCCCATCCGGTAAGTTCAGCCAGACTATTAGCAACTTTTGCTAATCTTATAGCAGTAAAGATTATTATTATGGATACTATTAAAAATTTTACATAAGTTAAAGGTAAAGAATAAGAAGCATAATTTTCTTCAGGAACTCCTAGGACATCATCTGGTCTATTTTTTTTGCTATATTTAAATATTAGCATAATACCTAAAAAGTATAGGATTATCAAAATTAGAGAATCGATGCCTACTCCTAAAAACATAAATGATGGTTTTATTAGTATAGTTAAGGCGGCAATTGCATATAGAAATATTCCCAAAATGGCAGTTAGAATTTGACCGGAGGAGACTTCTCGAAGAAGTGGGCCGGGACCATGGGCAAAATCTGCTACTGCAATAATTAATAAATTAAACATAATACTTCCAAAGATATTACCAATAGCTAAATCAGGAGCATTAATCCAGGCAGCACCAGAACTTGAAGTGATTTCAGGAAGAGCTGTAGCTAAAGGGATTAAAGCAGCTCCAATCCAGACCCTTCCCAATCCAGTCTTTTCTGCAATTATATCTCCATATTGGGTCAGTTTAGTCCCGGTGAAGATAATTATTAGAG
>Ga0190359_1000548_pt1 | contig 25281 bp, 29 predicted proteins | sample 48721823_MG_FD_161269 | JGI IMG/M metagenome (GOLD analysis project Ga0190359, IMG submission 161269) | Hydrothermal vent microbial mat bacterial communities from Southern Trench, Guaymas Basin, Mexico - 4872-18-2-3_MG | ecosystem: Environmental > Aquatic > Marine > Hydrothermal vents >... | reverse complement strand
TGTTTTTGATAGACATAAGATAAACTCAAACCCAGAAGCAAAACAATGTTGTTGGATTGGCGGTGGTGGGTTTGTTTTCGCCCATATAAAAAATTCTTTGATATTGTTTTTAAATTCATTCATAATCTCAATATAAGATGTTTTATTGTTTGACAATATCTGAAAATTGAAAAAAACATAGTGTTTTGTTACTCTCAATAATTCGTTTATAACATCAATTATAAACTGTTTATACTCCTCATCTGACAAAGAGTCATCATAATTAAGATATATTTGTTTATTGTGGTGTATTGATTTCCCAAGATTGTATGGTGGAGATGTAATAGTGATATGGACAGAATCATCTTTCATCTGTCTCAACCCATAAAGGCAATCCATACAATATATTTTATTGACTTCCAACATCATTTAGTCACCTTCCAAATCAAAAGACCCATAAGGCAGGATAAAGAGGTGGAAACCTGCCTTATAGGCCAAAGAAGCTTCAACTCAGCCTGGGTTGTATTCCTCATAGGTTGCCTCAAAGATTGACCTTTTGATTGGATAGATTTCACCTTCCACTCCGAAAGCTATCATATCGCCGGCCTTCGCCTTCATATCCCCTTCCAACGTCTCAATGATGCAATCTTCTGGGTGGGGAACATCAAAATTCTGATTGGCTTCTTTATGTATTCCCTGATTTCTTCAAACCAATATTCTGGTATGGTTTCCTTTGTTATTTTTCTGATTTATACCGCCCACTACATCAATCCCTAACCTCGTTCTTTATTGGCTCACCAAATGCGGTTGGTTTCTTGCAAGCGTCACACACCTTTGAATATTTGCATAATGTTTTGTATCTCTCTCCACATCTTTTGCAATAGCGAAAAAAGCATCTCGAAACCCTTAGCTTTCTTCTGTCTATCGGGACTTGGAAAAACATTTTCATAAAAAATCCAGAGAGCTGTATTTTTCAAAGTTTTTGTGTTTCTTGATTTTTCCCATCTCTGAATCATAACATCTTTTGCAATTTCCTCTCTTTTTCATTTTGTAATACCTTTTTTAATTTTTTCAATGCATCAATGTTTTCTTTCCATTTCAACATTTCTTCAGCTTTGTCTAAAGACACCCATGCAAAAGCACTATGTTCTTTACATGGATTTTTTGAAATATCAACTGAAAAGTTGTTTTTTACCATAACAGCAAAAACATATTCTTTGACTGGCTTAATTGGTTTGCCAGTTAAATAATGTTTCTTGACTGTAAATGTGTGTATGTTTTGATGGGTTATGATTATGTCTGACTCCGACAAATTTATTTCTTCCCTCATTTCTCTAATGCAAGCCCTCAATGTTGAGATGTCTTTTCTGGAGACCCCCCCACAAACTGGTTGCCAGAAACCGCCTTTTTCTGGTGTTCGTTTCAAAAGCAACACTTCTATCTTGCCTGCATTATCTCTAACCACGAAACATAAAACCTGTGTTTGTTCTCCACTCATTGTATCGACCCACATAATTAAATTTACAAAATGGTTTTTCTTTGTGCAGTTCATAATACAAATCCATCTCAACTGTAAATCCTTCACAAACACCTTTGTAGTTATTACAAAGGTTGCATTTTTTTTGTAACAATCTATATCTTTCTCTGAGTTCCCAAAGCCTTTCACTGTTATGCCAAACATTTAATAATGAAAAGCCTTCTGAAACAATATTGCCAAGCTTATGGGATTTGCTTTTTTCTGTATCAACATATTTAACACACCCGCCTGCAAATAAATCACCATTTGGCAGGATATTGAATGTCACAAACCCATCTGTTCCACCTTCAACCAACCCAAACCTATCTTTTGGTGCAACCACATTATGTGAAAATTTTGGGTATTGTCTCTTGAGTTGTCTTATCTTTATATAAAACTGTCCTAATCTTTCAAAACTGATATTGAGGTATGGGTTTTTTTTTGCTCTGCCAATTGGTCTAATATGAAAAAAATCGACAGATTCACAATATTTGTCCCCAAACTCTAATAGGCTTTCAATACTCCCCTCTGTTGTTTGTGACGTGATCAATGAATTCACAGTCACTCTTTTTCCTGCCTCACTTAATGCTTTTATTGATGACACTGCCTTCTCGTATGTGTTGTGTCCTCTAATGCTGTCATGTGTTTTTTTATCACCGTCAACACTTATATCTATTTCATCTATCGGCAAAGTAATCAACTTTTCTAATGTTTTGCTATCATACACCCCATTAGTATTCAAACCAACAGTCAACCCAGATTCACAAGCTGATTCAACTATTTCGTGCCAATCTCCTCTTTGTGTTAATTCACCGCCACTAAACTTTATGTAGAACACCCCATCTTTGCTGATGCCTTCGACAGTTTTTATTGCTTCCTCTGTTGTTAATTCATCGTCATTTGCAAATGCGGAGTCGTTATGGCATGAACGACAACGCAAATTGCAAGCAGAAGTTAAATCAAAATAAACCTTTATTGGTGCATGTAATATTTTATTATTTTTTGGTTTTTTATTTTTTGATTCTCTTATCTGGTTTCCATTTGCAAATTCAAGATATTCCTCATCTGTCATAAAATCATATTGAAATGTTTTCTTATCAAAAATTGTTTTCCCAAAACTCTCATTTCTTGACATAAATCTTTCATTCATTGTTTGTCACCTCATATTTACAATATGGGTTACGTTCTCCAGTCGCCTCTCGATACAATAACATCTCTATTCCTTCGCCACCGCATCTTTCTGCTCGTTCTTCACAATTGTTGCATCTTTCTACAAGTCTTTTGCTTTTTTCCCTAAACGCATTTAATTTTTCAGAGTTCTGCCATACATTTATCAAAGTATAGCCTTCAGTAACAATATTGCCCAATACTAAGTCTTTGTCAATGTATGACGCATAGCCACCAGCACACAAATCCCCATTCTGCAAAATATTGAAACGTGTAAATCCGTCAGTTGCACCAACATATAAGCCAACGTGGTTATGCACATTATTTGAAATAGAGTTGGTTTCTATAACTTTTTCTTTGTGCAGTATATTTATGTGGCTATACTCTGGTTTTAATCTTTCTAACTTCTCATTGAATCTTTGTAAATCTTCATAAGTTGCTATAACATGCATTAGTCCTCTTGCTCTGCCAATTGGTCTAAAAAAGAAAAAATTTATTTCGTCAGCGTAATTGCTTGCCAACTCTAACATGTTTTCAATTGAATTGATTGAGTTTTTGGAGATTATCGTATTTATTCTGAGAGTAGCACCCAACTTATGTAATTTTGACATACTATCAACAACCCTGTCATAATTCCCACTGCCTCTTATATAATCATGTAGTTCCCTATCTCCATCAACACTAAATGTTATTTGTTCCAAATCTAATTCAGCCATTTTTGGGATGATAGAGTTATCATCATACACTCCATTTGTGTTCATTGATACAGCAAACCCAAGTTTTTTGGCTTCAGATAATATATCAAACCAATCATGTCTTTGTGTTATTTCTCCGCCAGAAAATCTGACATCAAGAACATTGTCTCTGCGTAACCCACTTAATGCTTTTTTTGTTTGTTCGTTTGTCAATTCATCTGGGCTTGCTTTCCCAGACTGGTTGTAACAAGTCCGACATCTTAGATTACAAGCAAAGGTTAAATCAAAATAAACCCTTATCGGTGTATATAGAATATCTGTTCGTGCATTTGTTAAATCTGATTCACGCATTTCGTAATCTTCCACTACAACATCATCAAAATACAGTTCTGTTGGTATTTCATCATGCCTTACAAACTTATGTCGCAACAATTTTTTGTCAAAAAGTGTTGTACCAAATGTTTCAGTTCTTAACACAAATCTTTTAGCCATTCTTATCTCCCCAATTTCATATTGTTTTTTGTGAGTGCCATATAACAGTCCTCACAAACATATTTATCCTTCACTCTGAAAAAACTCATTGGTGGTTTAACATTTCCACACTCAAGACATTTTCTCATTGTTGGTTGCATTTAACACCTCAATTATTAGCTGTTGGGTAGTAAGAACATAGATTTATTTATAAATATTTATATTCTATGGAGTATATATATGTATCTTAACCCATATTGATAGAATTTAATTAAGGAAGTTATTGGCTTTTTTCAAAAACCAAAAAAGCCACCATCTTCTTTAAGCAGTCTTTCCTTTTCTTCTTTTAGTCTTTTTTTGAGCCTTTGTTTCTCAACATCAAGTCTGGCTTTTGCTTCCAATCTTCTCAATAGCTCTCTCTCATAGATGTTGCTACCAAAACCAAGAAGAGAGGTGTCTTTCCATCTCACTGCAAGCTCTTCTAATTGTTTGTTAGATAAATCTTGGACATCAAGATTTGTGATTTTATCTTGGATGTCTCTTAATTCTTCTTCTTCTTTATTCAGCTCTTTTTTGAGTTTTTCCAGTTCAGAAGTATCATCTTCCGCTTCGTATTGTTTTCTTAGCTCCTCAACACGATTTTTTTGTCTTTCAAGTTTTTTGATTAGTGGGTGTTTTATTTCAGCCAACTGTTTTTCTTTTCTTTCTTTTATTTTCTTTTTTAGTTCCTCAATTTCTTTTTTTGTAAGTTCTTTGGCTTTCTCAAACCCAACTTTGGCATACTTTCTTGCTTCTTTTTCAGCTTTTAAACCAAGTTTTTTTGCCTTTTCTCTTATAGCCCCCCCAATCTTCTTTGCGGTCTCTTTTAAATCTTGTTTTTGTGGATTTAAAGGTCGGCAATCTTTCACATTCACAACTCCATCTTTATCAGTATCATCCATTTTTGGCAAATAAATCCCCCTCTTTGCAAAATCGTTGTAAGACATATCAATAATATTAACTTTCTGTGGCTGTTTTCTGCCCTTCGCACTATCAGAATGAACCTTTGGGTCTTTCGGAATTATGTTTTTGTATCCTTTGCCTAATCCCCTGCCTAATCCTTTTCTTTTTGCCGTTTGTATCGCCTTATTATAAATCTTTTTTTCTTTGAACATCATCAACAAAAACTAATACTTTATCTCTATTTTTATATCTATAATCCTCAAATTTGTTGAATGCTTCTTGTTTGTTTTTGCTTTCTTTTGGTGTATAATAAGCAATCTTGCCATCTTTCCCATACACAGGCACATTTTCTTTTGTCTTTTCGTATTCGATAAATCCTTTGTCTGCCAAAATTTGTTTGCCTGTTGTATAGAATTGGTTTCCATAACCATAGGCAAAAGGAACTCTACCAACCAACTTACCATCAATATAAACTTCTGTTGAATGATAAGTGTTGCCATTAATTTTATCAAACCATCTTTTTCCTCTGATAACGATTTGTTTGCCCCTTAGTTTAGCAATTGGGTCTTTAATTTTTTTTGATTGTTCAATTAAGGTTGGTAATGGAATCTTTTGTGGCTGTTTTCTGCCCTTCGCACTATCAGAATGAACCTTTGTGTCTTTCGGAATTAGATTCTTGTATCCTTTGCCTAATCCCCTGCCCAATCCTTTCCTCTTACTTGGTTTTGAAACCCTTATTCTTCTTACCATTTTTCTTGATTTGTTTGCTTGAAAGTTATTTAACCTTTCTCCATCTACCTTTGATAAGTTTGTATCCAGATTTGCCTTTTCTTTCAGGCATAAGTTTTTTTCTTGTCTTTGATGGCAATGATGTCCACTTGCGAATTGCTTTTAATGGTGTTAATTGTTTGCTATACTTTTCACTAATATACTCTCTTGTCGCTTTCATTTTTGATTTGAAACCATCTTTTTGTCGTTTCCTAAACAATTCTTGTGCTTGAAACATTCCTTTTGTTGCTTTTGCCCCATATTTTGCAACAAGCCTATCTGCCAATCTCCTTAATTCTGCTTTTGTCAAATCAATTATCCTCTCTCCTTTTTTCAAAAGACCCATCTCTTTTGCAGTTTTAGTCATCTTGCCTTTTTCTAAGTCTTTTATTACTTTTTTTCCTCTGCCTTTCGTTCCTAAATCTTTTATTTTAAATGTTGTTGGGGGCACAAATGTTTTTTTTACAGAAGTTGCTTTTACTCTTGTTCCATCTTTTCGGACATAACTTCTCCTGATATGGGGTTTTCTTACGTACCCCTTCCTTTTTACAGTCAGTTTTCCAATTTTAACCACCATCTAATTGTTCTTTTATAGTCAATTTTGTTGCCAGCCTTCTCTGTCTTTCTTCTGGCAAAAATGGAAATAGCGTTTCAATTTTTTTGTAATTTGTTTTGAACATATCCCTTTGTTTTTTTAACTCATTAATAATTCTTGCTTCCAACGCACCAATAGAAAAAACTCCTGCCTCAGCAAGAATAAAAGATATTAAATGGGTTGGAAAAACAAAGAAAGGTATAGTTAGAAGAACCGCAAGTCCAGACTCCACCAAGAAAGATTTATGTTTCTTCAAGAATAGATTTAAGGCTTCTTTTGTATTAATTTTCCTTAAATCTTTCTCCATCTCAATTAATTTCTCCCTCTGTTCTGTTGTCATGTTGTTGAAGTATTTTGTTTCTCTCACATGTGCAAGTTCATCATAAAATAACTTAGCAAACTCTTTGATAATGTTGTTGTGTTTTTGTGTTGATTTGAGTTTTGGGGGTATCACAACTTTCTGTGGCTGTTTTCTGCCCTTCGCACTATCAGAATGAACCTTTGGGTCTTTCGGGATTAGATTCTTGTATCCTTTGCCTAATCCCCTGCCTAATCCTTTTCTTTTTGTCATTTCATCCACCATAAAAAATTGTGGTTTTTATTTTAATCTTTCTTTTTGATGTTTTTAGATAAAAATAACACCAGCAATACCATAATCAATACTGCGATAAGAGATCCAACTGTCAAGATTATTTTTACAACCAAATCAATAAATGCACTTGGCAAATCGTTTGATTCATACGTAAACAACTCTTTGAAAGTAACAGATAGAACTGTTGAATTGACAACAGATACCCCATCTGTGCATTGAACACCAAAATAGACTAAAGTTGAAGGTGGAGAATATATTGACGTTGCATTGACAACTAATGTTATTGGTTGCCATGTCGCAGTGTTGTTGATATTCAAAACCGAATCAACTGGTGACTGGTCAAAGGGATGGGAATCTAAATCAACATACATAGAACAGTTTAAAGTGTCGTTGCCTGCATCTTTAACATAGAAAGGTAGCGGTTGTTCTGTTATGCTTGTGTATATGTTTCCATCAACATCTGGTAGTGTTATAAGTGGCTCTGTCGAATCTAAATAGAAATTTTGGGTGGCTGAGATACCAATGTTTGTTCCATCAGAACAATTTATGTAATAAACGTGGTATCCATTTGTTAAGTAGGGGTGGAATCCACTCAGTGTATTGTTGCTAACAGAGGTGTTGGTTAGATTGACAGAGCCATCCATATACAAAGAACATGAAAGTGTTGAATTGTCGGCATCTGTTGTAATATAATTTATTGTTGGATTTGAACTGCTTTTTGTGTTGTTTGGTGGTGATACAATCACAACTGTTGGTGTTGATTGTGGGAGTAGTTGTGAACAACCAGAAACCCACCCACTTATGCAACAGTAAGAGTTATAATCAGTGACATTTCCTTCTGTGAATGGTTGATAGTAGCATGTGCCATTAGAATACACATACCCACTGCCATAATAATTCCCAGACACAACACGACTAACCTCTGATTTGAAGGTTATTGTATTGTTGTAAATGTTATTATGTGTCATCTCCAAATTTGTTATTGTTGCATCTGTGAAATCAACAGCAATATAAGAGTTGGTTATATTGTTGTCTTTTATTTTTGTGTTTACGAATGTTCCGCCACTCCTGAATAACAATGATAAGTTGTTGTTATTAAGTGTATTGTTGTATATCTTGGCATCTGGTGATGTCCCTCTCAACCTAAGACCGAACCCAACACCGTATGCACCAACTGGTTGTGTTCTGTCTAAATCATTACTGAAATCATTATTCCTAAAAGTTATGTTTGTGCTGTCTCTAAGGTCAAACCCATACTCTCCTCTCTCACATATATTATCATAAAAGACAGAGTTTGATGATTGTCTGCTTCTCATACAGTATCTTGAGTCTATGATAGTGTTGTTGTAAACTTGTGAATTGTTTGCACCCCGCAAACTTATATCCCATCCATCATAAGAACCGTCTGTTGTTTTTGGTGTTTGGTTTACAATATTGTTTCTGATGGTGCAGTTGTTACAGGTTGTTGTTTCTATTCCGCCCAATACATTTTCCATATAGTTGTTTTCAATCAAAACGTTGCTAAAAGAATCTGAACTCCAGAATGCCATAGCAAAAAAAGAAGCCCCCTTTGTAAATACTGATAAATTGACTGTGTTGACTTGCCTGTTGCCTCTCACAACAACATTGTCCCAATGATAAGGATAAGCAGAATTCCCTATTAGGATAGCGGATGCATTGAACATAACGTCTGTGAAGTTGTTGTTTTCTATTGTTATATTTCCATACGACCCAGATGCGTTCCAATTACTAATTCCTATGCACTGTTGATTTACTCCATTGGTTATATTGATAAATTGGTTGTCGCTTATTACTATGTCTCTCCAGTCTTGTATTCCGATACAGTTTCCATTGTTTCCATCGTTGTCTATTGTGTTGCCTATTATCCTCAAATTGCTTTTTTGAAAATCTTGAGTCGAAGCGCCTAAATTAATATGTTGTGCGGTAGAATAAGAAAATCCATTGTCAAGAAAAGTGTTGTTGTATAAGAATACGCCAGATGTGTTTTGTGACAATAGACCAGCACCACCAAAACCTTTTATGATACAATTTTTTACTGTGATATTGATATCGACATTGTTGGATACTATAATACCATAAAACGAACCAGAATTGTTCCCATCTATTGTATAACCCCCACAATCTATTGTAACATCCCCTGTATTTACATAAAAGCAGTTGTTATTTGAACTGACGTTGTTTGTCAGAGTGTGATAGTCGGGAGTGTTTATAGACCCACATGCAGAAAGGTTTGTTGCACCAAAAGTCATTGGGGTTAACATTACAAAAATAGAAAAAATTGCCAAAATTAACAATCTTTTGGTAAGGTTTTTTTGTTTCATCTAATCACTGTTCGCCTTTTATAGTTGATTTATTCATTATATATTATCTCAGAAATCTTATCATATATCGTTTTCTGCAATTATTTAAGTAACACTTCTATATAAATGTTTCGGTGATTATAGCTTTGCCTCATAAGTATTCCAAAAGTCAGACTTTTGAGGCAACTGCCTGACTTTTGAGGCAAAACTCACTCTCTATCCCTAATTCATTCATTTCCATAATCACACAACATATGCGATTTAACGGAAAATCCCTTGCAGGAATTTTCCCAAATTTCCTACGCTTCGCTTCGGTCGGGTCGGCTAACAGGAATTAAGCGGAAAATTGCTCGGCTCGCAATTTTCCCAAACGCAAGAAGAATCTCCCAAAAAACTTGTCCTTTCTTATTCATTTGATAATCTCCACTTTTACTTCATTTAATGTTTTTTGAGTAGGCTTTAACCTTTTCTCAATTATTTTAAGATACTTTTTATCTTTTTCAATGCCTATTGAGTTTCTCTCCATTTTCATAGCTACTGCTGATGTTGTGCCAGAGCCAACAAACGGATCTAAAACCAAATCTCCCAGTTTGGTGCATGCCAATAAAATTCGCCTTAATAATTCTTCTGGCTTTTGTGTTGGGTGTTCTCCTGCCCATTTTTCTTTTTTTGGCGTTAATGGAATTGCCCAGACATTTCTTGTTTGTTTTCCTTTTGGATTTATCGAATCTTCAATTAGGTTTTTAGTATCTTCATAATTAAACGTCCATTTTTTCCCATTTCCATTTTTTGAAGCCCAGATTAAATGTTCTGTGCTTTCTGTAAAAAATCGGCAGGTAATATTTGGTTGGGCATTTGGCTTAAACCAAACAATGCTATTATTTATCTTTAGATCAGACATATGTTGTATAATATAACCTAATTGGTAAATATTATGAAAAGAACCGCACACCCATAAACTTCCACCATGTTTTAATATTCTAAAACATTGGGTTAGCCATTGAACATTAAATTTAAAAAACTCATCTTTTGTAAAAATATCCCATTGCTCTTGCATAGTAACATGCTTACTATACTTCCAACCCAATCCTTTTTTCTTTGACATATTGTAAGGTGGATCAGCAAAAACTAAATCTATACTTTCATCTGGAATTTTCTTTAATTCTTCCAAAGCATCTCCAATAATTATTTTATGATGGGTTTTCATTTCTTATTATCCTCAATCCACTTCTTAGTAAAATCCATATAATCCTCATAAGAGAATTTGTCCCATTTTTCATTTACTTTATAATAAGCCCCTCCTGTTTTATTATCTGGCAAATTCACACCACCATTAGATGCATTATATGGGGATCTGTTAGAATTAAGTGGACTTTGCCTTTAGGCGTTTTGTCCATTATCTCAATACAATCTCCTTCATGATTTTTATTTATAATATCTTTCATGCTAAAATATCTGTATTGTTTGTGAATCTGATATATGGAGTCAAAGCAGTTATTTCATCATAACACCATTCTTTTACTTCTTCGAGAGTCTTTGTCATTTCTAATCTTGTAACCTCTTTTGAGTCTATTCCCTCTCCAATTTTACAGTATGCAAGCTTTGAAAACATAAAGCGAGGGCTGTAATAAGCTTCGAGTATTGCGAATAGTGGTGCATTTAATGGCTTCTCAATCTTTTTATAAATCATTTTTTCTAATTCTTCAACTTTATCATCCACACCCAATTGTAGGAATATCCTTTTTGCTATCGCAAAAACAAGATTATAATATTTGGGTCTGTCAGGGTCAAGCCTAAAAAAAGTATGGAATAAACTCTCTACAAAACTTGGTCTTATCAAGCTCATAATCCCGCCCTCTTGCAGTATCTTAATGAATCTTTTAGGTATTTCACTCCAAAAGACAAATCTATCATCTCTTTAACTAATTTTTTTATTTCGTTTTTTGTTTGTTTGTCGTCTTTTTTGTGTAATTCTTTCACCCTTTTTCTTTTTTCTTTAACCTTTTTTATTACTTCATCAAGCTCTTTTTTTATTGCTTTTGAGTTGAATTCTAAATTATAAAAATCGCATTTTTCTGGGTTGCAATCATAAGCCTTAAACGAACAAACTTTTGATTTTGTTCTAAATCCGCAGTTGTCTTTATACATTTTAAAATTGTTTATGTTTCAAAAACATTCCTTTTTTGTTTTTTGAACTCTAAGTATTCTTCCAACGGTATTGTATTAAAATACCCATCAGTGTAAACAACAACCATCTCACATAAACACCTGAATGTTACACAATTTTTATTTAATATAGTCTTTATGGATATTGTTCCATTACATTTCTTGCAAATTTTATCTTGGCATCTTATCATTGCCATAACATACCACATCAAATAATAAACATAATTACAGCAAGTATCATCAAAAACCCCATAAAAGCCAGAACCATATTTATTTTTGTTGCTTTCTCAAGCTCGACTTTATAAAAAAGCTCAGATGACACATTTGGGATACTTTGATAAGCTTTTTTGATAATCAAATCTATATCGTTGAATATTTGTTTGACTTCATCCTCTTGTTGCTGGTTTTGTTTCGTTTGCGAAACTTTGTTTAATCCTATTAAAATGTGTTCTTTCTCCATTTTATTTGTTCTGTTGGAAAGGCAACTGAGGGATTTCAAATTCTCTGGCTTTTTCTTTTTGTTTTTGGAATTCTTGGTCAAGATTCATTGCTTGTTTGACAAGCCTATCCAAATCTTTGAATATATCATAGACAACTTCTCTTATATAATTCAAAGCTAATCCTTTGACCATATCCAAATCAAGATTCCTTTTATCGATAGTGAAGAACTGTGAATCTAACGGAACTAAGTTAAACCCATTGATAGTAACATCGTTGAAAATAGCTGAATAATTGTGGTCTTGAGGTCTCACTAAAATAAAAAAAGGATCTCCTAAAACCTTATTTAAAAACCCTTTTTTTTGAACTATAAAACAATCTATTGGGACTGCTTCGCTTTTTGATTTTGGATGTGTGTTGTCTTTGCCTTCTTCTGTTATGATTTTCGGCAGGTTCAATCTTAAATAAAAATACTTCCCAAGCAACACCCTATTATGTTTTGAGTCGCCACTTAAATACAGATTGCCGAGCATATCGTTTTTCATAACTTTTGTGACTGAATACAATTTATTTTTGAATTGATAAGGTATGTCTTTGAATTCTTTTTTGAAAAAAAGCAACCAGACAACATAAACAACCCCACCCAACAAAGTCAAAACCAGCAATACAACCACAACAAAAGTGAAGAACTCTTTAAGCCCTTCCAATCCAACTAAAAAGCCAATAAGCAATGCAATTATAGTGAACACAATTACAGCAGTAACAACTATTTTTTTCCACTTATCACTTACCATTTCGGATTTCTCCTCTTATCGCCAAGATGTTTTGTTTTTTTGTTTTTGAAAAGCTTTTGAAAAAAGTTTTTCTTCTCTGGTTTCTCCTCTGTTTTACCTTTTTGTTGTTTAAATTCATCTGGTATATCAGCAAATTGAACAAACTCTGGTTTAAGCTCAGCTTTGATGTCTTTTATCAATGCGTCTTTCAAAACGGTATATTTATTCTTCTCAATACGGTTGTATAACAAGCTCTGAATAGATGTCACAAACAAAAGAATTCCAGCCCACAAAAACCCAAGTTTCCAAACAGTTGTGTTCATAATATGTTGATAGCTTTCTTCATAATAATCCGCCCTGTCGGTGAATTCATCTAAAAAATTTTTTTCTTTTTTTGTCAACTCAGTTTTTATAAAATTACGTGTTAATTTGTGTTCATCATCAATTTTTTTGATAACTGCATTGTTTGGTTCTTTTGGGATGTCCATAGCACAAACAAAACCAGACAGAACAACCAAAAATAAAAAAGTTATTATTACAAAGCGTTCATTCATTTATATCACCGATTTATCTTTATCCATGTATCTTGAACAAAAATGCCCCAAAGACATATATTAAGAGTAACATCACCCAAATCTTGTAGTCAAATAATGGGATGCCAAAAATTGTTAGTTGCGGACTTAATTCTTTGTCGCATTTGAATGTCAACAACCGCCTATAATCGCTTTCTCCAAAATCTCCATATATCAGTTGTGCATCTGCATCCCTCAACTCAATATCAATCGCAGGCTCTACGGTTTCGGTTGTTATATTGTCTCCGCAAATATTTAGATCGTAACAAGTATATTTCCCACTATCACTCTTAAAATAATAACCGACAGGTGGCATACATCTGTCGTTTGGGTCGCATGTTGTTTTTTGATACCAATTCATATCATCTTGTTCGATTCTGTAAGCATCTCCATCGCAAACATAAGTCAGTGTTTTTGAAGTGCCTATGCTCCCTCTAACAAAAAATGTTTCATTGAATGTTCCATTGCATGTTGCACATGAAAACTGATAACCAAAAATGCTTCCAGCCATTTGATATAAATGTTTTTCTGTTGCATTTTCGTTCTCACATTCTTCCTCTGACATCCAATAATATGTCCCATCTAACTCACAGACATCCCAAACACAAGACGCTGTTGGTATATCCAATATCCTTCCAACACCTTCTGGTGTAAATTCGCTTTGGTTAAAAACGTTGTCTTTATCAAGCATCATCAATCTAAAATTTTGTGTTATTTTAAATGGTGATACTTTTACTGGTTTCAATCCGCTTGTGCAATGTATCCCCGCCATCTGCAAAAAAACAGGGATAAAACTAAAGAACACCAAAACAAATATCAGAAATATGAGTATTTTTATTGGTTTTGGTGCTTTATTTAGAAAAAAGTCAATAAACCACCTTATCCCACTAAAAAGTTCGTCTAATATAGGTATCCCCATTTTTTAATTTTTATCTTGTTTATTTTAGTCTTGTTATCTCCTAAAAAAATACACCACATATCCGACCCCAATCAAAAGAGCCACAACAACAAGCGTTTCTAAAAAGTGGTCTAATATTATATCTCTTGTGTTTGACACAAAACAATCGATAGTTCCAGCAACTAAACAATAGTTGCCCCTTCTTATAGCGTGTTCGTCACAGTAGTTCATATCAAATTTTCCGCATTTACCATTCACTAAACAATTATCAGTAGGACAATCATCATCGGTTACACATTCAATATCATAATCATAAATTAGACTGCATAACCTTATGTTTCTATCGACCTCTTCCCCAACAAAATCGCTGTCTGTCACAATCATATTGTTATTTTGGTCTGTTGCGAAAACAGTCAAGTTGTCTAAAACATAAATTGCATTTTTAGAGCTAATCCGTATTCCGTTTAGGTTTTCAGCATTGAATAGGTTGTTTGAAAAGGCAAGAGATGATTTTACTTTATTGCCATTGTAATACAAATCATAGTCGTCAGATGAAAAATCTACATGGAGTTGAACATTTTTAATTTGTGTTGTTGAAACATTTGAATAGACTAACTCAGCATTGCCATTGTTGTTATTGTAAAACTTCCCAGACTCCCCAATTAAAAATTGGATATATTTTGTGAAATCGGCATCATACAAACTAAGTGACAGCCAGCCATTGGATGCAATATTGCTTGGCAGAATATCAAAGCTAACTGTAAAATATCGGCTGTCTGTTTCTTGGAGCAAATCATTTTCTTTGAAAGCAGAAAAATAATCTGTGCTTGTTCTATTTAATGTTCCATAAAAACAGATATTTTCAGTTGTTGCCCAGCCACATGTGTTTATTAACCCATTGAAACTTTCTTTGAGGTAATAAGGCAGTGTCCATTCATCACAGGTTGTTGTGCAGTTTGTTATGTTGGTGGCATTTGATTGTTGTGGTGGAGACCACAAAGTATCAGCCATAGTAATCAAAAACCACCCATCATCATCTGGATAGATACCGCCATTGCCTTCAACATAGAAAACACTATCATTTTTACCATAACCATCAAACCATTCTTCTGATTTTACCGCATAGTCCAATAGGTGGAATCTTTCTGCCAGATTTGAAGAACAACCCAAAGTGCATCTTATACCCAGAATATAGTATTTCCCATTTTCTAATGTTGGGTTGCCACTAACAGAATGGTTTATCAAATTCCATGTTAGCGTGCCTGATATATTTGCACCATAATAATCGCTTGAATTATAAATGCTTGCCCCTGTCGTGTTGGTCGCCCAGTCCCACTCCCATAGCTGAATCTGGAATTTATCGCTGTCGCTTATTGAAGTCCCTTTCGCCACAACTAAAGAGACGTCTGTCACTGTTGATGTTTGGAATGGATAATAAAATATCTCTCCCACCAAACCAGACCCAGATGGGTTGTTAAGTGTTGTCGTTGCACCAACTTGTGGTAGGAATAAGTAACAGTCATCGTCTATCTCATAACAATATTGTAAAGACCGCCCTAATCTATTCGCTTCTGTCCAATCCGTTTGTAAAACACCATTTGAGTCGTAATATCTTTGAACAATAGAATATGTTAGATTGTCGCTTGGGAGTTTGTCTGGCAGGGAGTAGTCTGATATTGGTGTTGTTGTTTTTATGTATCTTTCTATGTCATCACTAAAACCAGATACACCAGAATAGGTAGCTAAAGAACAGCTTGAACCACCAACACTGTCATCTACCCCAATACAAAGGACATAAAGGTTTCCTTCTGTTACTGGAAATGAAATATTTTCTGGTATCCCCATCCACTGACTGGAGAGGTTTGCACCGACACCATCACAGGTTTCTTTTTTTGGCTCAGTGTAAGATGATGATAAACACCAAGCCAATGCACAATCATTATTTGACCCCTGCATATATATTTGTCTTATTGTGCCTGTTTTATATGCTTTGAATGGTTGACAAAGCGTTCTATTGTGGATTGTAGGCGGTGAACTTAAAACTAAGCTTCCAGACGTTATGCCAATAATGTTGGTGTTCCCAAATTGATTTTGGCTGAAAGCAAAATCATTAGCAAAGGCAATGGTCAGGGTCAAAATAAAAACCAAAGGCATCAAAATTAGTTTCTTCATTTTTTTCTCAACTCCCTTATGAAATATCCTAAAATCCAAACTAATAATACAGCCAACAACAATCCCAGTATTATCCTCGTTGCATTTTCTTTGAACCAGAACCATCTTGTTACTGGTGTTTTTACTGACTCGTATTCTGGAGTTAGAAGTGTTTCATAAACTGTTGTTGTTGAACCATCAGAACATTTCACCCCAAAAATATATTGCCTTCCATCAAACACAAGATTGTCTTTTGTAAAATATAACGTAACTAAGCCATTCTCTACATTAAAACTTGTTCTTTCTTCTGTTTCGCCACTGCTAAAAGTTATTAATGTGTTGGCTTTTGTTTTGTAGTCTGGATTTACTTGGACAATCCCGCCACTCAAATCCTTCACGTAACTTATACAGCTTGCTGTTGAGTTGAAATGTGGGTAACAAATCCATTTTATTTTATCTTCAAAAAACCCATACTCAGCAAAGGTGTTTATGTCGCATGATATTGTGCCATTGGATGAACATGCCACCGTTGATGTTTCGTTGTATGGTGAAAACAAAATAGAACAATCACTTGTTAAGTTGGTTATTGCACAGCAAGTTGAAAAGTTGTTGTCTATATAACTCACATTCTGGAAACCACCAACACAGCCACTTTTGATTTGAACAATATCCTCTGAACAATAATTGCAACTTTCCAATGTTCCATTGTCGCTTGGCAGATTAGTATATGTTCCGCAACTGTTTTTGTCTGAATAGGTTTTGATGTAGCTGTCATTTATTTGGCATGTGATAGGGTCTTGAACCCAGTCCTCAACACAATCCAAAGGCAAAGTTGTAAAATTGAAAACACCTTTTGTTTGTGTTGGATTAACAGAGCTTGTCAGTTCATAAAAATATGTTGTGTTTGGCAAGAGGTTTGTTAATGGGATTTGGTGGGTTGTAACAAGTTGTTGACATGATGCGGTTTCGTTTAAGTTATATTGTGAAAGCCCATAACTAACAGTGGAATCTGATGGGTGGCTTGTTGTCCATGTAATAACCACTGATGAATTTGTTTTGTTTAATTGGTCTGTCCCTTCGATTCCTGAATGAGAGATGTTGATGTAATCTTCAAAAATACAGGTGTATGTAAAATTTATGTTTGGGTCTGTTTGGTTGGAATTGCCATGCAAGTCATAAGCATAAACTTTCTCAAAATCATACGTTGTTGTTCCATTTTCTGTTGGATCTACAACTACAATATATTCGTCAACCAACAACATTGCGGAGTAGTTGACGCCGTTTATTTGGAAAGTCACATTATCAATACCAACCTCATCTGTTACATTGCACTGGAGACTTACTGATTCTAAACACCCAATATTAGAAACATTTATTGAACAATTAGAAATCGTTGGTGGTGTTGTATCGTTTGCTTCTTTCCGCAACCATAGTTCAGAAATGTTAGTTGGTGTGTCAAAAAATAACCTTAATTGAGAGAAAGTCATATTTACTGTGTTTTGTTCATAATCCAAGAGTGAACCCACATTCACACTAAAATTTCCTATACCCATTATTGGTTTCCTTACAAATTGGTTTGACAATTTATCTGAATCGTTGTAAGCATATATGTTTATCATGTTGCTCCCATCAGTTTCTTTTGTAAAAAATAAAAACCAATAAAATGCTGGGTCGTATGTTTTAGACCATTTCCCAGATATTGCTTTGTTGTCTGTCGTTCTTCCAACATCAAACCCAGTTATCAACACATCATCAATTCTGAATTCGTCTGTGTTGTGGTCGCCATTGAAAACAAACCGCAGTTGTATGTTTGAGTTGTTGTTGTAAAGGCTACTCAAATTGAATGTTGCTCTGGACTCTAATTTATTCCCATACCAAGATTCGAGTGTGTGCCATGAATTGCCTGCATCATAACTTATACCAACACTAAAATAGTCGGTGCTTTCAGAACCAACGGTCTCTCTTGTATAAGATAGTGTTAAGTTGGTATAATTTGTTGTGTCTATTGTGACATTTGCATATCCAATTTCAGAAGATGGGTTGTTTGAACCAGTTATTAACATGGAATAAGAGCCATTGAGTGGAGAATCAGAACTTACTGTAACAGACAAAGGAGGGTCTGTTTCTACTTTTGTGAAAGGACTTAAAGTCCCATCTTCAAAATTATCATAAAAAAGTGTTCGTCTTATATTAAAATAATTGCCTACTTCATATTGGGTTAAGCTTGAATTGTCTGACACTCCCTCAGTTATATCTATCTCATATCCGAAATGGCTCTCTGGGTCTGATTCCAAAACACCATCTATTAAATGAACTGCCGGCTTTGGAGAATAATCAACGACATATATTGGGTCAATCGAAATAAAATTTGAAGCTCCATAATCGTATGTTCCAACTAACAAGCCTTTTTTGTTGTTTATTGTTCTAATCTCAGAGAATCTTTTGCCATTATCAACCATATCTGCCCAATCAAAAATGTGACCAATGGGGTTGCCTTTACCATCCAACACCTCTATAATTTTGTCCACTGGGACAGAACCCTCAACGCCCTGCAAGTCAATGGTTTGTCCGTCTATTTCTGCATATCTGTATTTTGATGGGTTTTCTGGATAGAAGAAAAACCCAAAGCCCGTATTTGAAGGCGATACCCCGTTCACAGTAACATTAACATTTATTTTTGTTTTGGCTGTCTTTGTATCTGTAACAAAAGAGAATTGGACATCCATATCAACAGTTGCAGTAACTGATAAGTCTGAATATTGATAACAAACAACCCCAGAATCAGATGAATCAAAGAACCACCCACTGCCCAAATCTGTTATTTGGTTGACAGTTTGCATATCTCTTACTGGACAGATATACCAATCAGAATTTGATGGGTGTTGAAAAGCAGGAACAAGCCAAAACCTTCCATAAAACTCAGAGTCGTCTGCAATGCCGATTGCCCCTCTGTCGTTTTTGTCAATACCTATGTATTCACTGCCATCAACTTTATGTATCTCTATGTAATACCAGTCTTGGGTTTGACCAGTCTTTATATAACGCTGAGTTTCTGGAGAAAAGAACTCCCCACTCACAAAGTTAATTAATAGAATAAGGACTATAAAACTTATCAAAGCCATCTTTCTCATAAAAAAACACCCACTCTTAAATTGTTATGAGTTGTATTTTATTTAAATTTTTCTATTATTTTTGTTTGATACCCTCATATTCATAACATAAATCGTCATAAACAAAACCAAAAGTTTTGTCATTCCATAATTCTTTGCTATTCTGTTGAAGATAGTCAGCAATATAAAAAATGATGCTATGTTTAGGATGAATGGGATTAATTTGTATCCGAACCATCTAAAGAATTTTCTTGCCCTCTCAGAGTAGAGGGGATCTGACTCAACATTAAAATAAAAAAGAATCTTGTCTGTTATTTTTTCACAATATTTATCGAAGTCAATCAACATTTTTTTCGCCTCAAAAAATTCTTTTGATTTTAAAACTTATTTTCCCTTTTTTATAATCAAACTCAATCCCAAATACCGTTAGTGTTATAAACAAAAACAAAAACCAAAGAGATTTCGTCACCGAAAAATAAAAGCCGAAAAGGAATGGAACAAAATTTTCTATTATTGTATTTGAGAAGTATATGAGAGTTAGCAATACTTTGCTGTCTTTGTTTTCAATTTTGTCTGGAACTTTTTTTTCTGTTTTGTATTCAAATTTCATTCTTCTTATTTTTTGTGTTGGTTAATCCTCTGTTTCTAAAGATTTTTTGAATTTCTCAAATTCTTCTTTTATTTTTATTAAACCCATCTGAAAAACAAAACAATGCCAATTGTTTTTAGAACCAGTATGTAGATTAAAGAATTCAAGACCTTTAAAAGTCAGCCCCTCACTCCTTAGATTTTCAGATGTCTCCAAAATTGATTCATGAATCCTTATATTTATTTGTCTTTTTGCCAATACTAAACTGTTATTGTTCTGATATTTAAATATTTTTTGATTGTTATAAAATGTTTAAATACTACCAGAATATATTTGGTAACATCGGATTGTTGCAACAAAACCGAGATTGAAAAAAAAATGGAAGGTGAGTGTCGATGGCTTATACCCCAGATTACACAGAAAGCGACCTCTCTAATAGCATTATTGACACGATTGTGAAAGTTATCATCACTGTGTCAACTTTCGCAACCTTGATTGTGTTGATAATGCTCTTCAACTGGATGAAGAAGCAAATGCGAAGATAGGTGAGAGACAATGGCTTACAACGCATCATACGATGAAGGGGACATCTCTGAAGGTGTCATAAACACAATTGTTAAAGGTCTCATCACCGTTGGAACATTTGCAACTCTGATAGTTGTGGTCGTTCTTTACACATGGGCAAGAAAAAACCTTAGATTTGGCTAATGAAGTAACAACAGAAAAGAAAGAGACCTCTAATAGTTTTTTCCATATCTTTTTTTTATTTTCAATAATTCAAAAAACATTTTGAGTGTTTTCTTTAATGTGACTTTTGATTCCCGTCTGTTGTAGTATGCAACTGACTGGGTTGCGATAGGGATACCAAGCTTTCTCGCTAACATAATAACTTCGACATCATAACAGAATCCGTCTATCTTCAAAAGACCAAAATGGGAAGAATCCCAATTCTTAAAAAGTTTATAAGGACATTGTGTGTCTTTTAATTCTAAACTAAAAAGAACAGACACAAGCAAACGAAAGCAGAATCCAGCAAATATTCTGTGTATTGGTTGCTTGACAATTTGGTTTCTTTGACCTACAATAAGCAACTTTGTTTTTCCATTAAGATTAAAGAGTGCGTCAGAACAGATTAACTCGCTTACGTCAACAGACAAATCTGCATCAAGAACTAAAATGTTTTTGAATTTTGCTTTTTTTAATCCGCATCTAACAGCATAACCTTTGCCTTTGTTTTTTTTGTAACTGACAACTTTCACATTCTTTTTTGTCAAGAGTGAAAACAAAAAAAAAGGGGTATTGTCGATACTGCCATCATCAACAAAGATTATTTCATATCTGTATCTTCTGTTGTTTTTGAAGTAGTCAACTATCCTTTTGTATGTCTTTTTAATGATTCTTTCTTCGTTGTAGCATGGTATAACTAAAGATATTTCTGGTTTCATTATATCACCAAATCGATTATTATGTGGGTCAAATTAGTGGCAATAGCTATGCCACACATAAGCAACAAAAACAAATACCCCATCTTCATTTCAGTCTCCCAATCTTGAAAAATTAAATAAATTATATAACACACCGCAGACACAAATATGGGATAAACAAAAACAAGAATTGGGGTTTGCAATAACAATGCCTTCAGAATTATGTTTGTTTCTACAAGACCAAGATGATAGCCGATATATGTTGTGGTCATATCGCCATATAAAAAAACCAAAAGAATCGCAAAGAGCTGTTTCAAGCTGAAGCCATCAATATTTCTTTCCATCATACACTACCAATCCCCCATCATCAAAGATTATGTTGTCTAAATTATAACCCAATTTATTTTTATATATATCAAACGTTTTGTTGTCTGTCACAAGAATATAATTCGTCAGCGAAATAAATCTGCTTTCAGTTAATATCTCATTTTCGCTTATTACACTACCACCAGCAGTGAATCTTTCCCTTTCAGTCAAATCTGTGCGTAACAAGTGCTTTATGTTCTGGTAGCCCATAAAATAATATTTGTATGGTGTCTGAGAGAATGGAGAAGTATGAACAAACACAACTTTGTCATTTGTTCTTATCATTTGTTTTAGTTTTTTTTGGCTTTTGTAAATTTCTTTTGGGAGTGTGTCCTTCATTTTTATTACAGAAGAGAGAGATAAAGCAATAAACAAAATAAAAATTAAACATAAACCAACAGCCTTTTTTTTGTTCTCTGTGTTCAATATTTCTGAAAACAAGCCCCCAAACAACATATACAACGCAAACGAAAAAAATAGAAAAAACCGATGGTGGTATATTGGTATTAGGTGGCTAACCAGCCACATAAACAAAACAGGTATAGTAAAAATCATCAATAACTCGTATTTTATTTTTGTTCTTTGAGAGACTAATGCAATAATAAAAACGAGGGGGAGAAAAATAAAATGTGATATGTTTATTGTCTCTGGCAACCAGAATTGGTAGTGTAATGTTGAAATCAGACTCCAGAGAGTTATTTTTTTAAACCAAAATGATTGAAGTTTCCCCAGAGACATCCAAAGATAAAACAACAAAAATGATGATGCTATCGCAACCAAAACCGAAGAAAACAAAAAGTTTATTGCAAGCTCTTTATTTTTTTTGTAGTAAAAAACACAAAGCAGAGCCTCAACTAAAAAAATCAAAACTGTATAGTAGTGGGTATAGACCATCAAACAGCTAAAAAGAATGAATAACAATAGGTTTTTTTTGGTTGTTGCATTTTTCATACGATTAAAAAAAAGGTATTGCATCACAACAAAAAACATACCCATCATATAATTTCTTAATTCTAATGAATAAAATATTAGTGTGGGTGATATGGAAATCAAAACCAAAACAAAAAGTGTTGCTTTTTTACCAAACATCTCACCAGACAGCTTGCCAACAGCTATAAAAAACAGAATCCAAAATAATATTGACGTGCTTCTCAAAAAAAACTCATTAGTGGATAAAAACAAAAAAAGTTTTATGACCAAATAGTATAGTGGTGGGTGGGTATCATTCCCTGACAGAATATAAGGCAATGGTTTTTGTGAAAACAAAACAGTAAAGCTTGCATCATGCCACATATCTTGCCTTACAAACAAAAAGAATATTCTAAGAAGTAAGCTAAAAACCAAAAGCAAAAGAAAACCAATTTGTTTCTGCTTCATTCTGGTAACACCCAAATCTTGCTTCTTGAAATGTTTGTGATTGAACAATTCTTAAACAAAAAAACTAATTGTGTTCTTTTCGGACAGTAAGGCATAACATATTGTAACTCAGTGCAATTTGATTCTTCGGCATTGTTGCATATCTTCTTGATAAATCGGTTTTCTTTATTTTCTATATGTTGGATTATGAGTAAGGAAACCAAAGCCCCAATAATCAAGACTAACAACCATAAAAAATTGAGAGTGCCTTTGTCAATTTTATTCATCTTCATCATCTAATACATCTTCTCCTTTCTTGATCATAACTTCAAGAAAAGTGGCCACTATTTCAATTTCTGCATTTGTCATTGTTGGTAATTGTGTTCTTATGTAAGCCAGCCTTTCTTTCTTCTTTGTGAACACATCTAAATCAATTCTTTGGAGTATTTTTTTAGCGAGGCTCTTATAATCTTCTTTTGCATCTTTTAGTTTGCCTGATTTCATGTTCTCAATGAATTTATCTTTCATTTCGTTGTATTTAACCCAATCTTCATCATCTTCTGGCAAGACTTTGACATATATCGCCCCAATACACTGTTTTGATGATGGTTCTCTCAAAGCACATCTTGTTATTCTGTTGTCTATATCCATATCAAAAGTTTCAATATAATACTTTGCTAATTCGTTTTCTGTGAACTCTGGTTCTATAAAAACTAAATTTAACCCGTATTTTCTGCATGTTTCTGCAAGAACGTGTAGTTGTCTGCTTGTTCGTTGGCTTCCAACACCATAAACCGCTTTGCCAACACCTTCATCTCTCACAATGAAGCTGTCTCTTGGAATGTCCTTCGCTTTTTCCAATACTTGGCTGTCAAAGAAGCACATATTTTTGTAACTGAATTTGTCCCCAACTAAAATCTTCGCCAAAGACATAACAACAATGCTTTTGCCTGTGCCTGTGCCCCCATAAACAGACCAGATTGTGTTCATCTCATGGATTTTGTTTGGGTCAATAACTGTTTTCATAGATTTGATGAATTTATCGGTAACATTATTTTTGAAGACTCTAATGAAAGACTTATCATTCATCAATTTGATTTTAAGTTTATCTACATACATTTCATCTTTGAATGGTATGTAGTTATATGTTTCCCCCATTATTTTTATCTTCATCTTCTTCAACAAAAAATTCATCTAATCTTCTGCATTTTTTTATTGTTTTGTAGCTAATTTTTGTCTTAGGCAACATCTTAATCAATTTCCAACTCAAAACCTTTACTTAATTCTTTCAAAAGACCACCCAGAAAATTAGAGAGTTTTTTTTCGACTGATAATAGCCTTTTCTCCATATAAGCATCATACTCAAAATCTTGACCGCTTAAATAATCTTGTCCGTAATACTCCAATGCTGTTTCTATATTTGATTTTATTGAGGCAATGTAAGTGAATCTCCTCATAAATTCTTCGTCACCGAACAACGAGTGGATATATTTTTGAAAAGCATTTGCATTTGTTCTTTTTTTTGTTTCTTCATCTAATGCATTTATCACAACATCAGTCGCTTTAAGTTTATGCAACAGATTATCGTTGAATACAATCTGTTGCACCATACCCAACAACGGTGATTGTTCCCCAAAATCTGTATCCATTTTTACAACAAACCTTTTTATTTTTGAATGTGCCAGCTACAAATTAAGATTAAGGTTTCTTGCTTTTTTTTTCAACCATTGAAACCCAATCCAGATAGCCATAAAAATTAAAAAAATTAACGACAGTTTAGTCCATGCCCAAAAACTTTCCCAAAACGTCATTTTGTATCACTTATAATCTAATGTTTAATTTTCCCCCCAACATTCTTTGTAGAGATGGCAATTATCTTCCAAACAACTAAACTTATCCATTGTTGTCAGATATATCTTCATCTTGTGGTCTTGGATGCCTTCTGCATTTTGTTCCAATAAAGGACAACGTTTTTCCATGAAACAAACCCCCTACAAATTACATTCTATCCTTCCTTATCTCAATCTCTGAGTCTAAGCACTTATGGATTGAATTCTTTCTTCTGCCTTTTATCGATGTGCAGGATATTTTTTCATAAGCTATAAACGAAGCATAATAGTCTATGTCGTTTCCTATGAAACTATTCCCAATGAAATTCCATCCCTTGAAGTTCCTTCCGTTGAAGTCCTTTCCGTTAAAATTCAATCCGTTGAAGTCCCTTCCGTTGAAGTCCCATCCGTCGAAGTCCCTTCCGTTGAAGTCCCATCCGTCGAAGTCCCTTCCGTCGAAGTCCCTTCCGTTGAAATCAAAAAACTCATTATCATTCTCAAGGTATAGGTTTCTGCATTTCACATCTCTTAATTCTCCTCTCTCGACTTGATACTCTATCCTT
>Ga0190359_1000547_pt1 | contig 25341 bp, 17 predicted proteins | sample 48721823_MG_FD_161269 | JGI IMG/M metagenome (GOLD analysis project Ga0190359, IMG submission 161269) | Hydrothermal vent microbial mat bacterial communities from Southern Trench, Guaymas Basin, Mexico - 4872-18-2-3_MG | ecosystem: Environmental > Aquatic > Marine > Hydrothermal vents >... | reverse complement strand
AAACAGAAATGTTATGGCATAGAGCCCCGGAATGCCGAACAAACAATCACACTGGATGCTTTAACTCAACCCGATATCCAATTGGTCAGTATCACAGGGAAAGCCGGTACGGGTAAAACTCTGCTGGCACTGGCTGCAGCCTTGCAGCAGCGGAGGAACTACCATCAGATATATTTGGCACGACCGGTTATTCCATTGGGAAACAGAGACATGGGATTTCTTCCGGGAGATGCTCACGAAAAGATTGAGCCCTATATGCAACCACTCTTTGATAATCTTTCGGTCATCCGGCATCAGTTTGACCCGAGAAGCAAAGAATTTCTGAAGATCGATCAGTTACTTCAGGATGAAAAACTGGTGATTACTCCCCTGGCATACATCCGCGGAAGGAGTCTGAGTAAAGTTTTTTTTATTGTGGATGAGGCACAAAACCTGACCCCCCATGAAGTCAAGACCATTATTACCAGGGCTGGTGAAGGAACTAAAATTGTTTTCACCGGTGATGTGCAACAAATTGACAGTCCTTACCTGGACACAAAATCTAATGGTTTATCCTATCTTACTGAAAAACTGAAAGGTCAGGATGTATTCACCCACATTAATCTGATTCACGGTGAACGAAGCCACCTGGCTGAATTGGCCAGTAACTTATTGTAAAGTTTGTATCTAGACAGGTCCCAAGTTGAAAACAGTTGCTATCTATACACTCGGATGCAAACTAAATTTCTCCGAAAGCTCTGAAATCGGAAGAGTATTAGAGTCTGAAGGATATCAGCGCGTACCATTCGGAACCCAGGCAGATATAACCATTGTACATACCTGCAGTGTCACCGGTACGGCCGAACGTAAAACCCGGCAGACTATTCATAAGGCAATAAGAAGTTCACCGGAGGGTATTATAGTTGCCATGGGATGCGAGGCCCAGTTAGATCCGCTTGAAGTTGCATCATGGAAAGGGGTTAACCTGGTTCTGGGCACACATGAAAAGTTCAATCTGCCCGCTCTTTTAAGGTCATACACAAAACAGGAAGATCCGATCATTCAGGTGGGTCATGTGATGGACAACACTATTTTTCACCCGGCACACTCAGAGGGAGAGCGCACCCGTTCATTTCTGAAAATCCAGGACGGATGCGATTATGTATGCACGTACTGTACAATACCAAAGGCAAGAGGCAGAAGCCGTAACCCGTCAATTGCCAGTCTGATAACTCAGGCTGAGACTATCTCAAAGAAGGGAATACGTGAGATTGTGCTTACGGGAGTGAATGTGGGAGATTTTGGCCGTTCCACTAAAGAAAGCTTCTATAATCTCCTGCAACAACTTGACCAGGTAGAACAAATATTAAGGTTCCGAATCTCCTCTATTGAACCGAACCTCCTGAATAATGACCTCATCCGGTTTATTGCAGAATCAAAACGAATAGCCCCCCATTTTCACCTGCCGTTGCAGTCGGGCACCGATAAAATCCTGAAATTGATGAAACGCAGGTACGCCACCGGTTTATTTCGTGAACGGGTCAATCGTATCAAAGAACTGTTACCTGATGCTTCTGTTGGGGCCGATCTCATAGTTGGATTTCCGGGGGAGACCGATGATGATTTCAAACAAACCCGGGAATTTGTTGAATCATTACCGCTCTCCTATTTACATGTATTTACCTACAGCGAGCGTCCCGGAACTCCTGCTGCGGAGCTGCCTGACCAGGTACCACACGAAGTACGTCATGAACGCAGCAGAATCATGCACGATTTAGCCTCAAAAATAAAAAACAAGTTTTACCTGTCGCAGGCGGGAACTGACAAAACCGTTATCTTTGAGCATATTTTACCAGACGGTCACATGACCGGATGGAGTGAAAATTATGTTGAAGTGGCAGTACCTTTCGATGAAACACTGCTGCACCATGAAGCGGAAGTAACCATTACCAGACAAAGGCAGGACCAAAAGATGGCCGGTGTGTTGCTTAACGCAAAGAACAGATAATCTTTAAATTAAACAAGAAAATGGACTATCGTTCCCTGACCGAGTCAGTCGTCTCGCTGACAAAAACCACCGGGCAATACCTAAAATCCCAGCTTGGATCCATGCAGGATTTACAGATTGAGGTTAAGGGACAAATGGATTTTGTCACCAGAGTGGATAAATCTTCTGAACATCAACTAGTTGAAGCTCTTTCGAATTTATTGCCCGAATCGGGTTTCATTGCTGAAGAGGGTACTTCCACAAAAAAAGGAGAGCGATTTAACTGGATAATAGATCCGTTGGATGGTACCACTAATTTCATTCATGGAGTTATCCCCTTTTGTATCAGTATCGCCTTAATGGATAAAGATGAATTGGTCATCGGTGTGATATATGATCCGGTGCAGGATGAATGTTTTGCCGCATCTTCGGGAAACGGAGCCTGGTTAAATAATCAAAGAATACAGGTAAGTACCTGTAACAGACTCAACAGTGCGTTAATTGCTACCGGATTTCCATACACGGATTTCAGTTTGATTGACTCTTACATGGAAAGTCTTCAGACTTTCATGGAGGTGAGCCACGGGGTTCGCCGGTTGGGATCGGCGGCCATAGACCTGGCTTATGTCGCCTGCGGCCGGTATGATGGTTTTTATGAATATCATTTAAAACCCTGGGATGTAGCTGCCGGTACGGTATTAATCCGTGAAGCCGGCGGAACGGTTTGTGATTTCAGGGGTGGGCAGGATTTTCTCTTTAATGAAAATTATGTCGGCACCAATACGGTAATTCATGATGAATTCATGGAGATCATCCGGAAACACTTTGTACATTAGTGTTTTATTTTTACATTGATCAGATCAGATCTTCATATTCTGCGAGCCATTCAACAGGGAGATCATCAAGCTTTTCAGGAGCTTTTTAACAGTCATTTTGATGGTTTACTTGGATATGGCATTCAACTGACTGCTGACCGTGAAATCAGCCGGGAACTGGTACAGGATATTTTCATCAATCTCTGGAATAACCGTCATAAGCTCAAAGTTAAAACCACTCTGAAAACCTATCTCTTTTCATCCATGCATCATCGTGCTTTAAACTGGATCCGGCATGGAAAAATTGAGACTCTTTACCGGCAACAGCGTTTGGGTGATCTTTTAAGCGGTTATATTCCCCCTCCGGAAGTCTCACCCTTCCTGGCCGATTATATCAACCAGGCAATTGAACGACTCCCGGTACGCAGCCGGATGGTTTTTAATTACACTCAAATAGAAGAGTTGAGCTATAAAGAGACTGCCTCACGAATGGGAATATCCATTCGAACGGTAGAAAACCTTCTGGCCAGAGCCAGAAAGCTTCTCCGTCATGCATTGAAAAATTTATAATCCCGGATTTAGGGGTTCGGCAGCTTTCAGGTGTCTGTATGATAAAGACTACATCAGATGATTACTGACCCACTGTTATTCAGTTATCTCTCCGGAAACGTTTCAAAAAGGCAAAAACGGTTCATCCTGAAGTGGATTCAATCAGATCCTTCTCATAAACAACACCTTACTGATCTGAAAATGATCTGGAACAGTACCGGTGAAACCGGTCTGTCATTTTCCGGTGAGCGGGAGCTTGCCTGGAAGCAGGTGAAAGAACAAATCCGTCTGAAGAATGAACCGGGTAAGAATCCGTCCCGGGTGCCAACTTATTTTCCCTGGATGGTAGGAACTGCCGCTTTGATTCTGCTGGTTTTTGGCCTCCGCTTTTTTCAATTATCCTCATCACAAACATTTAAAGTACCTGCACACAATCAAGCCGCTGTCAGGTACCTGCTGCCTGACAGCTCTGAAGTTTTGTTATATCCCGGATCCAGACTGGTAATTCCTGCTCATTCGGCTGACCAAATCAGGTTGGTCAAATTAAATGGAGAAGCCTATTTTATTGTTAAAAACATTCAGGATACTCCCTTTATCGTAGACGCCGGCGGAGCAAAAATCCGGGTTACAGGCACCTCTTTTTATGTCACCTCATCTCCACAAAAAGATCAGATCGAAGTAGTTGTTGAATCTGGCAAGGTGCTGTTTTATACCAGTGACGTTCTTGATAATGAAGCATTCAGAGTGGGACTTGAAGCCGGAGAGAAAGGAATTTACTCTATCGCACAAAGAAGTATTTACAAGATCAATGATTATTCATTAAACAGTTTGCCCTAAAACCCAATTAACACCTAATATCATGAAGCGCTCAATTTATCTGCTGTCACTTCTTGTTTTTCTGATCGCTCCCAAAACAGAAGCAAAAGAGTTACAGGCTCTTTTCACCCATTCCAGTTTCTACAACGCCGTTGAAGGACCGTATGTTGAGACATATCTGAAAGTATTTGGCCCATCGGCAGAATATGTTAAAAATGATAATGGCCTGTTTCAAGCCTCTTTACAAGTAACATTGCTCTTTAAACAGAATGAAAAGATCGTGGATTTCAGAAAGTATAACCTTTTAAGCAGTGAATTAAAAGACACTTCCGGTTTAATCCCTCATCTAATTGACCAACAGCGCATACTGCTCCCTATGGGAGTGTATCAGCTTGAGCTTTATTTAAAAGACAATCATGCCGATACCACACCCCTGGAATATGCCGAAGTGCTCGCCTTACAATTTGATGACACCCGGCTCGGATTTTCAGGGTTCCAGTTTATCGAATCGTATAAAGCAACTCAAAAAGAGAATATGCTTTCAAAAAGCGGATATGACCTGGTTCCTTACGTGGGTGACTTTTTCCCGTCAACCCAGAAGAAACTGACTTTTTACACTGAATTATATCACGCCGATCAAGCTCTGGGTAACCAGGAGGATTTTCTTTTCAGATATTATATCGAATCTTTTGAAACCAACTTTTCTCTGGATGAATACTCCAAATTTTCACGGCAAAAGGCTGCTTCGGTTAATCCTCTGCTGGCCACTATCGGGATCGGAACACTTCCTACGGGTAATTACAACCTGGTAGTTGAAGCCCGTGATAAACACAACAAAATACTGGTATTAAACAAAATTTTCTTTCAGAAAAGCAATCCCGGAATGCAGATCGACCTTTCTGATCTGGCCAGCGTAGATGTTACTGCTACTTTCGCAGAAAAGATTACCGATGTAGATTCTCTCCAGTTCTATGTAGCCAGTCTGTTGCCAATCTGCAATATGTTGGAGAATCAGTTTGCCCGAAACGTCATCAAAACTGTGGATACCAAAAAAATGCAACAATTCCTGTTTAACTTCTGGAAAAACCGGAATGAGCAGGATCCTGAAGCAGAATGGGGTGCTTACCGGTTACAGGTGATGCAGGTTGAAACTGCTTATAAAACCAGAATTAAGCATGGATATGAAACAGATATGGGCAGGGTTTGGTTAAAATACGGAGCACCCGATGATGTCGTTGAAAAGAAACATGAACCCAATGCCTATCCGTATATAATGTGGCATTACTACCACCTGACTGCAGATCAGAATAACCGGCGGTTCATCTTTTATAATCCCCATTTAGCCGGCACAGAATATTTTCTACTCCATTCGGACGCCCGTGGTGAAATTTTCAACCCATACTGGCAATACGATCTGTATGGCAGAAATACCCCGCTAAAAAATTACGAGATTTTTAATGTTGATCCGGGTTATGGCGGACATGCCGGTGAAGTGATCATTCGATAAGCTTCTTCGGTGTCATTTCATTTTCCCGTATATCTGACTAAAACTCTGCTGAGAGGACTCTCATGGATGCCCAAGTCATTCATGCTGGGCTTATCTGTGATTATTAAATGGCTGTTGAAGGATCTTTTACATTACCGGATTGAAACTATCCAAAACAACCTGGACCATTCATTTCCCGGTTTATCTCCGGAACAGCGGGCACAGATTATGCTGCAATATTACCAGCATTTGTCAGAGCTGGTTCCCGAGACTATTCGCTGGATCCGGAGAAAACCTGCTAAACCGGATCCCGGTATCCGGGTATTGAATCCTGATATTCTGGAAGAACAGGCACGGAAAGGTCAGCATATCGTAATATTAGCCGGTCATATGGGTAACTGGGAATACTTTGCTTCTATCCTGGTACGGTACGGCTTCAATACACTGGCCATTTACAAACCCCAAAGCCATCCGTTCGGTGACCGGCTATTCTATGAAATCCGGGAGAAAAAGGGCATAAAACTGGCCTCCATGAAAGAATCTTTGAGAGTGTTTTCACAGATGCTGCAAGATAATAAACCGGTAGCTCTTTTGCTGGTTGCAGATCAGATACCGGCTGAAGGGGATATTCATTTCTGGGCTCCTTTTTTACATCAGCCCACTGCCTGGTTCACCGGGGGCGGAAAGATTGCAACAAAATTCAAGCTGCCGGTTTATTATCTGGATGTCAACAAGATGGCATTTGAGCAATATCGCATTCGGATCCTTCAGATTGAAAACCATAACCCCGAAGATCCTGAAAAAGGAATCACTTTGAATTATATCCGTCTCCTGGAGCAGAATATCCGGCAACAGCCGGAGATTTGGCTATGGTCTCACCGCCGGTGGAAATACAAACCAAAAGAAACCGTATCTTTATAACCATGCCAAAACGAGTTTCGGTAGTTATCCTGACCTGGAACAATCTGGAGCATCTAAAGCAATTTTTGCCTCTCCTGCTTGAACGAACACAGGATGATAACGTTGAGATTATCATTGCGGATAATCACAGCAAAGATCACACAACCACCTGGGTTGCCGATCATTATCCCGGCATCCGCTTACTTGCTTTTAAAAAAAATCTCGGGTATGCAGGTGGATATGCCGCCGCTCTGTCACAAATTCACAGCGAATTTTTCCTGCTTCTGAATTCGGATGTTGAGGTACTCCCCGGCTGGTTACCACCTCTTGTTGAGGTAATGGAAGACACTGATGTGGCAGCTGTAATGCCCAAGATATTATCCAAAAAAGACCCCAGGTATTTTGAATATGCCGGTGCGGCAGGAGGCTGGATTGACCGGTACGGATATCCCTTTTGCCGTGGCAGAATATTCAACACTCTTGAAAAAGACACACACCAATATGACCAGATCACTCCGGTATTCTGGGCATCCGGAGCCTGTATGCTGGTCAGGCGTGAAAGTTTCCTGGCAGCAGGCGGATTTGATCCCGATTTCTTCGCACATATGGAAGAAATCGATCTCTGCTGGAGATTTCAAAAACGGGGTTTGAAGGTTCTTTATCAACCCCATTCAACAGTACTCCATGTAGGAGGCGGATCCCTGCCCAATGAACATCCCTATAAAATCTTTCTGAATTTCAGAAACAACCTGTTGCTTCTTTATAAAAACCTTCCGCTGAAACAGCGAAAACGGGTAATCCGGGCAAGAAGAATTCTTGACGGCATCGCTGCGCTACAATTTCTGCTCACCGGCAAACCGGCCTATTTGATTCAGGTGATCCGTGCCCACCGCCAATTCGGTAAGATGAAAACAAAATACCACCGCTCAGCCGACGAATCATCAAATCAACAGAGCCCTGACAAACTGAAAGGTTATTACGCCGGATCTGTGGTTTTTCAATATTTTATCAGGAGAAAAAAGAGATTTTCAGATCTAAAGAATTACAGGTAGTCAAGCAGAATCTCCAGTCCCATCCCTCTTGACCCTTTAATCAGGATATTCTTGCCGCTTAACCGATGGGCATCCAGATAAGCTTTTAAAGAAGCGGTATCCCGAAATGCCTGAAAGGTTCCGCCGGCAAGCTTCATAAAATTTTCACCTGCCAGATAAACTTCATTAAATCCCAATTTACCGATTTCATCAATGATTCGTTTATGCTCAGTAAGTGATTCCTTTCCCAATTCAAACATATCTCCCAGTATGATCACTTTCCCGGTCAGGTCGAGTGATGCAAAGTGATTCAATGCCAGATGCATGCTGGTTGGATTGGCATTATAAGCATCCATAAGGATCATATTTTCAGCAGTCTGTATCCACTCAGACCGCATTCTTTCAGGTTCAAATGAAGAGATTCCTTTTGCAACCTGGTTATAAGGCACTCCAAAATGGATACCCACAGCTATTGCAGCCAGCACATTATACAGATTATAGCCACCGCTCAGGTGTGTAGTCAGGGATTTTAACGACGGTCCGGGCGTATGGTCCGGGATTTTTATTATATCGATTTCCAGCAATCTTCCGTTTTCCTTTGCATCGCCCCGGATCCGACAAGACTCTCTCGTACCGTAAGTAATTACTGAGTAATTTCCGGTAAGTTCACGTAACAGTTGATCGTCACCGTTTTGAAAGATCACCCCCTGACGGGCCATACAATAATCATACAACTCTTTTTTAGCAGCTTTAACTCCTTCAAAAGAACCGAATCCCTCAAAATGAGCTCTTCCGATATTCGTCACCAGTCCGTGTGTCGGATCGGCAATCCGACATAAATTTGAAATCTCTCCTGGATGATTTACTCCCATTTCTATGACTAGGATCTCGGTCTCTTCATCAGCCTGCAGCAAGGTTAACGGCACCCCGATATGATTGTTAAGGTTACCTTTTGTAGCGGTCACTCTGAATTGTTGACCAAGCACAGACCGGATTAGTCCTTTGGTAGTGGTTTTCCCGTTGGTTCCGGTAATAGCCAATACCGGAACGGTTAATTGACGGCGATGCCATGCCGCCAGATCCTGTAAAAAAGCCAGGGTATTCTCAACCAGAAGGTAGCGTTCATCCCGGACAACCAAGGGGTCATCCACTACAGCCAGCCGGCACCCTTTATCCAGAGCCGCTCCGGCAAAGCGATTCCCGTTAAAACGTTCACCGTGGAGGGCAAAAAAAAGAGAGCCGGGTATAGCTACCCGGCTATCTGTACAAATTTGCCTGTATTTTTTAAATATTGAATAGAACTGTTCCGGAGTCATCGAAACCGGGTTTATTTTCCGTTTGCCCTCCCCAGCCTTGACATGGCACATCTGAAACCTATGTCATCAGTCGCCAGGTTTTCATTAAGATACCGCCGTGTACCCGGTATCATCCAATAGGCGCGGTCTTTCCAGGAACCTCCTTTATAAACCCTTGATTGGTCACTGATCCGACTTGTAATACCCTCATGATCAGGCCCCACGCCCTTAAAATACATCTTGCCGGTAGAGTTGGTTGTATCCTGATTACTAAGTGTAAAATTCAGATTTGATTCAGGATCACCATCCCGGTAATTGCGGTTATCAGACTTTTTATAATTCATCCGGTTGCGGTTCTCTTCGGCAGTCATGGCACGTACCGGAATATGCCCCAGGGAATCTTTCTCAGCCAGGTTCCCGTCTGCATCCCTGACCTGTACTGTAAATACATTTCCCCTGAACGGGCTCAATTCGTCCACATCCTGAAAAGAGAGGGGCCGATATACATCCTGAACCCACTCATTAACATTACCCGCCATATCATATAAACCATAATCGTTAGGCCAGTAAGATTTCACCGGAGCTGTATAAGCAAAACCGTCATTCAGAGAACCCGAAACGCCCATATAATCCCCTTTTCCACGAACATAATTAGCCATGATGGCACCTTTATGGCCTTTACTGTCATTCCGGGTATAATTACCCCGCCACGGATATAATTTACGTGTTTTGATGTTTTCGTGGTCAGCTACCAGTCCGAGTGCCGCAAACTCCCATTCAGCTTCAGTAGGAAGCCGGTATTTCGGATAGAAGAATCCATCTTCCATTCTGGCTCTGCGGGTATCCTGATTGGGATCCAGACTGGGCAGGTTTTGACGCACCACTCCTTCATATTGCCCGGCGAGATAGGCTTCGGTATTGAAATTATTGGCTCCCTTCTGGTTGGGATCAACATCCAGAATTCCCTGTTTGATCAGCATCATTTCATTAACCCGGTCAGTCCGCCAGTCGCAATAACTGCTTGCCTGAACCCAGCTGACTCCCACAACGGGATAATCATTATAGGCAGGATGCCGCAGGTAATATTCTACCATGGGTTCATTATAAGCCAATTGGTCACGCCACACGAGTGTATCGGGAAGCGCCTGCTGGTATACCTGGGGATAATCTGCAAAAACCCGCTGAATCCAATAGAGATATTCACGGTAATCAGCATTGGTAACCTCCGTTTCATCCATGTAAAAAGAGTTGACAGTTACTCTTCTCGGAATATTATTCCAGTCGTAACGAACATCATCCGCTACCCGGCCCATCGTAAAAGTACCACCTTCTATAAAAACCAAACCCGGACCGGCCCCCTGGTTATAGTTGGCAATATACTCGTATCCTCCATTATTAATATCATTGTATTTCCATCCTGTTTTGGAGGATTTCATTCCACTGTTACAAGATCCTAAGAAAAGAACCATGGCTATTGACAGTAAAACGATTTTGAAATACCCTATTCTCATAATAATTTCTTGAATTAATAAAACTTTCAAAGTTAACGAAAAATCACCAATCCTATTGCGCGAACGGGAAAACAAATCAATAAAACAATTTGTTTTATAACCATACGTTAATGAATATATTTCAGAAGATGCCTATATATTTTTATGTTTGCCTGTTGTCAGGAAAAATCGGAAAATGAATAAAGGCAGTTGGTTATTTAAAGGCTGGATCATCGCGGCGGTCTGTCTCATTGGCAGTATAGCGGGATACGGACAAAAAAGATCGTATGCACCCACATCGGTCCTTGCTACCGGCAAATGGTATAAAATCAGTGTGGCACACTCCGGTGTACACCGGTTAACCTATGACGATCTGGTATCGATTGGTCTTGACACTCCATCAAAGGTTAGAATATTCGGTAATGGCGGCAGCCAGCTTCCCTACGATTCGGGAAAACCGAGAACTGATGACCTTGTTGAATGCCCGGTTACTTTTTTCAAAGGCAGTGATGGAGTTTTTAATTCGGGAGACTGGATTGTTTTCTATGCTCAGGGGCCGGTAATTTGGAAATACGATGCCACCCGGCAGATGTTCCTTCACCGGCTGCATCTCTATTCTGATCTGACGTACTATTTTCTGACCGACGATCTGGGTCAGGCCATTTCAGTACCTGAAGAGACGACGCCGGATCAACCGGCCACAACGGTGGTTACAGAATATGATGATTATGATTTCAGAGAGAAAGACTCTCTAAACCTGATCAAATCCGGCCGACAATGGGCCTGGAAACATTTTGCCATACAACTTCGCTGGGGATTTAATTTCAGTTTTCCCAACCGGTTAGCGGGAGCCCCGGTAAAGGTATTATCCTCCTTGTGGGCACGCTCGTCACGAAACAGTCAGAATTCCAAATTTTTTCTGGAAGAAGGAGACAACCCGTTTCAAACCATTGATTTACCCGGTGTGAACACCAACAATTATGAAGCGCTCTATGCCTCTACAGCTGTAACACAAAGCGAATTCTCTCCGGCAGATAATAATTTCAGACTGAATATTCAGTTCAACCCCAGTAATCCGGCTGCCGAAGGATGGCTGGATTACCTGGATCTCAATACACGAAGTGCACTCCGTTACCGGGATACGCCCCTGTTTTTTCGCGACCTGAAGAGTACCGGTGCGGGCAGTATTGCCTCTTTTAGTATCCAGGAGGCACATGCCGGAATGATGGTTTGGGATGTAACCAATCCGCAAAAGATCAAACGAATGGCAACAAGCCTGAGTAACCGGATTCTCTCTTTCAAAGCGACTGCCGACTCTTTACACGAATACATCCTGTTTGATCCGTCTGATCCGGACCTGCCTGTTCCGGTTTATCAGGGTGAAGGAGTAGGCGAAATTGCCAATCAGAACCTGCACGGAATGGAAGCTCCGGACATGATAATCATTGTTCATGAAGGGCTGAAAAGTTATGCACAGCAACTTGCAGATTATCATCATGAAAAAGACGGATTGGTCTCTCAGCTGGTCACTCCTGATGAAATTTACAATGAGTTCTCATCCGGGATTCCCGATGTTTCAGCCATCCGCGACTTTCTGAAAATGTTTTTTGACCGGGCCGGGAATCAACCGATGAAACTTAAATACCTCCTGCTGTTCGGAGACGGTTCCTATGATAACAAAGGTATTGGAAAAACATTCAAAACCTGCTTACCGACCTATCAGTCACTTGAATCTCTTTATCCCACAAGTTCCTATCTCTCAGATGATTTTTACGGATTGCTGGGAGATCATGATGAAATGGAGTCAGGGAAACTCGACCTGGGTATCGGTCGTCTTCCGGTACTCACCGAGAATGATGCAGCAATTGTGGTGGATAAGATTCTTCACTATAAAGACCGGAGTACCTTTGGAGACTGGAGAAACCTGGTCTGTTTCATCGGGGATGATGAAGACGGGAACGGGCACATGCGCGATGCTAATATTCTGGCCGACAAGTTGCGTGATGAATATCCGGCATTTAACGTGGATAAAATCTTTCTGGATGCTTACCAACAGGTATCGGTCCCGGCCGGGGAACGTTACCCCGAAGTCAACCGGGCCATTAATGACCGGGTCAGAAAAGGGGCACTGATTATCAATTACCTGGGGCACGGAAGCGAACGCGGATTGGCACACGAAGAGATCCTGACTACCAGCGATATTAAGAACTGGACCAACAAAAACAGACTTCCGCTTTTTATGACCGCTACCTGCGAGTTCAGTCGTTTTGATGACATTGAACTGGTTTCGGCCGGCGAATGGGTGTTATTAAATCCCAACGGAGGAGGGATAGCCCTGTTTTCAACGACCCGTTTGGTGTACAGCTCCCCCAATTTCAGACTTAATAAACTGTTTTACGATTATATATTTAAGACAAATGCAACCGGTAAACCGAACAGACTGGGTGATGTCATGCGGTTAACAAAAAACGCAGTGGGCAGTGAATTGAACAAACTCAGTTTTTCCCTCCTGGGTGATCCGGCCCTGACACTTGATTTTCCGGAAAATGAGATCAGAATGACCGAGATCAATGATCAACCCGTCAATACCTTTAAAGACACGCTCAAAGCTCTTTCAAAAGTTAAAATTAGCGGATATGTATCTAATCATCAGGGAGATAAACTTGATCAATTCAACGGAACCGTAACTCCAACCGTTTTTGATAAAGAAGTTACTTTAACCAACCTGGCCAATGACGGCGGCCCGATCATGGAATTTACCGTACGAAACAGTATTTTATTCAGAGGTAAAGCCAGTGTATCGGGTGGCCGGTTCAATTTTTCGTTTGTGATCCCAAAAGATATCGCCTATCAGGTAGGTACCGGAAAATTCAGTTTTTACGCTACAAATGAAGTAACCGATGCTCATGGAGTGAATCTTACTATTCTTTTCGGAGGTTCCGGCAGCGAAAATATTAAAGATCATGAAGGCCCGGATATTCGTTTGTTTATGAACGATACAACTTTTGTGGACGGGGGAATAACCGGCGAAAAACCGGTTTTTCTGGCCCGTCTGCAGGATGAGTATGGCATCAATACCGTTGGTAACGGCATCGGTCATGACATCACGGCTACGCTGGATGACAACCATCAGGACCTGCTGGTACTGAACGATTATTACGAATCCGACCTCGATAATTATCACGCAGGAACCATCCGTTATCCCCTTGATAAACTTGAGCCTGGTGAACATACCATCCATTTAAAAGTATGGGATATCCTGAATAATTCATCTGAGGCAGATCTTTCTTTTACCGTTTACGATTCACGGGAACTGAAGATTGACCACCTGTTGAATTATCCAAATCCTTTTACCACACATACCGATTTTTATTTTGAACATAACCAGGGGGATCAGACACTGGAAGTATTGATCCAGATTTTTACGGTTAGTGGCCGCCTGGTTAAAAGTTTTGAATTTATTGGTGCCAATCAAACAGAAATTAAACCGGGATCTTTCAGGATAGGACCGGTATCCTGGGACGGATTAGATGATTTTGGCGACCGGATCGGAAGAGGCACCTATATTTATCGTGTGAAAGTTCATACAAACGATGGTAAATCAGGCGAAGCATACCAAAAACTGGTAATCCTCCGTTAACGTAATACTCAGATTAATAATTATCTTTGTGGCTGTTTTAATTTGAAAATAATAATGAAAGGTTTGTTCAGAATTGTCTTACTGTTTCTGGGGGTTGTGGCTCTCTCCCAGAACAGCCGGGCCCAAATTACTACCGGGCAGCTTACCGGTGAAATCAACACCATTACTTCGGCTGTTCCATTTCTAATGATTGCACCCGATTCAAGATCGGGTGGACTGGGAGATGCAGGAGTTGCCCTCTCTCCGGATGCCAATGCCATGCACTGGAACCCGGCAAAATATGCTTTTGTGCAGGATGATTTCGGAATGGCTATCTCTTATACCCCATGGCTGAGACGATTAATCCCTGATATCAATCTTGCTTATCTCTCCGGATATAAAAGAATCGATCAATACCAAACCATAGGTTTCTCCCTGCTCTATTTCTCACTCGGAAATATTGCTTTTACCGATATCGTGGGTGCTCCAATGGGTGACTTCAACCCTAATGAGTTTTCTATTGACGGAGCTTACGCCCGGTCATTTTCCGACCGTTTTTCAGGCAGCCTGGCTTTTCGCTTTATTTATTCAAACCTGACCGGCGGCGTACCGACCGGCGGCGTTGAATCTCATGCCGGGATTGCATTCGCTTCGGATATCTCCCTCTTCTATCAAAACAATGATCTGATGGCCGGCAATTATGATGCTTCCTTTGCCTGGGGGATGAATATCTCAAATATCGGATCAAAAATATCCTATACACAAAATTCAGATAAAGATTTTATTCCGATTAATTTACGACTCGGAGCTGCCTATACCATTAATTTTGATGATTATAATAAACTTACCGGCACAATAGACATCAATAAATTACTGGTTCCCACACCTCCGGTTTATTACCCGGATTCTGTGGATATCAACGGAGATCCCGTGATCGAGGCAGGTTATGATCCCAATGTCTCCGTAGCAGTGGGAATGTTCCGGTCATTTTATGATGCGCCCAACGGGTTCACTGAGGAGATCAATGAACTGACTTATTCATTCGGACTGGAATATTGGTACCAGGATCAGTTTGCCATCAGAGGCGGTTATTTTACCGAACATGCCACCAAAGGAAACCGGAAATATTTTACTTTGGGGGTAGGACTGAGACTCAACGTTTTCGGACTGGATTTTGCTTATCTGGTGCCAATCTATCAAAACAATCCGTTAGCCAATACTCTGAGATTTAGTCTGTTGTTTAATTTTGCAGGATTACAGGGTAATAGATAATTATGTTACGTATCGGTTTTGGGTATGACACCCACCCTCTGGTTACCCACCGGCCATTGATCTTAGGTGGCATTGAAATTCCTCATCCGAAAGGTACATTAGGCCATTCCGATGGAGATGCACTGATCCATGCGATATGCGATGCACTGTTTGGAGCACTGGCACTGGGGGATATCGGACAACATTTCTCTGACCAATCTCCTGAATATAAAGATATTGACAGTAAAATACTGCTTAAGAAAACCATAAAACTGATCCGTTTGGAGAATTGGAAAATCGGCAATATTGACACCACCGTTTGCCTTGAAAAACCTAAAATTAATCCTCACATTGATTCCATGCGCACAGCTCTGGCCAATACCATGGAAATTTCGAAGGACCAAATATCCATTAAAGCCACGACAAACGAACACATGGGATTTGTCGGGCGTGAAGAGGGTGTTACCGCTTATGCCATTGTAACGGTAGTCAGGGAATAAAAGCACGGGAAACTACCGGGTGTAACTGGCATGAACGTGGTCAATTTCACCACCAAAATCATCGGCTGTATAGGTCAATTCAATCAGATTATTATCCACATTAACCGTTCCCGAACCTTCAAAGACAAATGCATTGACACTTTGTTTCGGTATGGTAACTGTAGACCCATTTACAAGAATGCTTACCTTTTTGCCACTTCCCAGTCGATAAAAATTATCAATATTATACTTATTGGGGCTATCTGCATCTTTAGAAAGATACACAGGATATACACTGGTTCCTTTACCAGATTTCAGAAAGATTTCGCTGGTTTCAGTGCAGGTCCACTGGCCTGAGAGATCCGGATTCCCCTCCTCGAAATTACAAGAATCAAAGAGTAAAGCCATAAAAGGAAGGATCAACAGGAATTTTGCATATTTCATAAATATCATTTCATTAGTCTTTGGTCTTTAGCCTTTATTTAGCCTTTACCTCTGGCATAATACGTTCTATCAACTCATCATCAGCCAGGTAAGGAACCGTCACTTTGAGCAACGGCTCTTCATTCATAGCCCTTTGAATGGTCGTAATGGCTCCGGGGTTGCGGGCCCAGCTCCTCCGGGTAATTCCATTATGTACATCCCAGAATAACATCCTGTGCAACCGTTGCGCAGCAGCGGGTGTACCATCCAGCAAGAGCCCGAAACCACCGTTGATCACTTCACCCCAGCCTACCCCGCCGCCATTATGCAGTGAAACCCAGGTAGCGCCTCTGAATGCATCACCGATGACATTATGTACCGCCATATCGGCTGTCAGATTAGATCCGTCGTATATATTTGATGTTTCCCGGTAGGGTGAATCGGTTCCGCTCACATCATGGTGATCTCTGCCCAACACCACGGGAGCAGAAATAGAACCCTCGGCAATAGCCCGATTGAAGGCTTCTGCAATTTTAATACGTCCCCGGCCATCGGCATACAGTATTCTGGCCTGTGAACCCACTACCAGGTTATTTTTACCGGCCTCCCGGATCCAGTGTAGATTATCAGCCCACTGAGCAGCGATTTCAGGTGAAGCATCCTGTAGTATTTCAGCAATTATTTCGCCTGCAATCCGGTCGGTTACAGCCAAATCATTCGGGTCATTGGAAGTACAAACCCAGCGAAACGGCCCGAAACCGTAATCAAAGAATAGTGGACCCATAATATCCTGAACATAGGATGGGTACCTGAATTCTCCGTCCGGAGTAAAAACATCTGCTCCGGCCCGTCCTGCCTCCAGTAGAAATGCGTTCCCATAATCCCAAAAGTAAGTTCCCCGGTCGCTCATCTGATTAATAGCAGCCACCTGTCTTCGCAGTGATTCCCGCACTCGTTCGGCAAATCCCCCGGGATCTTTTACCATCAGCTCATTTGCCTGTTCAAAAGATAATCCGGCAGGATAATATCCTCCGGCCCACGGGTTATGCAGAGAGGTCTGATCTGATCCCAGGTCGATCTGCACATCTTCCCGAACCAGTTTTTCCCATAAATCCACTATATTCCCCTGATATGCGAGAGACACCACCTCTTTTTTTCTTCGTGCCTGGTCCATCCGGATCAGCATGCGGTCTAAATTGTCAAATACTTCATCCACCCAACCCTGATCATAGCGTTTTTGGATGGCTTTAGGGTTTATTTCAGCTGCAAGACAGATCCCTCCGGCAATAACAGTAGCTTTAGGCTGAGCGCCGGACATCCCTCCTAAACCCGAAGTAACGAACACCTTACCTGCCAGGGTATCATCACTTTTTCCTGCTTTCATCCGTCCGGCATTGAGTATGGTTATCGTAGTTCCATGTACGATTCCCTGTGGACCAATATACATAAACGAACCCGCAGTCATCTGTCCGTATTGACTGACCCCTAAAGCATTAAGTCTTTCCCAATCATCCGGTTTCGAATAATTCGGAATGACCATTCCGTTTGTTATTACCACCCGGGGAGCTTCAGAGTGGGAGGGGAAAAGACCAAGCGGATGTCCCGAATACAGCACCAGGGTTTGTTTATCCGTCATCTCTGCCAGGTATTTCATGGTCAGTCTGAACTGTGCCCAGTTTTGAAAAACCGATCCGTTTCCTCCATAAGTTATCAGTTCATGAGGATGTTGCGCAACCACCGGATCCAGGTTATTAAAGATCATCAGCATAATAGCCGCTGCCTGATCCGATTTGCAGGGAAATTCACTAATCGGTCTGGCTTTCATTTCATAATCAGGCCGAAACCGGTACATATAAATTCTTCCGTACGTATTAAGTTCATCTAAAAACTCAGGAGCCAGTACCGGATGCCACTCAGGTTTGAAGTAGCGTAAAGCATTTTTCAGGGCCAGTTGCTTCTCTTTTTCCGTCAGAATATCTTTTCGACGAGGAGCATGATTCACAGTGGAATCATAAGGTTTCGGATCCGGTAATTCAGCAGGAATACCTTCGAGGATCTTCTGTTGTAATGTCAAGCGTGCCATTGAAGACTTTTTATTCAAAAGTACAATATTTTCCGGCTCGCTCCCAGCAAAATCAACGCTGCTAATCTGTTTTCACCAACCTGGTAATGGCTTGTTTCATATCTCCACGGTGTTGCCATATAGCCTCGGCCAGGTAAATACCGGGTGATAGTTCACCAGTCTTCACCTCCATTGGCACAACTGATGAAATTCCCGTCAGATGTATTCTTTGAACCACCTCTCCGGTTAGTTTCATAATCGTTACATCCGCTTCTCCGGCAGATTCCGGAAACCTGATATAAAAGCGTTGATGTACCGGATTAGGATAGATCTTTATTTGATCTTCCGCTCCGAATCCTGACAGATCAGTTTCATTAATACCAGAAAGGATATCAGGATGCTGCAATTTTTTATCGGTAAACATTTTATAAGCACCCGGAGGTAATACCAGGGAGGTTTGCGGATCCGACACCAGCAGTGAATCGCCGGTCCAGAATTCATACCACCTGCCCGTATGCTGAAAACGGGGCTGAACAGTTTGCTGACGGATATAAGTATTTCCCAGAATAGTCACATTCATATCAGTACTGTTCAGGTGGATACTTTTTACCGTATCGGCAAGCGACAGGGAAAAATCGGTTGTTTGAAATACAGGATATTGGGTTTTCAACCGGTTCAGAGCCGCATATACCTGATAAAGCCGTTGCCGGTAATGTTGCTGGTAGTAATCCCATCTGACCGGCTTTTCACTCAAACGGCCGTTATAATTAATCGGGTAATCATAGCCCAGTTCACCGAACATCCAAATCATTTTAGGTCCGGGAACCGGCAGAAACAGCTGTGCTCCCAGCTCCATTCTTTTCAGGGCTATAGTCAGGTCTTTGATACGGTAATCCCTGTTTTGTGTATTTCCGTATGCGAGGCACTCATACATCAGTCGTTCTTCATCATGGCTCTCCATATATCCCACCAGTTTGGGTTGATCCCATCCACGTGAACGGTATGATATACCTGTGAGATCATCACCGGAACCTGAAAGCCATCCCTGAGTGGTCATACGGTAAGGACCGTTCAGGTTACCCCAAAGCATCATCCCGTAATCACTTAATTCTTTTTCTTCACGGTTTTCGGTAAAATGCTCCAGGATGATATAAGCATCCGGTTTTACTTCACGGATCCGGTCGGTTATTCTTTTTAATATCGCAATACGCGAGGCATCATAAGCCCATCCGTTTCCCGGTGTGTTGGTAAATCCTTTACTGAAATCAAATCTGAAGCCGTCTACGTTGAATTCGGTCAGCCAAAAGCCGGTCACACGATCCACAAATTGTTGGGTAGCGGGGCTTTCGTGATTAAAATCATATCCCCAGGAGAATACCGGATTGGGTGATTGTACATTGTACCAGGGATTATCCGGTGACGGAGCATTAGCCACGGCATCCCAGTAGAGACGAACCAACGGCGATTGGCCGAAAGAGTGATTCAGTACCATATCCATAATAACCGCGATTCCTCTCCCGTGTGCAGAATCGATAAATGTTTTAAAAGTCCGGGTCGGACCGTAATATTTATCCACCGCAAAATAGAATGAAGGGTTATATCCCCAACTGCTGTTTCCCTCAAATTCATTAACCGGCATTAATTCTATAGTATTAACACCCAGGTTACTCAGGTAATCCAGCGTATCTGTCAAGCTGTTAAAAGTATGCGATGCAAGAAAATCTCTTAACAACAACTCATAGATAACCAGATTTTGTGGTTGTGGGGGGATAAAATCCGGATGCGACCAGGAATAAAGGGGTTGTCCGGTTTCAAGAACGGAAGTAATCCCGGTAGTTTTACCCTCCGGATAGGGATTAAGACCGGGGTATGTCTGGTCATCAATAAAACTGTCAAACCACGGATCCGAAGTCTTTTGGGTATAGGGATCCGCAATACGGATCTCTCCATCCACCCAATATTGATATCGATACTCCCGGCCTGGCGTCAACCCGTTCAGGGTCAACCAGAAACGGTTTCCATCCGGAGTTTGATGCATCAACGACTCCATACCCGGAGACCAATTGTTAAAATCACCGGTCAGAAGTACAAAATCTTTCCCGGGGGCGTAAAGAACCAGGGTTACAGACTGATCGTCGATATAATTAATACCATCTCTGACTCCTTCGGGCAGAGGCAATATGGTTCCGGTTCCGGTCACCAGGTACACCACAGTATCTCTTACCGTATCCGTATCATCCCATGCTTCTCCAACCAACAGATGGGACCCCTCTTCAGTAGCAACAAGGGTATCCGACAACTGATGGCCGGCTGTGATACATTGCAACTCATTATCCCGGTAAAGTGCCATAGAATCGTTACCCGAAGCCTCCAGATTCACCAGAAAAGCACTTCCCTGCGGAATAACCAGCAGATCCTGTACAGGTTTTTTAAAAGTAACCTGTAATCCCGGTTCATAAACATCTGCAAAAATATCCGATCCGTCAGCCATTCTTCCACTTCTGGAACCATCTGCATTTCTGAAGACAAAAGCCATTTTGAGGATCTTCTCTCCGTCAGGCACTCCGTAATAGGTTCTAATATCGGGAGTTACAGAGAGTACCCAGCGGTCATTACCCAGGGGAGACAATTTAGTCTTATCGGGATTCTGATTCCAGGGGGCAACCACGTATCTCCAATCTGACAAAGAGTTACTTTTATCCGTAATGACGCCTGTGTGGGCCCAGACATCTCCGGAGTAGCCTGCCAACCCCCGGTCACCCTGATTTGCGTCGAATATTACCTGCACGGCATCCTGTCCGGTAGGCAACGGGGGATCCGTAGTCACTACCTGTCCGTTCAGTATATGAAAAAATGCCAGCAGGCAAAGGATCAAAACAAGCCGGTGATACCTGATCGTCAACATATTTTATGAAGATAATCAATCGAAAGCCGAAAAAAAACAAAAATCCCACTTAACCCGGGAGAGGGGAAAGCGGGATTTAAGTCAGGCTACTTAATTCTTCGTGACAGTATAAGTATAGATTGGTCCGCTGAGGTCAAGAGTAATGGTGTAGTTTCCATTCTCTGCCACCGGGATATTATCCCCTTCGTATTCCAGAGATTTATTGGTATCATTATCTCCCAGGTTAATGGCCCAGTCGTCATTGGCCCTGAATTTAATGTCACCGGCTACCAGGTCAAGGGTAATAGTCAGTACACTATTTTCAGCATCCCAGGCCATATCCTGGTCGCTGTCCCATCCACCGGGAGTAGCAGAGCCAATCAATCCCCAGTCTGTTTTTAAAAAGGTATGCGTCAGATTGGTCAGATCCACATTCAGTTTATACATTCCTGCATCTGCAGCTTTGATATTGTCTCCATCGCTGTCGAGTGTTCCGTCCGCACCGGTATCTCCCCAGTTTACTGCCCAGGTAGTACCCTGTGTATATTTAAATTCTGTGTTGGGATCTGCAAAATAGGCGTAACCTTCATATTGATTATCACTCTTCAGAGAGTAGATAACCGTATTCTCATCAGAGGGGTCCCATCCCTGGTAACTTCCCGGAACATGCAGAACCGGGTAATCAATAGTAACCATATAGGGTTGGATACCCACTGTAACCGGATCTGAAAACAAATCGTCCACTTTATCGCTGATATGCGATTTTACGCGGATTTCAAGATCAGACGGAACCCCATCCGGATATCCGCCGGCAATCAACAGGTTATTCAGATCGCCATAACTTATGGCACCCGATAATTTCGTATTCTTCAGCAAGTCAACGGGTGTGGCAAAGTCATTTCCGGCCTGATCAAGTTGTACGGTATAGGTTACCGCTGCCTGAAAACCGTAATCAGCAGCCGACCATTCAAAGGTCATCAGTGTAGCGGCATTTTCCTCAGTCAAGGTAATCAATGCCCCCGGAGCCGGAGCCGTCAGAACCGGTGCAGAAACCTGGTCGAGAACCGGTCCGACCTCCTCTTTTTTACAGGATGCCATTATCAGCAAGCCTGCTGCTATAAGATAAATAAATTGATATTTCTTCATGATTTCAATGATTTAATATTACCCGCCATAACCAGGGTTTTGTGTTAAATTCGGATTGGCACCCATATCAGAAGAGGGAATGGGCATCAGGTTATACTTACTATCTGTAGCAGTACCCTCTTGCACATTTCCTTTCCACGGCCAAACATAATCGCCGCCGGTAAAGAGTCCGAAACGGATCAGGTCTGTTCTTCGCTGTGCTTCCCAATAGAGTTCACGGGCCCTTTCATCAATGATAAAGTCGAGTGTTAATTCATCTGCAGTAATATTGCCGCCATCATCTCCGTATGCCCTGGTTCTCAAATCATTGATATATTCCAGGGCCAGGGATTCCGTACCGCCTCCTCCGCGGAGGACAGCTTCGGCATACATCAGATAGACATCAGCCAAACGGAACAGCGGGAAATCGGTATCCGGGAAAGTCAAATCAGAACCTACGGCTCCGTCGGATGTGATATTTTTAAACTTGGTCACTGCATACCCATTGGTAAATTCGAAAGGATCAGGCACATCCAGTGTTTGTCCGTCGGTATAGAACATGGCTCTCTTGTCAAAACTCCCGCGAACCAGGGTGTAGGAATAATCCGGAACACCCAGTTTCATCGTTATGATGTAACTGCCATTTGCAGGAACTGCAATATTTGCACCATTTTGTTCCAGGGTACCATCGGCTCCGTCATCTCCGTAATTGATATCCCAACCGTCATTGGCTCTGAATTTAATCTCATTACCACCGGTAAGGTCAAGTGTGGCACTCCAGAGGCCGGTTGCCGGATCAAAGGTCATATCCTGGTCGCTGTCCCAACCATCGGCAGTAGCAGAGCCGATAATTCCCCAATCGGTTTTCACCAGGGTATAAGTCAGGTCATTCAGATTGACATTGATCTTGTAATATCCGGGATCGGCAGCAACGATATTGGCCCCATTCCGGTCGAGTGTACCATCTGCACCGTCATCCCCGTAATTAACATCCCAAGCGGGACCATCGGCAAATTTGAATTCGGTATTGGCATCGGCGAAGTAGAGGTATCCCTCATAATTCCCATCGCTGTTTACAGAAGCCAGAACGGTACTGTCATTTGCGGGGTCCCATCCCTGGTAAGCACCCGGCACATAAAGCACGGGGTAACCTGACTGCCGGCTCTTTAACGGGGGAGTCAGCATCAGGGAACCTTCCAAGTCAGGATAAAATTTCTGAACAAAAGGTTTCAGAGCACGGGTACCGGCCCATCCTCCGTCAATCCCGAAATCAGCCGGTGACATGGATCCACCCACTGAGGCATGAATGATGAAAGTCATCCCCCCCCAGGTACGGGTATGGATCCCGTCAAAGGTAACCGGAAAGATGATTTCATGGCTAAGGTTGTTATCGGCCAGAAAAAGGTTCTGGTATTTTTCTTCAAGCGTATATCCTGAATTGATCACCTTCTCGCAATATCCCAGGCAATCACTGTACCGGGGAGAACCGGTATAGACTTCAGCATTCAGGTAGAGTTTGGCAAGTAACGTCCAGGCTGCTGCCTGGTCGGCCCGTCCATACTCATTGGTTCCGGGAGGAAGCATCACTTTTTCTACATCTTTCAGTTCAGATTCAATGTAGTTAAACAGGTCAGTTTTAGAGATCTGTTGCGGGAAAAATGCACCCACTGCGTCTTTTTCAGTCACAAAAGGCACACTGCCAAACAGATCCAGTGCGTGATAATAGCTGAGTGCCCGCATAAAGCGTGCTTCTGCACGGTACAATTGAATGTTTGCCTTGTCTTCTCCGGTTATTCCGCGTGCATCCAGTTTTGCATCTGAAGATTCACGGATAAACTCATTACAGAGAGAGATCTGGTAATAGATCCGGTTATACATTGCGGTAACGAACTCATTCGTGGCTGACCAGTCCATCTCATGATAGTCTCTGAGATTTCCGTCATTCCACGAAATAATAGCTTCATCCGTAGGAAGTTCCTGCGCACACCAATACTGACGCAGGTAAGTTGAGAACCCCTCATCAATACCACTGATATCCGGCATTCCATGCGGGCCCTGCTGACCACTGACTGCCAGTCCGGCATATACTTTTGCCAGTACCTGGTAGTAAGAGGCTGGATTTTTATATACCGAGGCAGAGGTGATCTCATCCTTATCCAACGGGATGGTGTTAAGATCCTTGACACAACCGGCTAAACCCAGTGTCAGCACTGCCAACGGAACTAAGAACAGTTTATATCGTTTCATAGTTTTTCCCATTTTTTGTTTCTATTAAAAATCAAATTTAAGGCCCAGTATCATGATCCGCGGTCTGGGATAGATATTGTTATCAATTCCGTTGAATACTTCAGGATCCAGACCCTTATATCCGGTAATCACGAACACATTCTGAACGGTCATTGAGAGGTAAAGATTGGCCTTATTCTTAAGAAGGCCCTTGAACTGGTACCCTATTGAGACATTATCCAGGCGGAGGAAAGAAGCATTCTGGATGTAATAATCCGAGAAGTAGTTCCAGTTATCAAATCCGGTATTCAGTGCTTCGGGAAGCACATTCATCAGATATCCCACCGAATTGTAGGTTCCACCGTACACTCCGAGATTAGAGGCTACATTATTATAATTATAGTTACCCAGGTTAGCCCGGCCTGCGAATGAGAAATCCCAGTTTTTATAGCTTAGGCGACTGGAGAATCCCATAAAGACATCCGGAGTAGGCTTGTAATAATGATAGCGGTCTTCTCCGGTTATTTGCCCGTCCCCGTTGCGGTCGACATACAGACCTTCAATGGGTTTACCGTTTTTATCATATACCTGTTCATAAACAAAATAGGAAAATGCCGGATAACCGACGGAGTGGATCTGAATGGTATTTCCCACACCTCCCGAGATACCTCCCGTGAATACCCCGAGATAATCGGGATTGTCGGTAGCGGTTAGTTTAGTGATCCGGTTATGGTTAAACGTTACATTGTACCCTATTTCCCAGTAAAGATCTTCACTGACTATGGGGCGGCCTACAATATTAAATTCAACTCCTTTATTTATCAGGTCTCCCACATTGGTCAGGATCTGATTGGTCAGGTTCGTCCCTGCCGGAACCGGTACGATATTGATCAGGTCGGTGGTTTTCCGGTTATACAGTTCCAA
>Ga0190359_1000545_pt1 | contig 25362 bp, 11 predicted proteins | sample 48721823_MG_FD_161269 | JGI IMG/M metagenome (GOLD analysis project Ga0190359, IMG submission 161269) | Hydrothermal vent microbial mat bacterial communities from Southern Trench, Guaymas Basin, Mexico - 4872-18-2-3_MG | ecosystem: Environmental > Aquatic > Marine > Hydrothermal vents >... | reverse complement strand
ACCCCAAAGAACATCCTGTAGACTTGGATAATCATTATACGGTTCAGCAATATAATTTTAGATCAAAATATAAGCCTTATATTCTTTATGAGCCGGGTAATTCAATGGAGTTTGCAAGGTATATGCCCGGCTTATCATCTTATGATAAGTTTAGGGGATGTAATCACTGGCCTGTCGGTCAGGCTTCATGCGATGGACGCTGTAGTCATAATATGGGTGACAGGCCATCCCATATTTTGGGTTTTCCGATATCTTATCCGGTTATTCATGAGAATGGAAACCGTCTGTATTGGTTTGCTCTGTACGGAATGAACAGTATGGTCATGGACGAACTGGTAAGGTTTGGTCGTTCCTGGGCCTATGCTCCGGAAATTTCTGTTAAGGGAGATGATTATATTTCCGGTGGCTTTGATATGAGTGAAAGATGTTATCAATTGGCAAGTAAAAATAAGAAAACAAAAAAACTTGAATTTCTTCTGGCAGGAAGTGAAGAGAATCCAATATACAATCCTGCATTCGTTATCAAAAACTGGAATGCTTCAAGTGCAAAAGTACTGGTTAATGGCAACCCAATAAAAACTGTACGAACAGGCATTAACCATGAACTGGAACCGGGAGGAGACAACCTTGTTGTTTTCTTGTTTCTGGAGAAAAAAGAATCAGTAAATATTACAATTCAACCTAAAGAAAAAATAAAATGAGTTATCAAATTAAAACAAGAACCGCATTAATTGTATTTCTTTTTACGATTATGCTCCAATCTAAATCCGCGGCACAGGATATTTCTCCTGTAATGTCCTGGGATTTTAGTAAGATTAGTCACAGAACCACCATTGAACCTCAAAGTGGTATAGTTGATACCCTGGAGGGAAATTTCAGCACAGCGCCCGGAATAAGTGGTCAAGGTTTAAGACTCGATGGATTTACAACCCGGATTATCCGTAAGGGGAAAGATCTTAAGAACCCGGGTTCTGAATTCACAATAGAGGCATGGGTCGCCTTGGGGGAATATCCATTGAATTGGTGTCCTGTGATCACCACCGAATCTGATGAAGTAAAGGGATATCGTCTTCAGATTGGCCCTTATGGACAGGTTTCTTTTGAAACGGCTATCAGTGAAAAATGGATATCCTGTGTAAGTGCAGATAAGACAATACCGCTCAGGAAATGGACATACCTCGTGGGTGTTTATAAGGCGCAGAAAGAACTTGTGTTATATGTAAATGGTAAACTTGTGTCCACCGTGGCGATCAAAGGTTCGTTAACCAATCCTAAAAAAACAAATTGCATTCTTGGGATGGTGACAGTACCCAAAAGGCCCAGCAATACAATCAGAACATGGGGGACCGTGCCCACCTTTTTCGGATTGGATGGAATTATTGATGAGGTTAAGGTGTTTGACAAGGCATTTACTGCTGACCAGGTCAAATATAATTTTTCAAAGATTAAAGTAACAGCTCCGGATATTCAACCGCGCAGACTACCCGTAGTTAAGAATCCGGGTCATTTTGGTGCTTATTATACGAAACTGAAATATTACCCGGCGTGGGATAATCTTTGGCCTGTTGACAAGGACCCTGATATCGTAGTTTTCTTTGACAAAAATCCTTCTAAGCTTATTTTCTGGAGAGGAACCAGGTACGGGCCAAGCTGGGTTTCTGAAAATGAAAACTGGATGGCTGATCAAAGCCTTGAGACCTGGGGTACCGGGAAAAATGACATTGAAGGATGTTTCGAACACATGCAGGATCGGCATTGCCGTTTTTCGCACGTCAGGATGATTGAAAATAATGAAGCAAGAGCAGTGGTCCACTGGCGCTATGCTCCGGTTAGCTCTCATGATCATACGTGGAAGCCGGATCCTAAAACCGGATGGGAATGTTGGGTAGATGAGTACTATTATATTTATCCTGATGGATCGGCAATTAGAAAAGTGTCGTGGAATAAAGGAAGTGCAGGCCGTCCTGTACAATTTCAAGAATCGTTACCCATTACGCAACCTGGCCAGCGAACTGTAGATCTTCTTGAAGATAATTATGTTACTGTGGCAGATTACGATTACAATACCTGTTCAGTGTCAAGAGATGAGAATAAGAAACCTTCTGATTGGAAGCGGGATTATACTATTCAACAATATAATTTTAAATCAATAAATAAACCTTATATCTGTTTTGAACCCGGAAACAGAATGAGTGTAAGATGGATTGGCGGAGGATATAATCATTTTCCTGTAAATCAAGCCCGTTGTGATGGTCGATGGGCTAAAACATTAGACCGTCCCACCCATATTATGAGTTCTCCATGTTCGTATCCGGTTATTCATGAGAATGGAAACCGTCTGTATTGGTTTGCTCTGTATGGAATGAACAGTATGGTCATGGACGAATTGGTAAGTTTCGGTCGTTCCTGGGCCTATGCGCCCGGGTTAAAGGTTATAAGCCAGGGGTTCGAATCTGAAGGTTACGATATGAGTGAGCGTGCCTATAAATTAAAAAGAATGGATAAAAGTCAACAACTCAGGCTAATTATTATGGCCGATAATACCCATCCATTAATCAATCCTGCATTTGTCATTACATCATGGGGGAAGTCGAAGTCCAAAATGGAAGTAAGATTAAATGACAAAATACTGAAAGAAGGTGATGATTATTTTGTAGGATGGAGGTCGTTATTAACAGGTTTGGATATGATCTTATTTATTAAGACGAACCAAGAAGATAAAACCGAAATTTCCATTAAATATTATTAATATTGAAGAAAAGATTTTGGCAGGCAGCTAAGCGAATGATGAGGTAGTTGTGATACATAACATGTGTTAGCAATGAGGACAATGCGAGAGGTACGTAATAGAACTAAGCGGAAGAATCTTTGGTCTTGTTCTTTGAGGCAGTTTCATATTTGACTAATTGCGTATCATACACATGAATATCCACACCGAAAATATTACGATGTGATATAAAACAATGATGGAATATGAAACATATAACAAAAAATAATAATAGAATGATTATAATAAACAGAGCTTTTAAAATATTTATATTCTTTTCTATTCTTTTTGCATGTTTTTCACAGTATGCATGTCAAAAAAACAGCATCAGGCAAAAACCCAATGTAGTGATTGTCCTGACGGATGATCAGGGATATGGAGATATTGGTGCCCATGGCAGTCCATATGTTAAAACTCCTGCTTTGAATAAGCTTTATAAAGAGAGTGTAAGGTTGACCAATTTTCATGTTGATCCTTGCTGTGCCCCTACCCGAGCTGCTTTACTAACCGGCCAGTATTCCGCACGTTCAGGAGTCTGGCATACAATAGGGGGCAGATCACTTTTGCAAAAGGATAAAATAACAATTGCAAATGTATTCGGTGCATCCGGGTATAAAACAGGAATATTTGGCAAATGGCATTTGGGTGATGAATATCCATTCAGACCGCAGGATCGGGGCTTTCAGGAATCAGTAGTTTTCCATGGTGGAGTAATTGGATCCAATCCAGACTATTGGGGAAACGATTATTATGATGACACATACTTTCATAACGGCAGGCCGGAAAAATACAAAGGGTATTGTAATACCATTTGGTTTGAGCAGGCAATAAAATTCATTAGAAATAATAAAAACCATCCCTTCTTATGTTATATAGCTACAAACGTGCCACATGCACCGTTAAGGGTGGATGAAAAGTATATTGAGCCCTACAAGTCTATGTTTTCAGACCGGCTTGCTAATTATTATGGAATGGTGACAAAGTTCGATGAAGATTTTGGAATATTTCTGCATGAGATGAAAGACCTGGGATTGGAAAAAAATACTATTGTAGTGTACATGACTGACAATGGCCCCTGTCCGTGGTTTGGAGGAATCAAAATTGATAATGAGGGTTTTGTTGTGGAAGGTTATAGTGCAGGCATGCGTGGAGCAAAGATATGGGGTTATGAAAATGCGCATCGTGTGCCTTGTTTTATCCGATGGCCTGATGGAGGTATTGGTGGAGGCAGAGATATAAATGAACTTACAGCTCACTTCGATATATTTCCAACTTTAATTGATTTATGTGGATTGAAAAAACCTGATAATATAAACTTTGACGGATTAAGTTTGAAGCCATTACTAATGAATAAAGATGTTAAATGGCCCAATCGTGCAATTATTGTTCAAAATCAACGCGTTGATTTTCCTGTAAAGTACAAGGAATATCAGGTTTTAACGAAACGATGGAGGCTTGTCAATCCTTATTTAAAAGAAATTGAGGATATGGAAAAATTTAATATGGGAATAAGATCACCAGGAGAGAATAAATACATTACTGATACAAATCGATACGAACTTTATGATATTAATGCTGATCCGGAAGAAAGAAAGAATATTGCAGACCTGTTCCCCGATGTGGTAAAAAGACTTTCTGAAAAATATGAAGAATGGTGGGACGATGTCTCCCGGGATTTCAATAAGTTTAATGCAATTATCATAGGCAATAAAAATGAAAATCCGACAGTACTTTATTCACATGATGCACACAATAACGAGTCCGGAGATGCGGTCTGGGTCATTGATGTAGATAAACAGGGGAAATATCAAATTATATCAGGCCGATGGCCGGTTGAATCAGGTAAACGAATCGCTGAAAATAAGGATGGAAGCCAGTTAATCGATATAAAATCAGCTTATTTACGAATAGGTAATATTAAAAAGAAAGTCATTGTAACAAAAAATATGAAATTAGCCAGGTTTACTGTTCATTTGAAACCCGGTACTACATGCTTGAGTGCCGGTTTTTCCGGCATCGCCCAGAAATTCAGGGCAAATTATCTATATGTCAGTAAAATTGGAAGCGCTGATAGCATCGAAGTTAATAAATATAAACCGTTTGATCCAAGTCAATTAATGAAATTTAAATTATAGAATCTAATATTACTTAAAAAGTAAAAGGGAAGCGGGGTGTTTTTAGGGTTAACAAAAAATAAAAAACTTTGCTTACAAAAAAAATACCATGCAATAACATAACCAAATATTCCGCTGATTAGTGTAGCAAAATATAATCACCCCGTTCAATTGGTCTCCCGTATAGCATAAGGTATGCCGGAAATATTTGCGTAAAACCGTGCTGTTTTTAACTTTTATTACAATGAATTTCTAACGTGCAAGACAACAGGCCAAATTTCATTTAAAGAGTTCAAATTATTAAAAAATGGATAGAAGAAATTTTATTAGAACTACGGCTGGAGCAGCTCTTTTCTCAGCAACTATTACAAAGCTTGAAGCAGCCCGTAGGTTTTCAGGTGTTAAAAACAGGAGTATCCTGAACCGGGTTATTAGCAAAACTCCTCCTCTACGATGGGAAGATGCAATGATAAGCGGCAATGGATCAACCGGGATAATGGTTAAAGGGCTGCCTCTTGAGGATTGTATTATTGTTAATCATGAGAAGTTTTGGACAGTTGGAAATGACTACAGACCTGAAACACCAGATATGAAAGAAGCATGGGTGGAGGCAAAGAAGATAGCACAGGAGGGACGTTATCTCGACGCTGATATGTATATTGTTGAGGAAGCGAAAAAAAAATATAAGGAGATGTATGGTGGGAAGATGAGGGGGGGACGCCCGAGATATGATCGCACACATCCCGGATTTCATATGCTTGTTTCGATCGAAAGTAATGGTACGCCTAAAAACTATAGCCGGGAAACAAATCTTGAAACAGGCGAGGTATCAGTTTTCTGGACTGACAATCGTGGTGACTGGGAACGAAGAATATTCGTTTCCAGAACAGATGATATAATAGTTATGGAAATTATTGCTCCTGAAGGGGCTGTAATTAATGCAAAACTAAGGCTTACTGAAGCTCCGGGGAAAGAGGAAGGTGATATTGAAAAAGTGATAATCCGCCATAATGATGAGGAAATGTATTATCATGCTACTTATGGCCGCAGAATGGGGAAAAAGAAACCTATGGGATACCATTCGCTTGCAAGAATTGTTTTATCGGGAGGAAGAGCAAAAGCAGTTGTAAACGAAAGAATAGAAGTTACTAATGCTCAGCGTATACTGGTTATGATGCGTGTCGAATACCTTGAAGATGACACAGTAGCCGATTGTGACACACTGCGTCGTGAATTATCGGATTTTCCTGCTGATTACAATAAGCTGCTTACTCCACATGCTGCTGTGCATGGTGAAATGTTTAATCGTGTTACACTCGACCTCGGAGGTATACCTGAAAATATACCTTCAAGTGAGGAATTAATATCTGATGCGCTTCAGGGGAAATCACTTCCTGAATTTTTTGAAATGATGCACGCTGTCGGGAGATATGCTCTTATATGTGGAGGAACAGGAGAACTGGCACCGGCGTTAATGGGTATTTGGGGTAATGAATGGAATCCTCCATGGGATGGCAGGTATACCTTTGATGCTAATCTGGAACTCGCTATTTCTGCTGCATCACAGGGGAATCTTCCTGAAGTAATGGATACATATACAGCCTTTCTGGAAAGGAATATTGAAGACTGGCAGGAGAATGCGGAAAAAATGTATGGTTGTAAGGGAGCACTGACAGATTTGTGCCAGGGATATCGGCATGGAGCAGTGCTTATGCCTACATATCCGTGGACAGGCGGAGTAGGATGGCTGACCAGCTATTTGTATGACCATTACTTATTTACACAGGATAAAGAATATCTTAAGAACCATGTTTTACCTATGCTTAAAAAAGCTGCAGAATTTTATTCTGATTTTCTGAAGAAGTACCCTGAACGGAATGGTAAGTATGTTTTCTATCCGTCAATATCGCCTGAAAATTCACCTGTAATGACACCTGCTGACCAAAGTACAAATGTGGTGCCCAATTCTACATGCGAGATATCTATCTGCCGTGAGGTGTTGACAAACCTTATTACCAGTTGCCAGGAATTAAATATCGAAAAGGATAATATTAAAAGGTGGAAAGAAATGCTGAAAAAAATACCTGAATATGTGATTAATGATGATGGTGCGTTGGCTGAATGGGCATATCCCGGGTTGGGGGATAATTATAATCATCGTCATAGTTCGCATCTTTATGGTATTTATCCGGGATTGGAAATTTCTCCCGATAGAACACCTGAATTATTTGCTGCGGCCAGAGTGGCAATGGAAAAACGACTCGAAGCCGGTTTTGGAAATCATGCAGCTCATGGCCTTATGCATATTAGTTTAGTAGCAGCGAGATTGAAAAATCCTGACCTGATGTGGAAAATGCTTAGTGCTTTTGCAAAATTACCTTTTGTTAATACCAGTTTTATTACGTGTCATTTTTCTGGTCCACGCATTTATAATCTTGATGCAACGTTCAGTATACCGACTGTTCTTATGGAAATGCTTGTCTTTTCCGAGCCCGGTATGATAGAACTACTTCCGGCCTTACCACGGGATAAATTTATCAGAGGCACACTTAAAGGAGTCAAAGCACGTGGTGGTATAACAGTTGAACAACTGCATTGGAACATGACATTAGGATATGTTAATGTAATTCTTCGTTCCGAAAAGGAACAATCGATAAAATTAAAATTTGGAATTGATCTGCGTTTTGTTGATGCTATGGATGATATCGACAGACTTCGGGTCTCTTATCAGAAGAAGAGGCAATGGAATATCAGACTGCCAGCAGGCAAGTCAATAGGACTTAATTGCCGCTTTTAGAGGGTTAAATAATAATAAAAAATAGTTTATAAAACAGATAAACACTATTGAGAAAAATGAAAAAAATAATAGTTTTATCACTCGCATTATTTACTCTTTTGTTTTGCGACAGACAAATACATGCCGATTTGAAATTTGCTGCTATTTATACATCGGTTGGGGATATGGATAGCATTTCCGGAAAGTATGCAGATATTGTTGTAAGGATTGATGCCAAGCGTCAATTTGTCTTTAGTCGAGAGACAAGTTATTTACCGTATTTGAAAGTAGGAAATAAGAAATGGTTAGTTGATGAGATAGTCCAAAGAAAAGGAGATGGTTCGCAGGAGAAGCCAGATAAGTATAATAAATATTCTTATGTAAGTATAATAAGAAATACGGCGAAAAACATCTTAATTCAATGGCGATATATACCTGATTTTAACAATCCCGGTTTTGCGGGTGTTGTTTATGAGTTTTACTCCATAACTCCGGAAGGAATTGTTACCAGGGTTATAAAAAAAGGGACTTCTGACCTTGTAGACTGGAACGATCCGGAAAATCAAACCATTCAGGTGCTTAAACTTACAACAAAAGGGATTGTCCAAAAATCGCTAAAGTGGCCACATTTATCCCGGTCTCCAATCCCTGCTGAGAAAGGATCTTCGGTTAAGTCAGCAAAGGGAGTTCTTCCGGTTGCGTGGTGGAAATTTGATGAAGGAATAAAGCAACGGTCCTATAATCAAAAAGACATAACCATAGAAAGCATAAAAGGGATAGCGTGTTCTATTGATGGTAATATTAGTTTATGGAAAGCGGGTATTTCTGGTACGGCACTTGCTTTTGATGGATATAATTCAAAAGTGACAATGGACGAACCATACATTCCGGTTATTGATGGAAATTTGAGTTTGGAAGCATGGATTGTTCTTGGCGCTTATCCATGGAAATGTGCGCCAGTTGTTGATTTAACAGATACAGACAATAAAGGGATTTATTTTGGTATTAATGACTTGGGTCAGTTGTGTTTCAAAATATCAGGTAAAAAATCAAACTATGAATTGATATCAAAGAACGAGATAAACTTATACCAGTGGACACATATAGCTGCTGTTCTTAATAAATTAAAGAATACGGTGCAAATATTTATCAATGGGGAAGCTGTCGGGAAAATGAGCTTACAGGGACAAGATATTGAGATACCCAAAACTGATATTGTAATTGGATTGAATAAAAAACCCGAAAATGCCACTCAACATGTGTCTCGTGTTTATCCTCCTGGCGTTCGCACTCTGAAAGGAAACCTGGCCAGGATCTATGGTATTGAAGGATTGCTTGACGAAATTAAGATGTATAATGTTTCCCTGACTCAGGAGCAGGTTCAACAATTATATGAAGCACTAAAACCGACAAATGAAAATCAAAATAATCCTGACCTTGAAAGAAGGATCCTCCCAGGCGAAGTGAATGGGGAAAACGCAAATCACTTCGGTGCATATTATACAAAACTTAAATATCACGAATTATGGGATAATTTGTGGAGGTGCAGTAATTATGCTGATGTAGTCGTTAAATTTGATAAGATGCCAACAAGTGTGATTTTTTGGAGAGGCACTAATTATGGCCCTGGTTGGGTAACTGAAAATAACAGGTGGATGAGTGATCAAAGTTGTGAGACCGGTAGTTATTATGGTTGTGCAGAACACATGGCTGATAAACAGAATCGTTATTCACATGTCAGGATCCTTGAGAATACTGATGCCAGGGTGGTAATTCATTGGAGGTATGCTACCACTGATATTAAGTATAGACTTACCAACTGTCGTGGTTGGGCAGATGAATATTTTTATATTTACCCGGATGGAACTGGTGTACGAAATGTCAATTATCATAATGGGCATACAGGGTGGCAGGATGTACAGTTTTTAGCTGCACCAGGATCTACTCCCGAAGATAATATATACTTACAGGCACTGACTGTTGCAAATCTTAAGGGCAAAGTTTATAAAATGGATTGGACTAATGGCATACCAGTGAATAAACTTAAGGATGCCGTTATTTCTATTGTTAACTTTAAGTCAGAATATAAGGTTTTTATTATATATCCAGAAGATAATAAAGAAATTCATGCATGGGGAAAGAGGGAACGGGCTACACCGGAAACACATTTTGCAGGCCCGTGGAACCACTGGCCTGTCAGTCAAATGCCCAATGATGGTCGATTTGCCATGAGAAGCGATCGTGTAACATCTAGCGCTCTTGGAGGAGCAGATCCATATGATAAAGCACTGTACGGATTTACGGATAAGGATATAGCAACCCTTCTTCCCTTGGCAAGATTTTGGAATCATCCTCCAAAGATCACGGAAGCAAAAGGTATCAGGATGTATGCTTATGATCAATCCCAAAAGGCATTTGTTATGACTGCCAAAAGTCAGAAAATCATCTTTACCATTGATGCAAATGATCAGTCACCGGTATATAATCCTGCATTTGTAATCCACAATTGGGGTGATTCTAAAGTAGTTTTGAAAGTTAATGAAAAACCTGTTGGGCCAGAGAGTGATTTCAGACAAGGGCATGTTGTCCGAATAGATGGTACTGACCTTATCATATGGTTGAAGATTAATGAGACAAGACCTGTTACCTTGGAGATTTCCAAATAATCAAGGGATTAATAGTTTTAGTATCAAATTAACAAGTAGAAAATTTGCCTGTGAAATATTAATTAAATGAGGAGTAATGATAAAAAAAATAGTTGCATTACCGGAGACAACGGAAAGGAGTTTGTCAACCATGAATCCATTGCAAAACAACTTGAATCAGACTTTTGTTTTGTCAATTCGTATTATTTCCGGGAACGAAGAGTCAATGAAAATACAAATGGTTTGGTCAGGCAATATTTCCCAATAAACAGAACTGAAAAAAAGCCAATGTTCATACAGGTTAAACAGGGATCAAAAAAAAATGGAATTTCTTTCTACAATAGAATTTTTTAATAAATTTGTTGAATCAAAATATAACCAAAAAGTTGTATCTACAGCTTGAATTTAGTAAAAATATAAATATAAAAATAGAATTGCTGCAATGAAAAAAATACACTGTTTTATTTATTCGGGCATTTTTTTATTATTACTATCTGCCGGCAGTCCTGATAAAAAAGAACAGCCGGAAAATCTTCCAAATATTCTGTTTATTCTCGCTGACGATCTTGGATATGGAGATATAGGCTGTTATAATTCCGAATCGAAAGTCCCGACTCCTAACATAGATAAGCTTGCCAGCGAAGGGATACGCTTTACCGATGCCCATAGTCCTGCTACCGTTTGTACGCCTACACGTTACAGTATTCTTACCGGGCGTATGGCATTTCGAACCGGCTTTCCGGGAGTCTTCTCGGGGGCTGGCGGACCCTGCCTGATTGAGAAAGAGAGGCTCACGCTTCCACAGATGTTAAAGAATCAGGGGTATACCACAGCCATGGTGGGAAAATGGCATGTGGGGCTTACTTTTCTGGATAAAGACGGTAAACCGATATGCAAGAGCGGACAGGAAGCAGTTAAGCGTATCGATTATTCCCGTCCTATACCTGATGCCCCTGTTCACAGGGGATTCGATTACTTCTTTGGAACGGCCTGCTGTCCTGGTACTGATTGGCTCTATGCATATATCGACGGAGATCGTATACCGGTGCCTCCTACGCATATATTGGACAAAAGCAATCTCCCCAAACATCCATATTCGATGGACAACAGGCCAGGAATGATCGCTCCGGACTATGACCTGACGAGGCTCGATATGGTCTTTATGAAGAAGAGCATAGATTTTATCGAGCAGCATGAGAAAACCGAACCCAACAAACCATTCTTCCTATACCATTGTACGGCGGCGGTGCATTTGCCTTCCTTTGCAGCTAAAGAGTTCTCAGGAAAAACCAAAGCCGGTCCTCACGGAGATTTTATCTTTGAGCTCGATTATGTTGTGGGTCAGCTTATGAAAACTCTTGATAAGCTTGGCATTGCAGATAATACGCTGGTGATCTTCTCCAGCGATAACGGACCAGAAACAACGACCGTTGTTCATATGCGACAGGATTACGGACATGACGGGGCTAGACCCTGGAGGGGGATGAAAAGAGACCAGTGGGAAGGGGGGCATAGGGTTCCCATGATTGTTCGCTGGCCTGCGAAGATCAAAGCCGGGAGGATATGTAACCAGTTAATTTCCCTGACCGATATTATGGCTACCTGTGCTGACATTACCGGAGCCAAATTACCTGCTGAAGCAGCAGAGGACAGTTATGATATGCTTCCTGTATTCCTGCAAAAGCAGTCTGAGCCGGTACGGCCATTCCTTTTGACGGAAACATGGACAGCTAAGCTGGCTATACGTCACGGATCATGGAAGTATCTCGACCACAAAGGATCCGGTGGGAATAATTATTCGAGGGGCATACTGGTGCCATATGCGCTTCCTGAAGAGGAACCTGACGCTCCTGGTCAGCTTTACAACCTTGCCACAGATACTGGTGAAAGACATAATCTTTATGGTCAGTATTCCGTGATCGTAAGAGAGTTAAAATCACAGATCGAATTGTATAAAACAACCGGCAGAAGTGCTCCCCTGTTCAGATATTAAGTGCCTGCCACAGATTTTTATTATTATATGAAACGAAAAGACTCTTATCGAGGAAGAAGTGTACATTTAGCAACACTGGTTGCGGCAGGATGTCTGGCTATTGTTTTTCTAAGCTCTTCGGGTAAATTAGCGAAAAAAGACGACGGGCTGGCGTTGACCCCCCCTATGGGATGGAATAGCTGGAACATTTTTCGTACGGATATCAACGAATCGAAAATCAAAGCGATAGCTGATGCGATGGTATCTTCAGGGATGCGGGATGCTGGTTATGTTTATCTGGTGATTGATGATGGCTGGATGGCAAATGAAAGAGACGATAACGGGAACCTGCAGGCCGATCCTGAAAAATTCCCGAACGGGATGAAAGCTCTTGGTGATTATATTCATAAGAAAGGCCTGAAGTTCGGACTTTATGAATGCAGAGGATATCTTACCTGTCAGAAACTGCCGGGCAGCTTTGGTCATGAAATACAGGATATGGAAACTTTTGCATCCTGGGGTGTTGATTATGTAAAATTAGATGCTTGTTATGCAGAAAGAAACCATCGTCCGAGCAACGAGGACCTGATGCTCTACGCCAAGGGAATTGATAAAACCGGAAGACCGATGATTTTAAGTATATCAGACTTTGGCAACGGATCATGGGCCTGGGGAGCTAAAGAATTTGCCCATCTCTGGCGCACTTCTTATGATATTAGTCCTAATATTGAATCTGTGTATTATTGTGCCAATACCTCAGGAGGTGATGGAGTAATTCATCCTGCCTTTAATGGGTTGTGGCAATTTGCCGGTCCGGGACATTGGAATGATCCTGATATGCTGGAAGTTGGTAACCTTAAAAATTCGACAGAGGACAGGGTACATTTCAGTTTGTGGTGTATTCTGGCGGCTCCACTGATGGCCGGTAATGACCTGCGCACAATGACGGATTCTGTAAGAGAAATTCTTACTGCTCCGGAAGTAATTGCCGTGAACCAGGACCCACGGGGTTTACAAGGTTATAAAATTTATGATAATGGTGATCAGGAAATTTATAATAAACCTCTTTCAGATGGGACTTCGGCAGTATTGTTACTCAATAAAGGAAAGAACAAAGCAAATATTACCGTTACCTGGGAACAGATTGGCTTACATGGAACTCAAAAGGTGAGGGACTTGTGGGAAAGAAAGAATCTTGGCAAATTTAAAAATTCTTTTACTGCAGAAAATCTTCCCCAAAATGGTCATATGTTAATAAAAGTTGGGACACCTGGCAGAAAGATGATTCCCGGACCCTCTCCTGTCCCACCTGAAAAATACTCGGTAACAAAAATCGGCACTACCTGGTTGAGTGATCTTTATTATGTGATGAAACAGGGAAAAAATCCTGTGTATGATAAAAATATCAATGGTGATGTTATTTCAATCAAAGGGAAAAAATATACAAAAGGATTGGGATGTACAGGTGGTTCGAGGATAATGTTTAAACTGAACGGAAAGGCTGATCGACTTAAGGCTGTGGCTGGTATTGATGATGCTTATAAGGGTGATGAAACTGCCCGGTTCAGGATTTTTAACGGGGATTTTTTTGGTGGACAGGTTATTTTTGACAGTGGTAAAATCGGAAGAGATAGGTCGGTTAATATCGATATCAATGTTAAAGGAGTCAGCTATGTTTTGCTAATAACTGACGGAAAAAAAATTCCGGTTGATTGGGCAAATATTAGAGTAATTGCTAATGATAAATTTTACTTTTATGAGAATTCCAAATAAGAACATTCTTTTAATTAGTGCATTTGTCCTCGCGTTGATTGCGTGTGATACGGATAAAAAATCATCCGGTATTCGTGGTGAAAATAATTTAATCCTTAAAAATGTCCGGGATCTGGCCGAAAGAGTACTTAAAGACAAATCTGATCATTTTGTTTTCCGACTGACAGATGAAAAGGCCAAAAGGGATTTTTTTAAAATTTCCGGCAACGGCGACAAAATTCTTATTGAAGGAAATAATGGAATTTCTCTTGCATCAGGGCTTAACTGGTATTTAAAAAATTATTGTAATTCACAATTTACAATCATTGACGAACATATTGACCTGCCTGAGAAACTCCCGGTTCCAAAATCACCTGAGAAAGTGGAAACTCAGTTTAAATACAGATACTTTTTTAATGTATGTACTTTCAGTTATACCATGGCCTGGTGGAGTTGGAAAGACTGGGAAAGACAAATAGACTGGATGGCAATGAATGGGATAAACTTTCCCCTGGCTATTACCGGACAGGAAGCTGTTTGGTATGAAGTATATAAGGAACTCGGGTTAACAGATAAACAGATTAATGATTTTCTTGTAGGCCCTGCATATTTACCATGGTGTTGGATGGGCAATATTGATGGTCTGGGAGGCCCGCTTCCAAAATCATGGATAAAAAAGCATAAACTTCTTGAGCAAAAAATACTGGAAAGAGAAAGAGCCTTGGGAATGACGCCGATATTACAGGGATTTACGGGACACGTGCCTGAATCAATTAAAGAATTATTTCCTGAGGCCAGATTGCATAAAACCGGTAACTGGTCTGCAGGTTTCGGGGGTACTTATTTCCTTGATCCGGGGGATAAATTATTTCAGCGAATCGGTAAATTATTTATTGAAAAACAAACGGAAATGTACGGTACGGATCATTACTATTCAGCTGATTGTTTTAATGAGGTGAACCCGGATACGGATGATCCTGAGTTTTTGGCCAAAATGAGCAAGTCGGTTTACAGGTCAATGGCATCTGCCGATCCGGAAGCTGTCTGGGTTATGCAGGCCTGGTTTTTATATTACAGTATTGATAATTTCTGGAGGGATCCACAGAGTAAAGCTCTCCTTGGTGCTGTGCCAGATGATAAACTGATCATGCTGGATCTTTACGGCGAAGCTCATCCTGTATGGAAAAAAAAGTCTGCTTTTTACGGTAAACCCTGGATATGGAATGTATTGCACAATTTCGGCGGTCGAACAAGTATGAGTGGAAACCTTCAGGGTATGGCAGACAATCTTAAAGATGCGATTAACAGCCCCAATCATGGAAAACTTTCCGGAATAGGCATGGCCATGGAATATTTCGGAAATAATCCTGTTGTTGAGGAATTCGTAATGAGCATGGTCTGGAACAGGGAAATTCCTAATGCGGAAGACTGGATAAAATTATATGTGTCAGACAGATATGGTAAAAAGAATGAATATGCCATGAAAGCTTGGGATGAAATGCTGAAAACAGTTTATAGTACAAACAAGCAAACCGGAACTTTTTTGTGCGAACGACCAGGATTCTTTCATCCAGAAATGGCTTACCGTACAAGTCCTATTCCCGATTATGACCAGAAAATGTTGGGCGATGCTCTGGATAATCTTTTAAAATGTTCAGTTGAATTTAAGAATCTGGATACTTATCAGTTTGATGTGGTAAATCTTACCAGACAGGTTATCAGTCCTTTGGCTTATTATTGGATACTGGAATTAAAGGACGCATATAATCGGAAGGATTTAAAATCATTTCTGAAGATCAAAACACAATTTATTGACCTTATAAAGGATTTCAATATATTATTATCTACACGTAAAGAATACCTTCTGGGCAGGTGGTTGGAAGATGCAAAAAGTTGGGGCGATACTAATGATGAAAAGGCCTTGTACGAATGGAATGCCCGTAATTTAATTACGCTTTGGGGTGAAAAATGTACTGAAAATCAGTATGATGATCTGAATAATTATGCATATAAACAATGGGCGGGTATGTTTTCAGATTATCACCTTGTCAGATGGAGTAAATTCTTTGATGAGATCGAGGCCGGCATGAGGAAGCACACTAGCTGGGACAGGGCCCCTTTTCTGGATGCTTCATGTAATTGGGAAAAAAACTGGTCTTACAAAAGAGATACTTTTCCAACCGTTCCGTCTGGTGATCCGGTGGAGGTTTCAGCGGCCCTTTGGAAAAAATATGCTCCTTTTCTGAATAATAAAGGAAGCAACAATTAACTGTGAATAAAACATAATTATTAATTTAATAACCTAAAACCGTATGCCTATGAAAAAAACAAAAAAAAAGAATTAAAAAGACAGAGAAATATCGGGAACATTTTCCTGTTAAGTCAATGAAAAATTTCCTAATTAAAGGTATTTATTAACTTAAATTTAATTAAAAAAGATATGAAGAAAAATTTAATTTGTCTGAAAAATGCACATTTCAGAAAAACATTTCAGGTTATAAAAATCAGTTTATTTCTGTTTTTTATGAGTGTCTTTCAACTCTTTGCGGTAAATAATTATGCGCAAAACAAAAAGATGACTCTCTCAGAGGAAAAAGCGACCATTGCAGACGTTCTGCAAGTCAACCAGGAACAAAAAGTTATAACGGGAACGGTGAGCGATGAGGAAGGAAATCCGTTGCCTGGGGTGAATATCATTATTAAAGGGACCACACAGGGAACAGTAACGGATGCCAATGGTAAATACACCCTCAGTGCGCCTACTAATGCAACCCTGGTTTTTTCTTTTGTGGGTTATAAAACTCAGGAAATTTCCATATCGGGAAAAACCATTGTCAATGTAACATTGGAACAAGAGACTATAGGACTTAGTGAGGTAGTAGTAACTGCCCTTGGTATTTCACGTGAAAAAAAGACACTGGGATATTCTGTTCAGGATGTAGGTAATGAAGAATTAGCGGAAGTAAAACCTTTAAATGTGGTAAATGCACTGTCGGGCAAGGTTGCCGGTGTTCAAATCACGAATGCTACAGGTGCCGTGGGTGGTGCTTCGCGTATCGTGATCAGGGGAGAAAGTTCTTTTACGAATAGTCAACCATTATGGGTAGTAGACGGAACTCCCTTTATCAATTTTGAATCGACTAAGGATCCTATGAGTGGAGCAGATTTTGGTAATGGTGCATTGGATCTTGATCCTAGCAATATCGAATCAATAACTGTTTTGAAAGGTGCTAATGCTGCTGCGATATATGGAAGCAGGGCAGCAAATGGTGTAATTTTGGTAACCACAAAAAGAGGAAAAGCAGCAAAAGGTTTTGGTGTTGAAGTCTCTTCTTCTTTAACTTTTGCTGTAAATCCTTATCTTCCTTACTATCAAAATAAGTATGGCGGAGGTAGTCAGGGAAGTGAATACTATTGGAAGAAGTACAATGAAGATAATGGCACAAATTTATCATACCAGGAATATGCTGAGCAGTTCGGATACTATTATGTTGATGGAAGAAACGGTGTAAATGATGGTACTCCTTCAAGCTGGGGTCCACGATTGGATATAGGCCTTATGTTACCCCAGTTTGACAGTCCAATTGATCCAAACACCGGTGAAAGGATTGCTACACCATGGGTATCTCATCCGAATAATGTGAGAGATTTTTATGAAACCGGTATCACCTCTGATAATTCTGTTGCTTTCTCAAAATCAGGAGATCTGGGTTCTTTGAGAGTTTATTTTAATGATAACAGGGTAAAAGGAACCTTGCCCAATACTGATTATCGCAAAAATACAATCGGTTTCAACAGTGATTTAAAATTGAATGAGCGGTTAAAGGTCAGCTCTAACGTATCTTATATAATCAATGCGAGTGATAATTTGCCGGCACAGGGTTATTATGGTGATGCACCAAACAATCCTCAATCAGGAGTAACGTTTATGCCTCGCCAGGTTGATATTAAAAAGTTAAAAGAACACTGGAATGAAGTTATGCCATCCGGGATGCCCTATAATTTTGGAGTTGGTGAAACACCAAATCCTTATCTGCAAGCGCATAACACCAATGCCAGGGATAGAAATCGACTTTTCGGAAATGTAAACATAGATCTGAAATTGGCAGATTGGTTAACACTGAGAGGACGTGCCGGAACAGATTTTTATTATGAGCACAGGAAAAGTATTGTATTGGCGCTTACCTACAGGGCAACTGATGGCTCTGGACTGGGGGGCACATTTGATGAGTCAAATATCATGGGTTCAGAGACAAACTATGATTTGCTGGCCATGTTTGACAAAGGATTTGGAGACTTCAGGATTGACGGGACAATTGGTGGCAACTTGAGGAATACCAGAAGAGACACGAAAAATATATCTGCAAATGATCTTGTAGTACCTGACCTGTTTACAATTGGTAATGCAAAAGGAGTACAGGGAGTTGGGCAGTACAGAAGCGAGAAGGAAACTCAGAGTGTCTTTGGTTCTGCTAATCTTTCTTATAAGGATTATCTGTTCTTGTCCGTCACTGGTCGTAACGACTGGAGTTCAACACTTCCGCCGGATGAATGGTCCTATTTTTATCCCTCCTTCAGTTTGGGATTTGTATTTACAGATGCATTTAATATCTCTTCGGACATATTCACTTATGGTAAGCTGCGTGGAGGATGGGCCAGCGTAGGCAGGGATACTAATCCTTATATGCTTCAGCCAACATATCAGCAATACGGATCACTCTGGGAAGGGAATGGCTTATATGTTCTGCCGGGTACATTACCTAACCAGATGCTGAAACCTGAATCTACCAAATCAACTGAGATTGGTGGTGAATTCAGATTTTTTCAGAACAGGCTTGGACTTGATATTTCATACTATGATGTAAAGAATCAAAATCAGATACTCAATGTTGCTGTTTCGAACGCATCAGGTTATAATAGTGTAACGATAAATGCAGGAGAAATTCAAAATCAGGGTGTTGAGATTATATTGAATGCAACACCCATACGAACAAATAGATTCTCCTGGGATATTGATATTAACTGGGCGAAAAACAAAAACAGGGTGAACTCGCTTTATGGGGATCTTGAAACATACAGGATATCGTCAATGTGGGGATCTTCGATTGAAGCCCGTCCGGGTGAGCCATTTGGTACTATAATTGGTACTAAAATGCGAAGAGATGATGACGGAAATCTTTTGGTCAACGATAAAGGTAGAATACTCAGAGATAAAAATCAAGAGGTTGGTAATGTTACTCCTGACTGGGTCGGTGGTATGACCAATACATTCAGATATAAGAATATCTCGTTACGCTTCCTGATTGACACCAAAATGGGTGGAGACATTGTTGCAGGTACCATTCGTTGGGGAGGTTCTGGCGGAGCACTTAAGTATACAGCTGACGACAATATCAGGGAAACAGGAGTTATTTGGGATGCTGTTAGAGAAAGTGACGGTGCAAAAAATGATACCAGGATAAGTGGCGCCCAATGGGTAAGCGATTGGTCCAGGACAGTGGAAAACTGGGTGATGGACGGTTCATATGTAAAATTACGCGAAGTGAGTCTTGGATATACCTTGCCTGTAAGTAAGATGGGTAATCTGGGAAATTATGTGAATAATGTAAGATTATCCGTAATCGGCAGAAATCTTGCTATTCTTTACCACAGCCCTGAAAATAAGTTTGGAATTGATCCCGAAGTAGGATCCGGAAATAGTCTTAGAGGATTGGGTTATGAGCAAATGACAGTACCTGTGTCGAGGGAATTTGGAGCAAGACTTTCTTTCTCATTTTAATTTACGGATACATATAATCAACGCAGAAAAAAATTAAAATTTAAACAAATGAAAAAAATATATAAATATCTATTGCCTTTTGTCTCACTTATCTTTTTATTGAGTGCATGTACAAAAGATTTCGTAGAGATGAACACGGATCCCAATGCTCCGGTGGACGTTCCTCTTGAGAACGAACTGGCAGGAGCCATGATAAAATTCGATGGTGGATTTATGCCGATTTCCAATAATAATATTATGCTTAGTGTAAATTATGTAGGTGGCAGGTGGGGGAATGCTTACCCTCCGGATATTTCCAGTACCTATCAGAATTGGACAAGCGAAAACTGGGGGGGGTATTATACCACCATGACTAATCTAAACGACATCATTGCCAAAGCTACAGAAGCTGAAGCTCACAATATGTTGGCTGCCGCGCTTACTTACAGGGCCGAAATTACGCAGATTGCCACAGACAGGTGGGGTGAAATGCCCTATTACGAAGCATGTAAAGCATCAGAAGGTGTATTGCGCCCTGCATACGATGATCAGGAAACGATATATTCTGAAATAATCAAAGACTTAAAAACAGCCGCAGATATTTTTAAAGAAGGATACGATGACCCGATTGGTACCGTGGATCCTTTCTACCATGGAGATGTATCTAAATGGCAAAAACTATGTAATTCTTTACGTTTGCGCGTAGCTGTACGTATTTCATTTGTGGATGAAGCTACTGCCAAATCAATTATTTCAGAAGTTCTGGGGAATCCTACTGATTATCCCATCTCTGAAGACATTGATGACAGGGCTGAGATCACTTATGCCGGAGACAATACATGGGGAGTTGGCTTTTGGTATTGGAACAACCTGCTTCTGCACAGTGGTCCGGGAGAACGTATTGTGAATATTTTGAAAGCCTATAATGATCCACGTCTTCCAAGGATTGCTGAACCTGCAATTTCTGATGGTGAATACAGAGGTACTTCAAGAGTTGGCCGTAGCCAGGAGTATGAAGTTGAAGATATCTCCTATTTCCAGAGGAACTATTATGTTGTTAATGGCACAACAGGTCCCAATATTCACTACAGACACTCGGAAGTGTGCTTTAACAAAGCAGAATTTTTCTTGCGGGGATTATATCCAGGCGGAGATGCTGCTGCCCAACAGGCCTATGAAGAAGGGGTTTATTCATCTATGAAAGAGTTGTCGATTATGGTCGATGGAACCCCACAAATTGCAGATGATGTAATTGATGCATATCTTGCAAGTGATTCAACATCGTGGAGTGGAACCACTCAGGAAAAACTGAGAAAGATATGGATACAGAAGTATATTGCCATGTGCTTCATGCAAAATGAGCCATGGGCTGAAATGAGAAGAACTGATACTCCAACGGATTATCCTGCAGTAGGTTGCTACTATCCTAACCATAACAGAGGACCTTTCCGTTGTCCCTATCCTGCTGATGAAGAACTGATGAATTCTGAGAATTCTAAGCCTTATTTTGAAAGGCAATATGCAGGAGATTACCTTTGGGGAGCGCAACTGTGGTGGGATAAACGCACCGGGGTGTATTGATATCTATCATGACGCGTTTATAAATAATAAGAGGGGACAAATAGCTGAGTTATTTGTCCCTTCTTTTATATCAACGATTAAAACAATGAAAAAATCATTAAAAATTATAAGATTTATATTAATACTATTTGTTGTATATTTTGTTTTGTATGGATGTCAGAATACCGACAGACAAAAACCCAATGTAATTATTCTTCTCACTGATGATCAGGGATATGGTGATATAGGATTTAATGGGAACAAGTTAATCCATACACCCAATATGGATATTTTGGCTAAGGAAAGTGTGAGACTTAACAATTTTCATGTAAGTCCCACATGTTCTCCAACGAGAGCAGCATTGCTTACAGGGCGATATAATTTTCGTACCGGTGTGTGGCATACTGTAACCGGGAGGTCAAATATCAGGGAAGATGAAGTCACTATGGCACAGGTATTTGCTCAGAATGGTTATGCCACGGGGATGTTCGGGAAATGGCATCTTGGTGATGATTATCCCATGAGGCCCATGGATAAGGGTTTTCAAACCGCGGTATATCTTGGAGGGGGCACAATTGCCAATATGAATGATTATTGGAACAATGATTGTTTCGATGATCATTACCGGGTCAACGGGGAATACACTCCTTTTAAAGGATATTGTACGGATATTTTTTTTAAGGAGGCAATGAACTTTATAAAAAAACACAGGGGTTCTCCTTTTTTTGTTTACTTAGCTACTAAGGCAGCGCATTGGCCTGACAATGTAAAAGATTTCTATTCTAATCCATATAAAGGGAATGACAGGATTCCCAGTCCGAACTTTTATGGTATGATTACAAATGTTGATGAAAACTTAGGGAAACTGCGGGAGGAATTAGAAAGATTGGGTGTGGCAAGGAATACCATAATAGTTTTCATGGGTGATAACGGTACATCTGAAGGGATACGCTTAGGGTCCGGAGGTTATCCTACAGACTGTGGTTTCAATGCAGGAATGCGGGGTAAGAAAGGGAGTCCTTATGAAGGGGGCCACCGTGTTTTTTGTTTCATACACTGGCCGGCAGGAGGTATAATTCAGGGAAAAGACATTGACGGACTTACAGCGCATTTTGATATCTTTCCTACCCTTATTAATATGTGCAATCTGACATTTACTCCCAAAAAACCGTTGGATGGGATTAATTTATACCCGTATTTAAGGGGCGGGAAATGGGATAAAGATCGGGTTATTATCGTTGAGTCTGAAAGGAAAGAGAAGCCTGAAAAATGGCGTCGATCAGCTGTAATGGCAGGAAAATGGAGGTTAATTAATGGCGTTGAACTTTATAACCTGGATAAAGATCCGGGACAAAAAAAAGATATTGCACAATTATATCCTGATGTGGTTAAAAAACTAAGAAAAGATTATACAGTCTGGTATAAAGACGTGTTTTCTAATTGGGAAACTCCTTCTTATATCGTTTTGGGAACCCATCATGAGGAGAATCCCATACTGACTTCACATGACTGGTTAGGATGTGTCAGGCCCGATGGCAGTCCTGCAGTCAATGGGGCTAATGAAGAAACACCTCCCTGGCATCAGGTACATGCCAGAAGAGGTACACAGATAAATGGTTACTGGAATATTTATATAAAGACCCAGGGACTTTATGAGTTTGAACTCAGACGATGGCCCAGAGAATTAGACCTTGAAATATGCAAAGGATGTCCAGCCTCCGGCACACCCCCTGGTGGCGAGCCTTATCCTCCGGGGATATTTTTAAAAATTGAAAGTGCTACTATTCAGGTAGGTAACCAAACAAAATCCCTGCCAGTAACGACAAAAGATAAAGCAATAACATTCAGAGTAAACCTTCCTAAGGGTAAAACCCAACTTAAAACCTGGTTTAGAGGTAAAAATATTTCCCTTGGTGCATATTATGTATATGTGAATAAAATACAATAGATCAGCTTAAGATTAAGAATATCAAGCTGATATGTCAGTAAATATTGATTTGAAAAAATTTAATCCGTAGGTAGCTTAATTTGGAAACAGGGATTACAAGTATGGAATACACAATAGATGTACCAGCATGGAGCAACAGTAGGAGGGGACCGGCTTACAACACAGATATGGGAACACTATTTGTTTAGTATGGATAAAGAATATCTAAAAAGAAATATCCGAAAAGGGTAATACATATTTGCTAAAGAAAAAGTAATATCTGTATATTATGCAACTTAAAGTTTTTTAAATAAAATAATATAACATACTGGAAAATAATATATTAATAAAAATAATAAATGTAAACAGATGAAACGAACATGAATTTTTTTAGTCAAAGATTCACAAAGGAAAATGATGAAAAAAATTCCTGTGAGGATGAACCGGGCACAGCAAGCTCACGAATAGTTTTACTGTGAGTAACCGGTTACATGGGTGAAGAAATTTTAAACAGATGAAGATATATTAGTAAAACATAATAGCATTTGGGAAATAGCTGAGACCAATGTCTAATAATAAAAAAATTACAATATGAATATTAGGATATTTTGTTTAAATGGAAATATCAGGCAGGTAATATTAGCCTGTTTCTGTTCTCTTTATGTTTCATCTTTTGCACAGGAAAGTGTTGTTGAGTATACCCCTCTTCCCTGGGTGCCGATGGTGTGGGAATCGGATCCACCTGCTGATTGTCCGTTTGAGCAGTCAAAGGATATTATTGGAATCGCTTTTACGAGGCAGTATGTGAGCTATACTGATGCTGATACTTTTTACCCTTCATGGGCTTCAGATGATAATATGTATTGTGGATGGACCGACGGAGAGATAGGACCGGAAAGTTGCCAGTCCGGGGGAGGTGAACGTGCACATACCGGTATAGTAAAGATTGAAGGTAATGATCCGATGAACCTTAAGGTTACATCGCTCGGATTGCTTGCAGCATCAGCACTGCCTTATGGGGGCAGATATCCGTGCGCAAACCTTGTGTATAACGGGATATGGTATTATGGTACTTACGGGGTTGATTTTGATTTTTCGAAACCCGAATATCCTTCTCAGTACAGTTGGGCAATATGTGGTCCGATGGCGGGTTTTGCCATCTCAGAAGATTATGGTAAAACATGGACGCCCTGTCCTTTTGATCTGTCTAATCCCCTGATGCCCGAATCAGGTAAAGATGGGAATCAGGTTAAGATGGGTACTCCCCACTTTGTTGATTTTGGTAAGAATATGGAATATTCACCTGACGGGAAAGCTTATCTCGTGGGGCATGGTGCACTGGATAATGATCCAAGCCCGAGGGTGGCCAATAACAGCTGGATTGCAGGTGATGCAGTATATATGGCACGGGTAACACCTTCTGTAAAAAATATCAATGATATTAACAAATATGAGTTTTTTGCCGGTTACGATAAACAAAAGAACGCTATATGGTCTTCCAATTTTGCAGATATTAAACCATTGTTATCCTGGAATAACAGGATGGGATGCACTACCATAACATATAATCCGGGACTGAAGAAATATATTATGTGCATTACGGATGGCTGGCCCGGGATGAAAGATATGAATACATACCTTCTGGAATCAGATCTTATAACGGGCCCTTATAAACTTATCACTTTCATGAAAAATTTTGGAAGGCAGGCATATTTTGTGAACCTGCCTTCCCGGTTTATTAGTAGCGATGGACGAAAAGCATGGATGAGTTATTCCGCAAATTTTAACCAGGTTTATTTCCGCGACAGGACCAAGGCAGATCCTATTGGAAGCAGGTACGCCTGGAACCTTCAGGAATGTTTATTGCTCAATAAGAAGATGAAAAGTCAAATCGATAAGTACCAAAAGAAACAACTTGATCCTATCAAACAGGAAAATAATATTGCCCTTAGATCAAGGGTTACAGTGTCTTCGGTTAACAAGAAATACAAAATATTTTCAGAACTGATTGATTATTACGGTGTGGGGGCAGTTGATGGAGTTGTCCCGGTTGAGGGAAATGTCGAATTAACAGACGATGAAAAGGAATTA
>Ga0190359_1000542_pt1 | contig 25433 bp, 20 predicted proteins | sample 48721823_MG_FD_161269 | JGI IMG/M metagenome (GOLD analysis project Ga0190359, IMG submission 161269) | Hydrothermal vent microbial mat bacterial communities from Southern Trench, Guaymas Basin, Mexico - 4872-18-2-3_MG | ecosystem: Environmental > Aquatic > Marine > Hydrothermal vents >... | reverse complement strand
AATGAGGCGATCGAAAATTTTACAGGATATAGTTTTACATTTGAAGGATCTAATAGCGAAATAACAACTGAGGATTATATCAACTCGATGAAGCCACTTGCCACTAGGCTTATCAATGAAGCTGAAAATTTATATGAAAATGCTAGTTCAAAATTCAAAAATAGCAGTATTCCAGATCATTTTCCAAACTACTATAAATCAGACATAAATAAAAAACTTGAAAATGCGAAAAAAAGTTTTGATGATTCGAAAGAATGGTATGATCAGCATCTTTATTATACGAGCACCAGTAAATCTTTTCAATCTTTAATCTCATCAAGATTTGTCGAATACGCATGTGATTACTATGATTCGGGCAAACAAGATTTCATTGATACTCTATTAGACGATGTTGAAACATTATATGAGGAAACTAATAATTTAGCCAAAAATGCAGAGATTGTTGATCTAATATCCCTTCAAACAGTTGGAGCGGCTCAAAGAAGATCGACAGAAGCAAAATTATATTTAGATGATGCAAAAAGCATTGATTTATATACATTCTCTGATGTTCTAGATTTTTTGTATGATATTGCTTTTGTTGTAGAGCGCTGCAATAGCATTAGTTGGTGGATTGGAATAGGAGATCAATTCAACAAAACAGGAGAAATTACTAAATCAAAATTAGAAAATATTGCTCTTGAATATATTGATGAGGCGCAACAGGCAGTAACCTATTCAGAGGTTATTATTGATGAATTGAGTCAAATATCTGCTAGTTCAGCAGGCCACCTTAGCTCAGCTAAAAATTTATTGGAAACTGCAAGAGATGATTTAGACAATGATTTTCCAGCTGCTGCATTTTTTGAAGCGCTTGAAGCGCTTGTAAAAGCAAATCTTGCCCTTGAATTAATCGGTACAAGCGAAGAAGAAAAAATAGATATTTCAAGTGAAAAGGCAAGTAATAGTATTGCAAAAAGTAGGATGCAAGGAATAGAGCCTGTGCTTGCGGTTAGCTATTATGAATATGCTGAAAGTTTATCTAACGAATCTTCATTTGAATCAGCGATTATTTACTATAAGTATTCAGGAATGATAGCGGGCGCCATCAGCTACACAAATACTACATCTGCCGGCACTTCTGTTTCTACTTATGTAGGCATGCCACAAGCAAATACTCCATTAAGTATCTGGGTTTTAGAGAGAATGTTATTTATTATTGGGATATTTTTAATTGGGGGTTTGGCAGGTCTGGGAATAGGATTGATAATCGGTAGTTTTATTGGAAATAAAGATAAGAAGAAAAAACCGCCTGTACATTATCCTCCAAGCACATACGATCACAGACCAAGATATTATTATCCAAATGACCAGGTTCCGAGAAGTATAAGGGAGTATTACAAAAAAAACAAATAACATAATCGTTTTATGGTCTCTCTATAATGATAATAACTGGCGAGTTAAAAAAGGACAATATTCTTATTGAAAAAACAAAAGATATTGGTAGGTTATACAACAAAAGTGGTTTTGGTCAGCCCCGTAGTGGAAATAAGTTACAATTGAATTTGATTGAAGGTATTTTTTTACTGGATGAAAAAAAAATCAGAATCTATCAAAACAAGAAATTAATTGATTTTCAAAAACTTGTTGAGATGGCATCTAAAAAATTTTTTGATTTTGAAATTAGATATTTGGCTTTTAAAGATTTAAGGAAAAGAGGTTATGCGATAAAAGATTATGAAGGAAAAAAGAAAATTACTTTTCATATTAAACAAAAAGTAAACAAACAGATTTTTGTGTCAGTTTTTTCAGAGAGAGATTTTTTGGATATCAAAGAAACAACTGATCTTGAAAAATATGTTTCAAAAAAAGATGGTAGGTTATGGTTTGCAATTATTGACGAGGAGGGCGATATAACCTATTATGAAGTTTCAAAAACAGAACTAAAAGGCAAGACGAAAACACATGCCTTTCAAAAAACTAGAGGAGTTTTCTTAAAAGATAGAGTTGTAATTTTTGATGAAAAAGCATCTAAAACTTTTTTTGAAAAAGAATTTTATGGAAAGTTTTTTGGAAATGGTCTTCAACTGTCTTTTGTCGAAGCATTATATCTCTCAGAAAATAACCTAATTGATTTTTACGATGTTAATGAAAAAGAAATTAAAAAAGATAAAATTGAAAACGTAGCTTATGAACTTCAACCAGATATCAAACTAAGGCTTGCTGTTTTTAGAGATTTGAAGAAAAAGGGGCTTATTGTCAAAACCGGTTTTAAGTTTGGCACTCACTTTAGAGTGTATACAAAAAATCCTGATGAGACACATGCTGAATATTTAGTTCATATTGTAAAAAAAGATTTTAAAAGCATATGGTCTGAAATTAGCAGAGCAGTCCGCCTTGCTCACTCTGTAAATAAGGAGTTTATTTTTGCAAGTGTAAATAAAAAAATAGAGTACATTAGATTTGGCCGATTACGTCCATAATTTTTTATAATGATTTCGCGATATGTGTGGCTTACGGGGAGGAAAATATATGTTACAAATACGTTGGCATGGTCATTCATGCTTTGAAGTTACTAATGATATTACGCTAGTGACTGATCCGCATGACGGCAAATCAATTGGTATACCTGCACCTACTGTTACGGGCGATATTATTTTGGTTTCTCATGATCATTATGACCACAACAGTGTAAAAACAGTTGAAAAAGAAGGATCAAAGGTCATTACAGATGAGAGGAAAAGAACAATCTCAGATGTTGAAATCAGTGGCGTGCCTTCATTTCATGACGAGGAAAGAGGTGCTAAACGTGGTAAAAATATTATCTTCAAGTTTGTAATGGGGGGCATCAGGTTTTGTCATCTTGGTGATTTAGGACATGAAATTGATGATGAAACCGCAGAGAAAATTGGTGATGTTGATGTTTTATTTATTCCTGTTGGCGGTACATTTACTGTTGATGGCAAGCACGCATGGAATGTTGTAAAAACCATCAAGCCAAAAATAGTTGTTCCAATGCATTACAAAATTGGAGGTCTTTCATTACCAATATCTGGCATAGATGCTTTTCTTGAGCAATCACCCTATAAAATAGTACCTGTTGGAAATGAAATAGACATAGAAAAAGAAGAATTACCTGAAGAACCAGAGATTTGGACTTTTACACTATAGCCTTTTATTTCTTCGAAAAAACTTCTAGATTTACGCAGTTTGGTGGAATGTCTCCCCTAAGTCCGGCAAGCATATTTTTAGCAGCAATAACTGCCATACCAGATCTGCTTGAGAATGTGGCAGAAGCAGAGTGAGGTTGAAGAACGACATTATCCAATTTTTTCAATTCCTCTGGGATAATTGGCTCATTTTCATAAACGTCAAGACCTGCACCAAAGATCCATTTCTCCTTAAGAGCTTTAATTAAAGCGTTTTCATCAATCACAGGACCTCTAGAAGTATTAATTAAAACTGCAGTTTCTTTCATTATTTTTAGTTGTTTCTCTGAGATAAGATGATGAGTTGATGGAACTAAAGGTACATGCAAAGACACGAAGTCAGATTCTCTGAGAAGTTGATCAAGTTCTACTTTCTTTGCATTTAATTCTTTCTCAAGTTTTTCGTTCTTACTCTTGTTAAAATATAAAACTTTCATATTGAATCCTTTACTTTTAAGAGCAAAAGCAGTACCAATACGACCAGTACCAACAACTCCTAGTGTTTTCTCTGAGATATCTTGACCGAGCATAAGCATTGGTGCCCATCCTTCAAATTTGCCAGCACGTGAAAAATTATCAGCTTCCACTATGCGCCTTGAAACAGAAAACAACAATGCCCATGCCATCTCAGCAGTTGCATTGGTAAGAACGTCTGGAGTGTTGCTAACTGGAATGCCTCTTTCAGTAGCAACTTTAATATCTATGTTATTAAAACCAACTGCATAGTTTGCAATCATCTTAAGTTTCGGCTCAGAATGTATTACTTCAGCATCGATATTGTCTGTAAGTAGGCAAAGTAACCCGTCTTTTCCTTTTAATCCATTTATGATTTCTTTTTTAGTTAAAACTCTGTTATGGGGATTTACTTCAATTTCGTGCTCTTTTTTTAATAATTCAAGTCCTTTCTCTGGGATTTTTCTTGTAATAAATATTTTCATAAGCTCCTCATTTTATAAGTTTTTAATTAAATAAACTAATAGTTTATTTAAACTAACATCTAAGTTGTTTTTTTCACCTAATTCAACAATCTTTCCATTTATAGAATCAATTTCTGTCTCCTTATCTTGTTGAATGCTTTGAAACATTGATGAATAATTTTCAGAAGTATCCCTGATAACCTCTTTGGTTTTATCAATCATATCATTGATAGAAAGATTGAATCCATTAGCATTTGCAACATTTGTCGATTCTTCACATATCTTTTCAACATTTTTTCCTAAAATTGGATTCTTCAAAAGATAACCATTTTTACATTGAAAAAAAGAGGTTAATGGATTAATGCTGGAATTTATAATTCCTTTAACCCAAATTTCTTTAAGGATGTCTTTACTAAAATATGTCTTAATTTCTGACTTGTTGAATATATTGACAATATCAATAACGTGTTGTAACTCGTTTTCAGTAAGTTTACCGATAATTGTTTTACCAATACCCGTATGAATTATCTTTCCAGGTTCTGAGAAAATACATCCATGCGTCGTTATACCAACGATAATTTGTTTTTCAGGAACATACTTTCTTATTTTCTCCACATTATCCAATCCGTTTTGAAGTGATAAGACTAAAGTATTTTTTCCGATTGCTTTTTTTGCTTCTTTTATAGCATTTTCAGTATCAAATGATTTTACTGTTAAAATCAATAAATCTGGTAAAAAATCGATACTTTCAATATTCTCTTCAGCTCTGATTTTAATGTTAAGTCTTGTCTTTCCTTTTATTATTAATCCACTCTTTTTAATTGATTGTATGTGAGGTTTTCTTCCAATTAAAACTACATCATTGTTTTTAGAAAGCATTCCCCCAATGAATGAACCTATGGCCCCTGCACCAAACACAACTACTTTCATTTTAGTAGACCTAACTCTTTAATTTTACTCTGAATTTGTTCTTCTGTCATTGCAATTAATGGATGTAAAACTGGAAATTTAATTTGTTCTTTAAATCGCCTTATATCTTCTAAATTTTTAATATTATGACCTGTTATAATTGCATCGCATTTGTTATTCTTTGCTATTTTGTTTATGCTGTCAAAAGAATTATTATCTTGACTGATATTAAATATCTGTGATTCTGCATACCAATTTTTTGCAAAGGTTTCAATCTTCTTGTTGAACTTTTGGTTTTTACTACCATAAATTATCTTGCAACCTCTATGCATCATGTACCACGAAGCGAGAATGGATTGATCGGTATCGATAATCGATAAAACATTTCCCTGAGTACCTAAAGGCAAACCTCCAACACCAATTATTTTATTTGTATAAAAATAGGCTTCATTATTTCTAATTTCAATGAATAAAGTAAAATCAGGATTTGTTAAGTTCACTTTTGCATTCATTGCTATTCTAACAGTATTACCAACAGCAATGGCAACATCCTGACTTGTATACTCATGATTTCCTTCTCTTGTCACTCTCAAAGCAAAGCTGTCTGTTTTTTCCATTTGTTTTTTGGAAATGTTTACAGCATATTTTTTCATTGAATCCATATCGCTATTGGTTTTAGTAGCAGGGCTGATAGAAGTTATACCGAAAATTTTTTGTAAAATGGAAAGCGATTTTTTAATCTCTTTAGTATAAACAAAAATTCTGCCTCTCATCAGTTTGATTTCATTAGAGAGCTTTTCTATTTCTAGAGCTTTTTTTATGTTGCTTACCAAAGTACTTTCAAAGCGCCTTCTCGTTGCCTTTGCTTTTAAGCCTATTTCACCATATCTAACAATAATTAGTTCGTAATTCACAGTATCCAAACTATGTAATGACGTTGTGATATAGATTATTTTTTAGTTTAGGACATCTTTGTGATTAATGTTAATAATTTTTCGAGTAGTGGAAATCGATCAAGTAATATCGAAATTATACTTGAAAATCTACTTTTTTGTATATTTACAAGGAGTGGCTCCGACCATTCACTTTCCAAACCTTTTGTATCCTTTGCTTTTACTTTTATGTTGTAGTATCCGTTAGAATCCCATATATGCTTTGCTGTTGCAACCTCACCGGAACTGTAAGGACCAAGCCAACCACTATTGGTACCATCGCCCCAGTCAAAAAAATAGCTTATTTGATCTTCCTGTGGATCTTCGGTCATGCTTCTATATGTATATTCTATTCCTGGTTTTCCAATACCTGGACCGTCTGGTCGAATGGGGGTTTTCGGACCTGTTCCGGCTTTTATTGTAAAAATATCACTTATATCACATGCTGGATCATTCCATAAAATAACTTGATAGTCATCATCTGATATAATATCTATAGGAATCTCCCAGGAATAGCTACCGACATCAGCTGATATCGGATTTGGCGTTATATCAAATTTATAACTTGGATCGCTTTGTTTAGATAATGCAAGATACACATATTTTCCTACTTCCCCATTTTGATTCCAACTAATTGTATTCGTAGTTCCAACTTCCCAGGAATCACCATCTTTTGGGGAAATAATGTTTATAGATCCATCAGGTCTTGTAACTTGTATTTCATAAGGCGTCGAGATTTTACTTAATAGTTTATATTCTGATTCATCTCGTACTTGAACTCTAATTTGATAAGGCCCAGGTTGTTGATATCTATGTGATTGCGTTGAGCTGGTCCAATCGCTTTCTGTTCCATCTCCCCAGTACCATTTAAATTGCATTTGGTCTCCATCTTCATCATTTGCATATGCAATATAGCTACCTATTTGATTAATAATTAAATTATTTGGGCCTTCAACATTAGTAATTTCTGGATAATGCTCTCCTTCAGGTGGAGATGGTGGAGGATTATGATAGCGAATTTCAATAGAATCTAAAATGAATTGAATATCGGTCCAACCCTTTCCAACTATTGGCCCAAAATCTTTTATACCAATTCCTTCCAAGAGAAGATTTGACGAAATTGATATCCAAAATGAATAAGTTTGTCCTTCTTTAAAATAGGTAGGAATTTTATTATTGGAATGGGTAAAATCACAATTAAAGGACCAATCATCCTGTGAAAAAAATGCTCCAACCTCATATTTTTTAAATTGTTTGTAACCATATGAACCTGTGGTATGGTATGGATATTGCTCACTATTTCCTTCCAATATCGTGAAAAACATTATTGCATTTGACCCTCCAATGTCCTCCATCCAAACTTCGCCTTTACAGTTGCCAGCAAGACTTATATCAGCAGCATGGCCAACGCCAGGAGCAGTTGTAACAGGAACGGTGTAAGTTAAGCGCAAATGTGATTCACATCCTATCCATTCTGGCACCGCTGATGTCAAACCGTATTTTGCTTTCATCGCAGATCTGATTATTCCATTTGAAGTGTCTGCCTCATGCCCGTAATAACCATAACTTGCATATCCTAAATCGTCTGGAATTGTTTTCCATTTATCTAATAATACATCTTGGCCAAAGTTTTTAGTTAATAAATAGAAAGTAATATTTGAAGAGGTTAGGAGTGCATTTGGTGGCGCAATATTATATACAATTTTAACTTTTACAGGATAACTATATGGGCCATACCTTGTCGGCGTATTAATTAAAATGTATCCAGTTTTTTGTCCTACTGTTAATCCACTGGTATCAATAGTGACTGTAATTTCATCTTTTTCTCCAAATGATTTTCCACTTCCTGGAGAAACATCAGTTATCCATTCGGTTCCGCTTTCTAAATCGTATGAAAGTTCCCCCTCACCAGAATTCCAGATTTTGAAAGTTTTTGTAGCTGTTTTATCTTTTAACATCTCCCCAAAATCCAATGGTTCTGGTTCTAACGATAATGTTGGAGGCAAATATGTCTTTTCATCGCCTTGAACTGTACCTCCTTCATTAGATGCAACAGCCCTATAATATACTCTTGATGGCGAGTATCCAAAAGGCATAGTATACTCGAATTCACCAACAGTATTTTTTGTTTCTTTTTGTGCACTAAAATCATAATCTTCCCAACTATCATGAGAAGCTGTATCAGTTACAAACCAAACTTCACATGTATTTGAATCGCCTAAACTTTCAAGATACCCGTGAAGCGTCACAAAATCTGGCGTCATAGTTGGATCATGTGTTGCTACTGATGGAGGGGAAATCGGAGATTGTGTCGTAGCTTCAGAATCTTGACTATAACCATCTGAATATAATCCGGTAGTGCTATCATACGACCATGCACGATAATAATAGGTAGTCGATGGATTAAGACCTTTATCGGTGTAAGAGGTTTCTATGCCAAAATAAACTTGATCGCCTGAAGAATGAGAGCTAGGATAACTACCAGTACTTCTTCGAATCATTGTTTTATCACCACCACCTTTTGTCCATGATAGTTGTATTGAATTTGATGTAGGATTATGAGCATCTAGGTTTGAGGGTTTTACAGGTGGATTTGTGCTATCATATCCCCAAACCTTGAAAGCTAAATCATCGTTATATCGATCTCCTTCTAAATCTGTCCGCAAATTCCCATTAGGATATGGGTTTTCATCTGACCATCCAATTGAAAAAAGAGCAGTGTCCGAACATCCTACGAAGATGTAGTATTGTTCTCCAGGAGTATATTCAAAATCAGGAAAATCAAAAGTGGCCCATCCGGCGGACACTGAGAATTTTATTGTGGAGCCTAATGACTTCCAAAAAGGATAAGTGTCAGTAGGATATCCAACAGACACAAGGATTGGACCAACAATTAAATTGATGTGGGAATATATTTCAACTTTGGAACAATAATGTTTATCAGGTATAAACCCTTGGAAAACAGCCTGTATCCCATCAGAACCACCCATATGTAAATGGTTTGAATGATCCGTTTGTTGTTCATCAATCTCATCTGCTGAGACTATCGGAATTGCAAAGCTAGCGAAAATAAGTAGCATAAAAGATACAAATCCAATTACCTTTTTTTTCATACCATTCACCTCAGTCACGATATTGTAAATTAAGAATTATAAACTTATTAAGAGTTTGATTTTATACTAACAAAAATTTGAAAAAATGTTATTAAAAATTAAGAAAAATTTTCATAATAACAATTTGTAAGTATACAATCAGATTATTATTTTATTGCATTTTTGAAAGCATCTTTATCATTATTTTCTGCAAAACGTCCAAGTGTCGAATAACATCTCATTAGGTCTTTTTTATCGATGATTAAGCTAAATTCTGTTTTTGTTAGTATAATGTCTACCGCATTTATGCTTTCCCAAGCCAAAAATCTTGAAACATCGTAGATTATCCCAGGCGTGTATAAGAAATTCTTTGAATATGTCAAAGAAATTGAAACAAGGTCATCTATTGTTTCGAGTACATTTTCTCCATCAAGAAGGTCTAATACTTTATCTTTATATTTGCTGTTTATAATTATAGCGATCTCATAGTTGCCTTGTATAATATTTAATATGCCGCCTTTTTTGAAATCGATTATGCTATATAGTTTTTCTAATTTACTTAAAGCAGTTGACGATTCTTCTAGTACAATATAACTAATATCTGTTTTTATTGTTTCAATAGAATAACTAAAAACAGGTTTGGTTGTTTTTTTCTTAAAATTGTCTGATGCTCTTCTTAACGCCATCACAATTGCCGAGGTTTTTATTTTCTTACCTAATTCTTTCTCAATCTCCGGTTTAAGCATCAACGCAAGTTTATTAAAAGATACGATATCATGGTTTATTGCTTCTTGTATCAAGACATGCCTTTTCAATATATCTTGAACTGCATGACTAATAGTAACCATATGTTTAGTCTCCCCCAATATTACTTATATAATTGTTATTGGCATATCATTCATATAATTTTTGTTATTATTACAACACTTTGATTTAAAAATAACTTTTTTATTAAAATATTGTAATAATTTATATATAAAAATAACAATATACTTATCTTGAGGTGAATAAAATTCCCGAAAAAGAACATTGGAACACAAGATTTGCGTTTGTAATGGCAGCAATTGGATCGGCTGTGGGGCTAGGAAACGTATGGCGGTTTCCATATGTCTGTTATGACAATGGTGGAGGAGCGTTTCTCATACCATATTTCGTAGCATTGTTCACTGCAGGAGTTCCATTAATGATACTAGAATTTTCGATAGGTCATTGGGCACGTAGTTCTCCACCAAACGCCTTTAAAAAAATTGGCAAAAAATGGGAATGGGCAGGATGGTGGACGGTGCTAATGCCATTTGCTGTAGCTGTTTATTATATTATCATAATGGCCTGGTGCTTTTCATATATGATATACTCACTAGATTTGAGATGGGGATCTAACGCTGGAATGTTTTTCAAAAGTTTTTTAGGAGATACTGGAAGCCCATTAGTTTTTGGAGGGATTAGTCTTCCAGTAATACTAGGTTTAATTGTTATATGGTTCATAGTTTTCTTAATTTTGTACAAAGGAGTAAAGAGGATAGGAAAGGTGGTGGCATATACTGTACCCATACCAACAATATTATTGATAATTCTCACAGTAAGAGGACTTACTCTTCCAGGTGCAATGGAAGGTATAAGCTATTATCTCACCCCAAACTTTTCAAAACTTTTAGATGCGAATGTCTGGCTAGCAGCATATGCTCAAGTATTTTTCTCCTTAAGTTTAGCTCAAGGAATAATGATAACCTATGCGAGCTTTTTGAAAAAGAAATCAGATCTTACTAATAATGCATTCATAATCTCTCTTGCAGATGCGGGTACATCATTTTTAGCAGGGTTTACAGTATTTAGCGTGGTAGGTTATCTTGCATTAAATCAAGGAATTGGAATTGAAACGCTTGGAACGCAGATAGCCGGCCCAAATCTAACATTTATAACATATCCCACAGCAATATCACTACTGCCGTTTGCTGCTGCATTTTTTGGTTTTATATTTTTTATAGCTTTACTTACTTTTGGAATTGATTCGGCATTTTCAATGATTGAGCCTATCTCTTCAAGTTTAAATGAGAAATGGAAAATTTCAAAAGCAAAAGCTACAGCAATGATTTGCATTTTAGGTTTCCTCTTGAGTTTAATGTTTTCCGGAGGCAATGGTCTTTATCTACTAGAGATAGTGGATCACTTTATTGCTAACTTTGGTTTAGTAATGATTGGGCTTGTCGAATGTTTAATTCTTGGATGGATGTACACAATCCATAAGCTTAGAGCTCATGCAAATGAAACATCAGAGATTAAGCTTGGTAGATGGTGGGATGTACTCATTAAATTTGTAGTACCAACAATACTGCTTGTATTGTTGATAGTATCGGTAATACAAAATATTACTAACCCATATATGGGATATCCATGGTGGCTTATTGTAGGTGCTGGTGTAACGCCATTAATCATATTATTTGCTCTCTCTTTTGTTTTTATGAAGATAAAATCTAAGGAGGTAATTGTATGAGTTTGCCACCATCGGCAATTGTCATGCTTATTTTTGGATGCATTGTACTTTACGGTGGTTTAGCATACTTTATTTACAGGGCTTTTAAAAGTAAAAAAGCATAAAAGTCTACAAAAAGGTTAAAACAAAATAAATGATTTATATTATATTATGGCTTTAACTCCGATATTTTGGGCAAATGCCTTAAAAAAACATGGTTCTCGTGGGTTGCTATTGGCCTTGGTTCTTGCCTTTGTTGTATCAATAATATTCTATACAATATACTATTATGTGGTTCCTGGATTTTTTGAATTATCTATAGTTGTAGAGGTTACATTAGGATTTTTAATAATAGTGTTGGCTCTTTTATTGTTTTTTGTATTATACTGGAAACTCATTGTAAAAAGGAAATGATTTTTTGCTCAAATTTTTTTGCCTGATTTAACAGATTTTGATTAAGTCTAAAATTAAAATCATAAACGATGTCTTTAAGAATCAATGGTTCGGCAGGTGCAACTCCAAAATCAACTTTTTTATTGGGATTTTCTAAAGCTTCGATTATTTGTTTTTCTTTGAGTTTGCCTTTTCCAACTTTTTCCAAAGCAGAAACAATTCTTCTAACTTGTTGCCAGAGATAGGTTTGCGCAAAAAAATCTATTATCAAAAAATCATCTAACTCTGAAAAAACAATATTGTCTATTGTCCTAACAGGATTTTTGTGCTTTTCAACTCTAGCAAAATTACTGAAATTATGCTTGCCAGTAAAAATTGATGTTGCGGAAATTATTTTTTCGATGTCAATATCTTTTGAATTTAGATAATATCTATATTGACGATGTTTTGCATACCTAGGATTAAAATCTGGTTCAACTTTAGCCATTGCATAAACTACAATGTTTACCAATTCATTAGACAATAATTCTAGAATATTATTATTTAATTTATTTGCATTAAAAGAAATTATATTACAAAAGGCTGAAACACCTTTGTCTGTTCGGCTTGCTGATCTGAATTTTGATTCTTTTGTGTTTTTTATTAATTTGTGTTTGATTAAAACTTTAATTATTTCCCCTTCAACAGTTTTAAGATTTGGTTGTCGGGCATAACCGTAGAAATATCTTCCATCATACGCAAATTTTAAAGCTATTTTCATTTTATAATTGATATTAATGATTAATATATTATATTTCATAGTGCCAGCAAAATGTAAAAATTTGTTATAATTTTTACATAAAGTTAATTTTTTGATTTTTCATTACATATAATGTCAATTTTTTCCATTCCTAACTATTTGTGTACATAATAACAAAAAAAGGTTTTTATCTTTGAAATTATGGGCGTTTACGTTAGCATTGCAACATAACCTATAATAGTCATATGTCAAATCTTATCATGATTTAGAGGAGGAAGTTGAAAGATGATAAGAAAGAAAATTTTTGGAATTGGGGCTGTTATTCTAATGATACTCGTTGCGATGACGCCTGTAATAAGCGGCATGCAACTAAATGATGAGAGAAGAAATGAAAATAATTGTATATTGATTAGTGGCGGATATGATTTAAAAGTTACAATAACAAACGGACCTTATTTAGCCTCCGATGAACCAATAGAGTCGGACGGAAAAACATACTCTTTGTATTATATAGAATATGTAATTTCGAATGTGGGCAATGCAAAGTACAAGGGAGTACCGAGTACTTACGTTATGCCTGAAAATGGACCAGAAGGAAAAGTAATTGATTATTGGTATGAATATAAAAATGAAGAGGCAAAAACACCGATTACACTAGAGAAAGGTGCCTCAATAAGTCGCAATCGAAAAATAAAAGTAGAACTTAGCAACGATGAAGATATTGATGAGGAAAAATATTTTATTAACAAAAATATCCGTCTAGAGAGTGGTATATCTGGAGGAAACGAAATTAATCCAGAAGACAATGTTGATGCTAAAAAATCTTGGAAGTTTTGGAGAGATTCAGGGAAATGGATGCCGACGAGAAGGCAACTTATTGGTTTTGGTGAAAACTCAAAAGGCACTAAGCTCAATACAGTGTTAAATGGCAATAGAGTTTCCTTCAACATTCCGTCTTTTATGTTTGATTCAAATTATTTCCCAGGAGGGTTTAATAAATTAAAAAATCGACTATTTAGTGATTTAAATAATGATAAATTCAAACAGCATTTTAACCAATCTCAACTCGGGTTAGGTGAAGGGCAATTTCACCTAAAGACAGATGGCTATAATATTATTAATGGAAATGAAAATACAAAGATTATCGAAGAGATTTGGGACCTACTTGAGAAGAGCGTGGAATACATATTTAATACGCTACCGGAAACTTGGAATAATCATCGGTTGGGTTGGGTTAATCAAATGACTCTGTATCGAAGTAGAATACTTATAGATTTGGTTGCATTTGGCATGTTTTGTATGGCATTCTATATAGATGGAAAAGAATATTTTGACAGTATTGCTGATTGGTTTAGCGACCTAGTAGAGATAATCGTCCAAACAATAACAACAGGAGTTTTTCCAATGCTGAAGTTTGATGCTTTTCTAGCGAAAATTCCGAAAATTCTTTCGGATATATTAAATTTAATAAAAATATTTTTTACAGAAGGTTACAGCATAATATTATATGCCATATTTGAGAAAACAAATCTAGATATCGAAAAGATTAGAATGTTGAAAGGTGAAAAACCATGGGAGGCGGGCATTAGAGTATATGGGAAAGTCGGCCAGATGAAAAATGATGAAGTCGCAAAGGTATCGTGCAGAGGGGAGTATGAAAAAGTTAAAACAAATAACGGCGAGTATTCTTTTGAAGTACCCTCAGAACATATTGATGGAGATCTTGGAAAAGATTACAAAGGACTTCATCTCTGCAAAGTTACGTGTGATGGAGACAAGCATGAAAATAATATTGTAACTAAGTCTATTGCTTCTTATTGTTTTTCCGGTGGAGAGGTATATCGATATTTTCTACTAGATGATGATGATGGCTCAAGGTCGAGAACGAAAAATACAACATATTCAAATTTCTTCCAAGACATTATTCAAAAATTTCCAGCGATACGGCAACTTGTAAAGCTGCTCGATATAAAAAATACGTATGGGGGAGTTTATGCTACAAATTAAAAATAGATCTTTTATTTTTTATATTTTATGGAGAAAGATAGTATGTTGAAAAAGATATTTTCTATTGGAATCATTTTAATATTAATTTCGTTAACATTAATTCCAGCTACAAACTGTATGAAAATAAAAAATGTTAAAAAAACTGAAAACAAAAAAGAGGATAGTTGCTTTAGAAACTTTGATCTTGTCGTAGATTTTAACAAGTTAGAATTTGATAGATGCGAAAAAATTGGTGGAGAGAACTATGCGATGTATAATGCGGAATATAAAATCAAAAATATTGGTGACGGTTTGTACATTGGAAAACCACCAATATATGTAGAAAACAACGAAGATGATGCAAAAGTAGTTGATTGGTGGTACGAGAGAATATGCATAATATTGCCAGGTCGTGGAAAAACATATTCTCGTGAGATTAAAGTTAAATCTATTGAAAATGTAGAAAACGACGAAGAAAGATACTTTGCAGATCATGAAGCCAAAATGATAACGCTTAATGGAGGGGGGTCCTATAAAAGCAATCCCAACAGCAATATTAAATTTGGTAAATATTGGAATGGAAAATCTGATTACGAACCGACTTTATCGCATCTTTTAGTAAGCACTCCATGGAAATGCGAAAAAAACTATCAAAAAATCTCTAATCAAACTATTTATTATCTTAAGTTTAATGACTTGAAAAGGTTGCCCAATATTATAAAAAATGAGAGGCTTGGATGGGTTAAAGAGTTAAATACATATCTTCTAAATTTTACCAACAACATTGAGATGATATCTAAAGAATGCGATGAAGGTTTTGTATTAGAAATTTGGGATAAATTAAATACCACTCAAAAATGGTTGACTGAAGTGTGTAATTGGTTTACTGGATTGCTAAATGGCAGTTCTAAATCTGAACAAATTTTAACAATTTTTGATAATTTTAATGAGATTATATCAAAAGATATCGATCCATTAACCTGCATCTCAAATGACTATTACGGATTCGTAATTAATGAGGTAACTAATTTGATAAAATCTGCATATCGTTTACAAAGTTGGATCAGTTTAAAATCATGGGAGAATCCTATCAAAATTAAGGGTAAAATCGAGGGAGTTGAAACTGATGAACGGATAACAATTACCTGTAGAGATGAAAGGCATATTTACGAAGATAAGGATGATGGATCGATAGACAATAGTGTAGAATTTGAGTTTATTGTGCCTTCGACTCCTTTATACAACGAAGGACAAATTTTTGAACCTCACAAGTGTAATTTAGTGATAAATGGAAATAAGCATGACAATAAAATAAAAGTAAATAATATTCTTTTCTACTGTTTTTCAAATGGAACGGTAAGCAAAACCTTTAGCGAAAATAGTTGGGACAGTGACAAAAAAGCTAAAAATGATTTTTTAAAAAATCATCCATTGATATCGAAAATTATTGATTTATTAAAAAATAAAAAAACATCAAATAACTATAATGTAAATAATTTAGAAACACAATATATAGAGTATGACGGTGGACCCATATATCCTGACACGCAAGTTGTCTACTACGTACCAGATCAAATTATTGTTTCATTCAAAGACACGATTGAAGTGGGAGCTCTTAGTTATTTTATGGGATATAGGATTATTGACATTATTCCTGATTTAAATGCAGCATTGTTAGATGTATCGGGAACAGGTGAACTTGTTTGGGATATAATTGAAGTGTTATTAACTTTGGCTGATGTAAAATATGCCGAGGTAAACACAATATGTTATGGCAGTTTAAGTTCAGTAGGAGAATCTGCTGATACCAGATGGGGGCAGAATGCAATAAATCTAGATGGGGCATGGTCATATACAATGGGTGATTCAGATGTGACTATTGCTTTTATTGATACCGGAATCGGTTATCACGAAGATCTGAAAAAACCATTAAATGAAATAGATTTTGTTGAAAAAAGACCGTTTTGGGATGACAATGCACAAGACGATATCGGACATGGAACAAAAGTGGCAGGTGTAGTATTTTCAAAAAATAACGACAAAGGAATTACTGGAGTGGCACCATATTGCAATTATAATTCAGTAAAAGTTGTTTGGTCATCGTCTGATTCAAATGGAAATACCGATAGGTTTCTTTTAGCAAAAGGCATTTGTTATGCAGCAAGACCCAAATATTTACTAGGTTTAGACGCTGATATTATATGTATTTCTGTTGCAGATACAGATGGTATGGCCATGAAACCAGCAAATATTTTGAGAAGTGCCTGCACCATGGCAAGAAATGTTTATCATAGTTTAATTGTTGCTGCACCAATCGACCTGGATGTGGATGCTGCAGGCATGGGTGCTCCAGCCGCATATGATACTACAATCTCTGTAGGATCTGTCGATGAAAACCTTAAGCGACACTCTAGTCCAGAAGGTGTTGACATAGTTGCCCCTGGGACAAACATTTACACTACGATAAAAGGAAATAAATACAATTACGTTAGTGGGACTTCTTTTGCAGCGGCATATGTCGCAGGTGTAGCAGCCTTATATTTCAGTGCAAAAAAAGTGAGAAACCCAGATTTAGATGACATAAAATCTTGTGAAGGAAAAATGAAGAGCACTGCAAAACATTTGGGAGATAGCAAGTACTATGGAGCTGGCTTAATTGATGCTTTTCGTTTATTAAAAAAACCAAGATCACTAGTAAAAGATAGATAAAATAAAAAAGAAAGATGCATGATTATGCGTGTTTCTCAGCAATATCACTTACAATTGGTATACTGAATTCCTTACCCTGGTAGGCCATTATCATTAAAATAATCCATAGTATGAAAATCACAACATAAATTAGCCATGATAATGCTTGCAGAACAAATATGCCGCTATCGTAACCAGTTGCAACTCTTACCCCCAAAACAGTACCGTATACTGGCTTTGGTGCTCCAATCCAACCGATAATAGGAGCAAGTATAGTCAGCGGCAAGAATATTATTATGGATTGCAGTGCATGAAATCTTACTTTCTTATTTTCTTTTTCTACCAAATAAAAAATTATTCCTGTAACCCATGTTGCAATATAACAAAGCATGCTGGCAACATTTTCTTCTAAATTCATTGATGTTTTATTACCCATATGTCATGTCTCCATTTGACACCAATATTGTTTTGTATCTTTTAATAATTTTGATTTATTACTCTAACACATGTATGTTTTTCTTACTACAAATATCCTTCAATATTTTTGGCCAAACTGTAACACTTACCTCTCCAAGATGTGCTTTCTTTAGAAGAAGCATATATGTTCTTGATTGCCCAATTCCACCACCAATACTTAGGGGTATTTCCATGTTTGTAATCATTTTATAGTAAGGAAGTTTCAAAGAATCTAACTGGCCGCTCATTTCTAGTTGCTGTCTTAATGTCTCAGGTGTAACACGGATACCCATTGATGTGAGCTCATGACGTCTTTCTGTTACAGAATTCCAAACAAGTATGTCCCCATTTAATCCGTGCATTGTTTTTCCGTTTTTAGTTATTGTTTCAGTTACCCAATTATCATAATCAGCTGCTCTCATCTCATGTGGATAACCGTCTTCTAAAACCCAACCAATACCAATAATGAATACAGCTGGATGATATTCAGTTATAAGCTTTGTTTCTCTTTGTTTTCTAGGCAAATCAGGATACATATCTAATATTTCTTCTGCATGAATGAACTTGATTTCATCCGGAAGACTTGGATAGTCATCTGCAAGTTGGGGATACATCTCTTGTACGTGGTTTTCAGCACCTTTCAAAACTTTCCAGATTTTTCTAACTGTGTCTTTCAAGTATTCTAAATTACGTTCTTTTTCAGTGATTGTTTTTTCCCAGTCCCATTGATCAACGTATGCGCTGTGGTCATGATCTAGAAAGTAATCCTTACGAACTGCACGCATATCAGTATTAATTCCTTCTCCAGGATTCATATCAAACTGTTTTAAAGCCCAGCGTTTCCATTTAGTTACAGCTTGAACAACCTGGGCATCAATTCGCTTTGGTAGTCCAAGTCCACACGGAAACTCTATAGGTGTCCTTGATCCATCACGATCAAGCATATCATTGAAACCACTTTCCTTGTCAACGATTAAAGGACATGTAACCATCTGAAGGTTGAGTTCTTTGTTTAAATTAGTTTAAATATAGTTTTTTACAGAAAAAAGAGCTTCTTGTGTCTCTTTTTTGTTAAGTATAGGCTTATAGTTTTTTGGAAGTATATTTCTATCCAGATCTTCATAACTTCCGATTCCGGGTCATGCTAAATCTGCTTTTTTTGTCTGCCATAACACTTCGACCTCTTTCACCGGCAATCTAGGACTCTATATCTAAGTTTTTATCCGGAAAAAGGAATATCTGGTCATTTATTTGTATAATCTTGACCTTTTCTGCCTCAAACTCTATGTGTTTTGGTTTTTTTAACGTTATAGTCTTATAGGATTTTTCATCCATGAGTTGTACTTCATTTTTTGTTTGACTTATCAATATCATCTCTTTGATTTGCTCTTTTCCACCAAGAATACTCGATTTTTGGAGTATTTTATTATCTGTATTTGTTTCTTCCCAGTTTTTGAGGTTTATTATTTTGATTTTATTTCCATGTATTGACTCGATATAATAATGTAATTTGTTAAATTTGATAAAATCATGTTTTTTGAAAGAGGGGATTCTAATAAGATAGGTTACTCGATAGATTTGTCTACTATCCTTCATTCCAATATTTTTAGCTGATTGCTTTATTTCACCACCATATTGCTCCTGTATCTTTTTTGCGACAATTAAACCAGTGTTCTTATCACTTAGATAGAAATCCAATCCTCCATGCTCCATCCCTGCATCTGTGATAAACAGAGCTCGATTTCCTTTTGCTTGTAGATTTTCAATAAGAGTAAAAATAATATTTTCTATGTTGTCGAGTTCTTCTTTTGATAGTTTTCTTTTGTCTGCACGGATCTGAACTATTGATTCATGGTATCCGCCAAATTGTTTTGAGCAAACATCACAGACCGTTCTTTTTAAATGAACTAACAGGTCGTGCTCCTCAGTTATTTCAACGTCATCTATAAAACCACATATATAAACCTTACAAACAAGGCCTTGTTTTGTTTCTTTGCAATCTGTGTTAATGTCTATTTTTTTAAGGTTTCTATTGATTTTGAAATTGCTTTTAATTAATTTTTTAAGTACATCTGTAAGTGTTTCAGAAAGCCAAGTGTTTTTATATTTATACGAATTACAATGGGCACATATCGGCAGATCTAGTGCTTTCGGACCGCTCGTAAAAGAATGCGTTTTTAGATAGCACTCTAAACAAGTTCCTTCTTTGAATATTTTTGTTTCTTTGCCGCATTCTACACAGAACATATCTAGTACCGACTCAGTCAGATAAAAACACCATATGATATAAATATTAAGGTTGATTTACAAAATTGGCTGAGGGAGTCTAGTGGCCAATATAAGATTTGCCAAGTTGAAGGATTTAAAGGATATTACTGACATTTACAATTATGCTATCTTAAAAACGAACGCGACTTTTGATACCAAAACAAAAACTTTGACAGATCAGAAAAAATGGTTTAAAGAACATGGCACCAAGAATCCTATTCTGGTTGCAGAACATGATAATAAAATTGTTGGATGGGTTGCTCTTAGCAAATACAATACAAAATGTGCTTATTCAGATACGGCAGAATTGTCTCTTTATGTAAAACCAGAGTACCAGAGAAAAGGAATTGGCAAGAAGTTAATGGGGAGAATTATTGAAGAGGGAAAAAGGGTAGGATTACATGCAATTATTGCACGAATAACAGATGGCAACAAGGTTAGTATTCATTTGCATGAAATGTTTGGTTTCAAGCATGTAGGCATCTTAGAAGAAGTTGGATTTAAGTTTGGTAAGAGACTTGATGTGTATATTATGGAGAAGGTTTTCAAATAAATTATTTTTTAATTGCTTTGAATCCGTTTTCAAAAGCTTTTTTGTTCATATCCTTGTATTTTGCAGGAACATTCTCAAATATTGTTTCGAGAAGTATTTCTTTCTTAAAAGGCAAAACATCAATTGCTGCTAAGGCTCCAAGCATAACAATATTTTTAACAATTAAATCTCCTGAATCTTTGGCTATCTTTACTGCATCAATTTTATAGAGTTTGCCATAGTTCTCCAGCTCTTTCAAAACCGTATTTATATCAGGATATTCTTCAGACCCAACTGACACGGTAAATGGTATGACTGGTGTTATATCAGTAATGATTTTTGTATCTTTTTTGGAATAATGAATATATCGAAGTGCTTCAATAGGTTCAGTGCTGACAATTGCATCTGCTGTACCGCTAGCTACAAGTGGTCCTGAGACATTATCTCCCATGCGAATGGTACAATTTACAGAACCTCCTCTCTGAGCCATTCCATGAACCTCTGAGACAAATACATTGATCTTGGCTTTCAGTGCCGCCTTTCCCAAGATATTTGCTGCTGTAATTACGCCATGACCCCCGACCCCAGTTAAAATAATGTTGACTTTGTCTTTCATCTACTTGTCCTCCTTTTGAGATATGGCGTCAAAAGGACAGATATCAACACAATTTCCACACCCATTACATTGTTGCTCATCAATTAAAATGCTTCCATCTTCACCATAATAAAAAGCAGGGCAGCCAAACTGTCCGATGCATATCTTGCATTTGCGGCATTTTTCTTGATCAACATGATAAACCGGGATTTTTTCTCCCTGTTTACGTTTATCTCTATTTGCAAGAAGTATACATGGAGATTTACTCACAACTACAGATGCTCCTTTATGATCTAATGCTCGTTTGAACGCTTCGGTTGTTTCTTTTATATTGTTAGGATCTACAATCTCAATATGCTCGACTCCACAGCCTTTTACGACATCTTCAACCAAAATTCTCTTTGCAGGTCTTCCCATTCCGTCGAAATCGTTTCCAGGATGTGGTTGATGGCCTGTCATCGCAGTAGTACGATTATCAAGTACAGTTATAACAACATCATGGTTGTGGTGCACAGCATCAATAATTGGGGGAATGCCTGAATGGAAAAATGTTGAATCGCCCATAAAAGAAATGATTTTTTCATCAGTTGCAATTGCTAAACCACATGCAGTACCTGCATTACTACCCATACATAATAAGAGATCAGCCATCTCAAGTGGCTTCTCTTTACCAAGTGTATAACATCCAATATCTGTTGGATAAATAACACCCTTAGGTTGTGCTTTTTTTGCAGCATAGTATGTTGCACGATGAGGGCAACCAGGGCATAACGCAGGTGGTCGACTTGGTAGTTTAATCTTAAATTCTTTTGGTTTTTTTATTGGATTTTTGACATTAAAAATTTTAGAAAATACTTCAAAAACGATGTCTGGACTGTATTCATATAATCTTGAAAAGTGACCCGTGCTTTTACCATAAATCTTCACATTTGATTCGATATCGTGTGCAATTGCTTTGAATTGATTTTCGAGAATTGGTTCTAATTCTTCTACAACCACAATGTTTTTACAAGATTTGATAAAGTTTTCACACATCTTTCGAGGCAAGGGATGTGTCATACCTAGTTTTAAAATTTTAACATTTAATTTTAAATCTTCAACTATCTCTTTTACATAATTGTATGACACTCCCGATGTTACAATTCCCCAACCGTTTGGCTTTCCGGCATTAATAACTTTGTTAAATTGTGACTTCTCCGATATTTCTTCTGCTTTTTTTAGCATTTTAAGAAGTTTTGGATGCTGAGCACGCGCCACTGCAGGCGTAGTAACCCAATTCGGGTTTTTCTCAAAATGTCCTTTTTTTCTTGGCTTTTGTAGTTTTTTAAGTTCTATTGGTCCTCTTACATGGTTTAAACGAGTTGTCGTCCTAAGTAATAAAGGAGATTGTAGCTTCTCTGAAATCTCAAATCCCGTTCTGGTCATTTCTTTTGCTTCATTTGGTGTTGAAGGTTCTAACATAGGGGCTCCACCAAATAATGCAAAATAACGATTATCTTGTTCATTTTGTGAGGAATGGCATGAAGGATCGTCTGCCGATACAATCACATGTCCTCCACGAAGTCCAATATACATATATGTCATAAAAGTGTCACTTGCAACATTTAATCCTACGTGCTTCATACAAGTTAAAGATCTTAATCCGGAAATTGCTGCTGCACCTGCAACTTCTAAAGCCACCTTTTCGTTCGTAGAGTATTCAAAATAAAACGGTGGTTCTTTATTTTGTTTTGTAAACGATCTAGCAATTAATGAAAAAGTATCTGCTATTTCAGAAGAGGGAGTGCCAGGATAGGTTGTAGCTACGTCTACGCCTGCCTCTAATGCACCTCTTGTTATAGCCTCATTTCCGAGAAGAAGTATCTGCTTACCCGGTTTGTTTTCCAATATTTCCATAATAAATCAATCCCCCTTATATGGAGAAAATCGCGTGAGTTTGAACCTTGAAAAGGGCAACAGAATATAAATATAACTAATAAAGAAAAAAGCCAGTAGAAACCTTTATAAACAACAGTTTGGTTTTAAGGAGAGCAAAAAAACCTAGTAAACAACAGGGAGGAAAAATTATGGCAGAAAAAGAAGTAAATCCTGACGAGAACACAATATATGTTGGAAACAAACCACCGATGAGCTATGTGCTCGCAGTTGTTACTCAGTTCAACGGCGGCTCTGATGAAGTAGTAATAAAAGCAAGAGGCAGAGCAATTAGTAGAGCTGTAGACACTGCAGAAATAACAAGAAACAGATTTGTCCAAAATGCAAAAATAAAAGAAATTAAAATTGGGACAGAAAGCATAACAAATGAAGAGGGTAGAAATTCCAACGTGTCCTCAATAGAAATATCTTTGACTACAAAGAAATAAACAAAAAATCTATACAAAACATTTGCAACTACTATATAAAAAAGTAGTTGTATTTTTCTTATTTTTATGTAGTTTGTATAATAGTCCTTTTTTATTTTTTTAAATAAGGGAAATCATTTAAATCCTGTATTCTATTCACCATGCCGGTTGATAAGGGATGGTTAATTATATCATTGTAACTGGCGGGGTCATTTCTGGTTTAGGAAAAGGAATAACTACCGCTTCTATTGGAAAAATATTACAACTTCATGGTTACAAAGTAACAGCAATAAAAATTGATCCGTATATGAATTTTGATGCTGGAACTCTAAGACCAACAGAACATGGAGAGGTTTGGGTCACCGAAGATGGTGGAGAGATTGACCAAGATTTAGGTCACTATGAACGTTTTCTAGACATTAACATTCCTAAATATCATAACATTACAACAGGACAAGTATATAGTGCAGTAATAGAGAAAGAAAGAAAAGGAAAATATCTGGGCAAGACAGTACAACCAATACCTCATGTAACAGATGAAATAAAGAGAAGAATTAGAAGACCTGCAGAAGAAAATGGTTTTGATTTTGTACTAGTAGAAATTGGTGGCACTGTCGGAGATTATGAAAATGTATTATTTTTAGAAGCAACACGTCAGATGAAACAAGAAGGAGAAAGGGTATTATTTCTCCATGTGACCTATGTGCCAATGTTAGATGCTTTAGGTGAAGCGAAAACAAAACCAACACAACACTCTGTAAAACTATTGAGAGAAATTGGCATTCAACCTGATTTTATTATCGCTCGTTCTGAGAAACCTTTAGATAATGTTCGCCGTGAAAAAATCGCAATGTTTTGTAATGTTCATGAGGATGAGGTAATATCAAACGAAGATGTTGATAATGTTTATGCAGTATCATTGCTTTTTGAGAGGCAGGATCTCTGTAAAAAAATTCTTAAAAAGTTGAATCTTAGGAAAGATCATAACGATCTCGAAGGTTGGGAAAAATTCATTAAAAAAATTAGAATTTTGAAAAATTCTGTTAAAATTGGAATAGTCGGAAAATATTTTGATATTGGAACTTCTCAACTTTCTGATTCCTATATAAGTGTCATAGAAGCCGTAAAGCATGCAGCTTGGAATAATAACCTAAAACCAGAGATTAGTTGGATTGATTCCAAGGTTTTTGAAAAAGATTCCAGAAAACTATCAAGTCTTGATGATCTTGATGGGATTATTGTGCCAGGTGGTTTTGGTCTCTCAGGGATAGACGGAAAGATTGAGACGATCAGATACTGCAGAGAAAATAAAATTCCATACCTTGGTTTATGTCTTGGTATGCAACTTGCTGTTGTTGAATTTGCTCGTAATGTTTGTGGCCTCATGGGGGCACATAGCACTGAGGTTGACAAAAATACGCCGCATCCTGTGATTGATTTTATACCAGAGCAAATAAAAATACTTCAAGACTCGCGTTATGGCGCGACTATGCGTCTCGGTGCTTATCCTGCTGTTCTAAAAAATGGAACGTTAATTTACAAATTATATGGATCTGAAAATGTTTCTGAAAGACATCGCCATAGGTACGAAGTTAATCCAGAATATGTTAAAAAACTTGAAAAATGCGGTTTAGTATTTTCTGGCAGAAGTCCTGATGGAATTTTAATGGAATTTATGGAGTTGCCAGATCATCCTTATTTTGTTGGAACACAGGCACATCCTGAATTCAAGAGTAGACCATTGAGACCTTCCCCTTTATTTGATGGTTTGATTAAAGCAGCTAAAAAAAGAAGAAAATGAGTGTTTAAAAGAGTGTAAAAGAGTGTGGGGAATCAAAGTATTTGTTTCCATCTAAGGATCGGGAGAAACACTTGACATCTCGACCTACTGAGAAATTATCTTCGGAATCTTGTAAAAAGACAGGT
>Ga0190359_1000539_pt1 | contig 25509 bp, 21 predicted proteins | sample 48721823_MG_FD_161269 | JGI IMG/M metagenome (GOLD analysis project Ga0190359, IMG submission 161269) | Hydrothermal vent microbial mat bacterial communities from Southern Trench, Guaymas Basin, Mexico - 4872-18-2-3_MG | ecosystem: Environmental > Aquatic > Marine > Hydrothermal vents >... | reverse complement strand
CCTCTTGAGTCAGTCATAAGGGGGCCATCCCATCCCATGAACCTGTGGAGCCCTCCAGCCTCTGCTATTATATCTTCGCCCGGTTGGAGGTGCAGGTGGTAGGTGTTTGCGATGATAATTTGGGTGCCTATGTTTTCAAGATCCCTTGGTGCGAGGCTCTTCACCGATGCCAGGGTCCCCACGGTGACAAACGCGGGGGTCAATACTGTGCCGTGGCGAGTAACAATCTCCCCGGCCCTGGCATTCCCGTCCCTTGCTGTAACTCGAAAGTCAAGCATCAGTAAAAGATGGTGGGTGTCATGTGATAAGGTTTCTTTCGGTAAGTATCCTTTTGTCCCATGTGCCAGAGAATGCAGTCTATTTCAAATGCCGGGATGTCATTGCCCATCCGCCTAAGCTCGTCTCGCAACAGTTCCACTGCCCATATGGTGTGGGCGCGTATTTCAACTTCTTCAGGGCTCCCGTGTGGGATCAGTTCTTTCCCATCCACCTTTCTGGTTAGTTCCGAGTCATATTGGAGTACTCCCACATGCCTGAGCACTTGAGGCAGTTTGTAGTCGGCAAAGGCAGTGAGTTGCTCGATATCGTGAAACTCCCCCCACTTTTTGCCGGCAAAGCTGGCATGGATATCTGCCGCAAGTATCTGCGCCCGTTTGTAGAAATAGACTTTCCTTCCCTTGTAGGTGGAAAAATCGGCAAAAGACGTTAGATCCCTCCCTAGGGTTAAGGCCAATTGCACTGCAGATCCTTTGCAGGCATCGACCAGGAGGGCAGGGCTGCCCTGCCATTTGGCCAGGAGGTAGTTCCCTAATTCTCTGATAGCCTCCAGCCTTTTTTCCATTAACTGCAGTTGGCCGTTGCCAGAGAGGATCTCTTGGAGTTCCTGCATTTTCATGGAGGCAAGCCGCTCTACTTCATGAAGTGGGTGTCCTTTTTCAAATGCCCGCTTTAGGGCAGCGGCAAGACCGTAATATCCTGACAGCTCTTTTCCATGATACGTGATGGTCCACCTTTCGTGTCCAGGAGGGGGCCAGAAGCAGAAGTTTATGGTGTCCAGCACAAAGAGATAAAAAAGAGTTTTTTCGGTTTCGTTAAAGTAATGGTAAGTATAATCCCAGCCGGGGATATTGGGGATTTCCTTTGCTATATGGGCTGCCAGGGTTTTTATGGATTGAGTATTTATACTCACATGGCGGGCGTTTTCAACAACATAGCGGATTGATTCTATCACCTGCTTCATGGCCTATGATCATTCGGCACCAATAAGGGAAACTGCCTCATCAACAATGCGGGCCGAGGTGATACCGAATTTTTCATACAGGATCTTATAAGGGGCTGATGCTCCGAACCGATCGATGCCGATAATTTTCCCTTTACCGCCTATGTATTTATGCCAGCCGTGAGTTGCCCCTGCCTCGATAGCAATCTTTGCCGCGGGCCTTGGGATAACCTCTTCTTTGTATTCTTGAGGTTGCTCATCAAACAGCTCCCACGAGGGCATACTCACCACGCGGGTTCCAACCCCTCTTTCTGCAAGGTCTTCAGCCGCTTCAAGGGCTATGGGTACCTCTGAGCCCGTGGCGATCAGCACGAGTTGCGGTTCGCCATCGCCCCATTGCTTCAAGACATAGGCACCCTTCTCAAGCCCTTGCGCAGGGCCATACTCGGTTCGATCTAATATTGGAACGGCCTGGCGGGTTAGAGCAAGTGCCACAGGTCCCTCGCTTTTTATGGCCACCTTCCATGCCACGGCAGTCTCATTGGCATCGGCGGGTCGTATCACCGTCAGGTTGGGTATGGCCCTGAGGGCACTAAGCTGCTCAATGGGCTGATGCGTGGGACCGTCTTCTCCAAGACCAATGCTGTCGTGGGTGAAAACGTAAATGACTTTAAGCCCCATGAGAGCGGCAAGGCGAATAGCTGGCCTCATGTAGTCTGAAAAGACCAGGAACGTTCCTCCATATGGTATGAGGCCACCATGGAGCGCCATGCCGTTCAAAATACCACCCATGGCGTGCTCCCTCACGCCGAACCTCAAATTCCTCCCTTCATAGGCCTCTGCCTGGAAGTCTTTGGAGGATTTGATTAGGGTCTTGTTGGAGGGGCCAAGATCGGCGGAACCACCCATGAGGTTCTCTATGCTATCAGCCAATGCGTTTAGCACAGTGCCAGATGCGGCCCTCGTGGCGATCCCTTTGGTGTCAGGTTCAAAGGATGGTATCACCTTATCCCAGTCACCATCTGGTTCGTCTTGTATCCAGAGAGTGAATTTCTTGGCCAAATTGGGGTGGGCCTTTTGATAGCTATCGAACCTTTCTTGCCATTTCTTTTCCAGTTCAGCACCCTTTGATCGTGCCTCTCTAAAGTGATCCAAAACTTCCTGAGGTACATAGAAGGATGGCTCCTTTGGCCAACCGAGATTTTCTTTTGTTCTTAAGATTTCTTCGGCCCCAAGAGGCTCACCATGTGACGATGGGTCATCCTGCTTGCCCGGGCTGCCAAAGCCAATGTGGGTGCGTATGGCGATAAGTGAAGGCCTATCGGTTTCAGCCCTTGCATTCATAATTGCGTTTCCGATGGCATCCAGGTCATTGCCATTATCCACTGTTTGGACATGCCAGCCGTACGCCTCAAACCTGGCGCAGCGGTCTTCCGTAAATGTAATATCAGTTGGTCCCTCTATGGATATGTGGTTGTCATCGTATAAATAAATAAGTTTTCCAAGACGCAAGTGCGCTGCCAGGGATGCAGCTTCATGGGATATACCCTCCATGAGATCCCCGTCACTCACTATCGCATAGGTATAATGATCAACGATTTCGGCCCCTGGGCGATTGAACACAGCAGCAAGGTGCCTCTCTGCTATTGCCATACCAACACCGTTGGCAAAGCCCTGCCCCAATGGTCCAGTAGTGGTCTCTACTCCGGGCGTAATGCCATATTCCGGGTGTCCGGGTGTCTTGCTTCCCCACTGGCGAAAGTTCTTCAGGTCTTCCAGGGAAAGATCATAGCCGGTAAGGTACAGGAGGCTATAAAGCAGCATGGAGCCGTGTCCGGCAGAGAGTACGAAACGGTCCCTGTCAGGCCATGAGGGATTTCGGGGGTTGTGTCGCAAGAATTTGGTCCAGAGCACATAAGCCATGGGGGCGGCCCCCATGGGCATGCCTGGATGGCCCGAATTGGCCTTTTGGACAGAGTCGGCAGAAAGCATCCGTATGGTGTTAATGCAGAGTTCGTCTAGACTTGTGGCCATCGGCTGTGTGTGTCTCCTTTCTCAATGTTTTTCCGCAGTCCGTAAGATTCGATCTGGGCACACCTTTACATCAACTTTCCTCCGGTTTCAAGGACGATTTATAGGTAGAGGCAGGCAGCCTGCGCCCAGCGAGCAGAAGCGCTCCTCGAAATTGTGGGCCTGAATTTGGGCGATTGCTTGGCGGATTCTCTGAACTATTTGACGATAATCTATGGGTGGGGGAGCAATGGATGGGAGGCCGAAATTCTGCCCGTTTTTCATCATATGATAAACCCGAGCTGAAGTGCTTGCCTTGTCTCATGGGCAGGGCAAGCATTCAGCCCGGTTACAAGCCATTTTTTCTAAGGAATAGAGGTGGGCCTAAAGCTTTTCAACCCTGGTTTTTATATATTTCAGCAGTGGAGTGCCCCCAATTTTCTCTGTATAATTGGGTTTCATGATGCCCGCAGCGTTGACCCCTCCAAATTGGGGGTATCTAGGATCACCCTCCAGTCCACGGATATGTCCAAAGCCTCCGGCAGCTCCCAGGACCCCTCGCATAATGTCCCAGGTAACATGAGCTCTCATCTCCACTTCGCCCCATGGGGATTTAAGCCTAACTTTATCTCCCCCTTTGATTCCCAGCTCTTGGGCATCCAGCGTATTAATCCACAGTGGATTAGTGCTCTCGCCTTTCATCAACTGATAATTGTTAAAGGTAGAAGAGTGCTCATGTAAAAACAGTCTGAAGTTCCCAAAAACAAAGGGGTATTCTTCGTCAGGTAATAAATCAGGGTCGGGTTCTTTGTAATCAGGAAGGGGATCTACGCCCTTTTCCTTGGCCACAGGATTCAGGAAGTTGTACTTACCTGTCACTGTCTTCCCTGAGGAACCATAACCATCAGGCACGTTTAAAGACCCCCATTTCTTGTATTTATAATATTCTGCTTCGTCTGTGATAATAAATCCTTTGTTTTTGAGCTCTTCAAAAGACCAAGGAGTGCCCGCCAATTGATTTCGTTCCACCTCCTCCACATCCTTCCAAGGGAAATATTTGCCAAGGCCAAGCCTCTTTGCCAGTTCCACTATGATCCAAAATATTGGTCTTGAATCATACATGGGTTTTACTACTTCTGCATAATATGCTATGAATGCTTCATATAACCAATCCGCCTTGACCTGGCTCTGCTCGAGCCACGTGGCGTCAGGAAGAACCACATCACTGAGCAACGCTGTATTACACATGTATGCATCAATGGTGGCAACAAATTCCATTTTTTGAATAGCCTTGGTGATAGCTTCCTGGTTCCCCCAGGAAAGAATAGGATCACCGAAATAATTGATCATCCCTTTAAGTTTTCCTGCTTTTACATCAGCCAAAAGGTGTGCAGGTGCCCATCCCGACCAGATGCCAAATTTATTTAACTTTGGAGCGCCAGCGGCAGGTGGCTTTTCCTGGCCTTCGCCCCAGGGAGATTTGAGTTTGCGCTTGAAAGGCAGAGAAGGCCCACCAGGTGCGTCAAAGGTTCCACATAGGCCATTGAGGGCCTGAATGGCTGCGGTACCATACATGCCGTTATCAACCTGGGCAAGACCGGTCCAGGATATGCATCCCTTGTTTTTGGCCATAGCAAATTCCTTCGCTATACGCTCAATGGTCTCTGGAGGCACCCCACTGATTTTGCCTGCCCACTCAGGATCCCTTACAATGCCGTCCTCTTCACCCATGACCCTTTTTTTGAACTCCTCAAAGCCTGTAGTCCAGTTCTCAACAAAATCTTTGTCATAAAGCTCGTTTTTGATGATTACATAAGCCATTGCCAAGGCCACTGCGGCATCGGTTCCGGGCTTGACAGGGATCCACTCAGTTGCCACACTTGCGGTCTCTGATCTCCGTGGGTCAAAGACCACCAGCTTGGCCCCGCGCTTGATTGCTGCCCTCAACTGAGCGGTTTTACGCTGTCCATAAGAGGTAGCCAACTCATTCATGCCAAAGTGCAGAATATAATCCGACTCTTCGTAGTTGATCCACGGCCTTTTATCATTCAAATTGTGTTCATTGGCCATGCGATTGGAATTATCGCACATGGGCCGATGGGTTGTTTTGGGACAGCCAAGGTGATCAAAGAGTGCTTCAGTTATGTTGTTGAGCCAATCATTCCCTCTCATAAAACCGAATTTACTATGTTCTATATTAGTTAGGGCCTCAGCCACCCTGTCGAGCGCCTCATCCCATGTGGCCTTGCGGAAGCGATTCCCTTCCCTAATCAGGGGAGCCTTGAGCCTGTAAGCAGAGTAGAGGTGTTTGGAGGCAGCGGCACCCTTAGGGCAAAGCCTCCCACCGCTCTTGGGGTCGCCTTGGAGTCCGCTGGTACCTATCAAGATTCCGTCCTCGAGTTTTGCAGTCATGCCGCATAACGCCCCACAGGTATAGCAATGGGTTGGCACGGTCTTTGATGGCTCTGGATCTTGTGCTCCTTGGCTAAGGGTTTTGTATTCTGGTGGCAAATTTAGGAATTCGAAGGCTGGAAGCATTTTGTTCGTTACCTCTTGAGCTTTGGTATCTCCTCCAATAGTGGAGCTCTCGCACGTCACGACTCCCCTAGTGAAATGCCCCAAGCCTTGATAAAAATTCGAGGTGAGCTCTGAAGGAGTATTCAAGATGTCTCGGGATGAGCTGCCATTGGAAGGTGTAGCTGCAATAAGTTGATCACAAAGACTTGGGACCCATTTTGAAAATTTATTCTGAAAGAAATCTAGGTACAAATCGCTGTCACCGTTTTCAAGCACGTACCGAAGAAATTCCATTTGAACTGCAATATGCTCTTCCAGATCCTTGTATTCGGGTGACTTGTGAACACCGGCCTTGCGGAAATATTCCCTCAGCTCGAAGACAGGTTTTTGCATGACGATTGGTTCGCCGCTCCTGATGGGGGATTCGTAAGGAAATATAGGATTTGGCCCGGCGTTAAGAAAAAGATCCGCGTAATCGAAGCGGAGCTCTTTATAAAGCTTCTCAGCCGGTCCACTTCTTAGATATGCGGTTATCATCTCTGACCCGCATATGAGCTCCTCAAATTCACATCCTTTTACGGCTTTATCAAGGGTGTTCAGGAACTCGTCCTTCTGCATGGCAGCGATCAGGTCGAGGGATATTTCATCGCGATAAAGAATTGAGAGAAACTGATACCTCTTGGCCACAGATTTTATCAATTCTTGATTCATAGAACAGCTACCTCCGTTATCTTTAGTTAGGGTATGTGGCTGAATTCCGATCGCATATTGGATCGGTCGCCACAGGTAATTCCACTTAGAAGCAAAAGTGTATAAGGCCAGCTAAACCGAACTATGTGAAATCTTGCCCAAAATCCAATTTCAATTACGGCCAGGAGAATATCTGCTTGCCCAAGGCCGAAGCATGGCAAATGGAATAAACCGTTTCCCTGCGCCGGGGTCTCAAAAGGCAATCTGAATCAACAAACAGCTTTTTTGCTTCGCCAGAAGAATGCCACGGTCTTGCCGGTTGGGCTCTATGACATGCATAATAGTATCAACTAATTACCAAATAGTTTAGCCGCTTAATTTAGCCCCCATTGGCCCGAAGGTCAAGGTAAAAGCCTGCTTTTGAGGGCAATTGCATTGATCTCTTCCTTTTCGGCCCATAACATTTGTGCTGATCCAGGCTGAAGGCGTTCTTCCTGGCAAAGGTCTGGGTTTTTCTTGACTTTTGGCACCATAAGGGTAGGTTAACGCTGAGAGATCAATTAAAAAGGCTGACATCTGATTCAAATGGGGGGAGAGAGATGAACAGAATTATTTTTAGAAATTTTGGCATATGGGTTTTGTGGGTGTTGGGCTTTGTCATTGCCTCCTGCGCTTCGGTCTACGAAGTTCAAATTCTTTATAAGCTGCCAGGGCCTAGCGGATTACTGCAGGGGAAGAGCCTGAAGTTTACTGTGATTGATGAGAGGCAGATTAAGGAATTCCTAAAAGCGGGGGCAAAAAGGGAGCTGAAACACTTTTCCAATAATGTCTCATTTGCCGTGGCGAAATACAATGAGGCAGGATTCAAGATCGGGCCATTAGCTCCCATGGCTGCTTTGAAGAAGGCTTTTGAGAGGCGGATTGAAAACGAGGGTATAAACCTGGCCAAAGGAGTTGGTCCCGGGATTCCTGAGCTGGAAATAGGGGTAAAAGATTTTTCCTTGGATTTTGCTGAGAGAAGATGGGTGGCCTCCATTAGCTATGAGGCCAGGTTGAAGGTTGATGGCCAAGTTCGCGCCACGCAATTCATATCCGGTAGTGCTGAAAGATTTAAGGTGCTGCGTAAGAAGGGGGCTGATATGGCAGTGGGGGATATATTTACAGATACGCTTAACAGACTGGACCTGGTTAGGCTTTTCCAAGATGCCCGGCTTATGTGAGGTGATGAGCGACGGAATGCCTGCCCACCGCAGTAAGGTGGGCCTGCCAACTGCTCACCCACAGATATCCAGTTGCTTTTTCTCAAGCAATTTGCAATGACCCTTCTTAATCGCCTCGAAAAGAGTAATCAACAAAAGCCTTGATCAAATCTTCAACAAGCGGTTAAATATGAACTTGATGGGTGGCTGCTCGCACTAGTTCATATTTTTCATATTTTGGAAGGAGACCCTTTCCAAGTTGGGTTTGATTCCGGGAAGGCGACCCATCGAAGCGAGTCCCAAATTAAAATGAGGAGTCAGCGTCGGACTTCATATGGCTGCTGTAAAGAGCCTATACGCAGTAAGCCTTGGGTGCCCCAAGAACCTTGTTGACACGGAGCATATGCTTGGGCTCTTGGCAAAGGCGGGTTATGTTGTGACCGAAACGCCTGAAGAGGCAGATGTGGCCCTTGTTAACACGTGTGGCTTTATTGAGGATGCAGTAAAGGAGAGCATTGACACCATTGTTGAGCTTGCGGACCTTAGGGCGGAGGGTAAGATATCACGGCTTGTGGTTACTGGTTGTTTTGTTCAGCGCTATGGGTACAAATTGGGAAAAGAGATACCTGAGGTGGACATCTGGTTTGGCACCGGCCAAGTGGCCAGCGTCGTCAGATGCTTGGAGATTCCACGGAGGAATTTTTACTTGAGGAGGCCCACCGAGCTGCTAGGACATGACAGCCCGAGGTTACGGTGCACGCCCTTTTACACGGCATACCTGAGAATTTCCGAAGGATGCTCTCATGGTTGTTCCTTTTGCATGATTCCAAAGCTCAGAGGGAGACTGCGAAGCAGACCAATAGAATCCATCTTGCTGGAGGCAGAAAGCCTGGCGGCAGATGGCGTGAAGGAAATTAACATAGTTGCCCAAGATATTACCTCCTACGGCTCTGATCTCGGGATTAAGTGGGGGATTGAGACTCTTGTAGAAGGCCTGGCTCAGGTCAATGGGATTGAGTGGATAAGGCTATTGTACGGTCACCCTCTAGGAATTTCAGAGCGGCTGCTGGATATAGTGGAGCGATTTGATAAGGTGTGCCCGTATCTGGATATTCCTTTCCAGCATGTGAATGAACGAATCTTGGGTGCAATGGGACGTAAGGGCCTTGAGTCACCCAGATCTCTGGTGGAGAGAATCAGAAAGAGGACTCGAGATATAGCTATCAGGACGACCCTAATGGTGGGATTTCCGGGGGAGGGTGAGCGAGAATTTGAAGAACTTAAGGAATTTGTGAAGTGGGCAGAGTTGGACCACGTGGGCGTGTTCACCTACTGCAAGGAGAAGGGAACAAAAGCGGCGAGGCTACGAGGCGGCGTGCCAAGAGGAATCGCCAACAGGCGTCGCACGGAAATTATGGAACTCCAGGCCGAGATATCTCTAAGCAAGAATCAGGAAAAAATTGCAAGCGTTCTGCCTGTCCTGATAGAGGGGGTGAGCGAAGAGACTGATCTCTTGCTCAAAGGCAGGACACAACAAATGGCGCCTGACATTGATGGGCAGGTATATATTAACCAAGGAGAAGGGATGGAAGGAGAAATAATGAAAGTCAAAATTACAGACGCATATCATTACGATCTTGTGGGGGAGATAATCCAGTAGCCCGAAAGAGATTTTGAATAGACGAGTCAGATTAATTCGTATAATATGGTTCGCCTTTTATGGCAATCTTGCTGGTAAATTACAAAGCTTACTAGGCATCATGGAGCAAATAGGAAGTCAACCAATAAAAATAAAAGACCAAGAGGTGCTGTCTAAGTATGCCCACCATTTTGAGAGAATAGAGCAAGAGTTGGCACAGGCTCTGTCCTCTAAGGTGGGAGCAATAGAAGAGATGGGAAGGCATTCCCTTTTGGGGCAGGGAAAACGATTAAGGCCCCTTCTCTTTATTCTGTGCTGTCGCTTGTTTGATAACAACAGCGAAGAGCTGTACAAGCTCTCCATAGTTTTTGAACATATCCACACTGCCTCACTTCTGCATGATGACGTATTGGACAATGCACAGCTTAGGCGGAAAAAACCTTCTGCCAATACACTTTGGGGCAATCATGCCGCAGTTCTTGAAGGAGATTTCCTTTATTCTAAGGCATTTTCCACGGCAGTTAATTATGCTGGATTGGATTTCTTCAAGAAACTAACAGAAACCACAACAATTATGGCCGAAGGCCAGGTCCTAGAACTATTGCATGAGAGGGATTGGCGACTGGCTCCAGAGACCTATTTCGACATTATCTATGCGAAGACCGCGGTTTTGATATCTGCAGCGTGTGCGTGCGGAGGAATAATTTCAGGAGCACGCCCTGATGAAGTTGGCCAATTAGAAGGCTTTGGTACCAATATGGGAATCGCCTTTCAATTGATGGATGACATTCTTGACTATACCTCCACCGAGAAGGTCTTTGGCAAGCCTGTAGGAAAGGATCTAAGGGAAGGAAAGGTGACACTGCCCTTGATTTACACCCTTTCAACTATGACGCCTTCTGAGAGAGATGAAATCACTTTTTTACTTAATAGACCGGATAGGAATGAAGATGTCTACACTGAGATTATGGCCCTCGTAAGGAGCAACGGGGCACTCGCTCGCGTTCGGAATGAGGCGGAGGCGTATGTAAGAAAGGCGGCAGAGCAGTTAGATAGCTTTCCCCACTCAAAGGCCAAGGATAATTTATTGGAGCTTAATGCGTATATAGTAAATCGATCGTTCTGATCAGATTCTCAGGGCAAGATGATCTGAAGCTATAATGATTTGCCCATCGAAATTTTGTCTGCATGCCTTACCAATATCTGTTGCCAGGCATTCAGGGTAAAAATGGGTGAGTACCAGGTTTTTTACTCCAGCCTCTTTAGCTATAATTCCCGCCTCTGAGGGAGTGAGATGGCCTTGGACTTTTTGGCCCTCGGGAAATGAAGCCTCCAGTATGAGTACGTCAGATCCCTTTGATAATTCAATCAGATCTTCGCACAAGTCTGTATCGCTCGAATAAACGATGCTTTTACCCCCAGTGGTTTCCATTTTGATAGCAATACTTTCTTGTGTATGGGCTGTAGAGCATACCTTGAATTGGAGGTTCCTCCATGTGAAGATATTCTGTTCGCCTGGGTCCAGTTCCTTGATGTGGTATAGATTGGCGGGAAGGTCAAGATATGGGGCATATGCTTCCTGCACTTTGTTAATAAAGTTTTCTAACCCAGGAGGCCCGGCCAATAGGAAGGGCTTACGTCTATTTAATATCTTCGGGTACTTAGTAGCGAAGATAAAATGTACCAAATCCGCTGTATGATCGGGATGGAAGTGGGTAATCCATATGGCCTCCAGAAGGTGAAAATTTACCCCCAGCTGTGCTAGTGCCCTAAGGCTGCCGGGTCCTATGTCAAATATGAACGAGTGACCCTGGAAGCGTATAGCTATACAAGGGCTGCCTCTATGGGGTAAAGGCATGCCAGTCCCGGTGCCTACTAGAACAAGATATATTTCATCATTTAAACCCATTGATTTTTTCTCCTGCTATAATTTTGATAAACTAAATTTAACTAATTTGCCTATAATAAGCAGATAGAAGGTATCAGCTCAATATCCCGGGGCAAAGTGTCAGTCCGCAAAGCACCGCCAAATCCCCCCCCTTGCAAAGGGGGGGACGCCAAAAACTTCCCCCTTTGAAAAAGGGGGGTTGAGGCCTGCCCTGGCGCGACGGGGGATGCATTTTGCAAAAGAGCGCCATTGATACTACCAATGTGCGTGTTATGCAACACCTCGTTTTAGCCAGGTCTGGGCCAGGGGGGATTTTTCTAAACGGCCCCTGAATATTGAGCTATTACAGTATACCATGAATTTACAGAATCTAGCCATATTAGATTCTGTAAAAGCATAAGATATCGGCATCTTAACCCCTGGGAACAAGAATTATTTCAATTTTAGAAAACGGTAATGATGTTAACGGGTTAGCCTTCTAAATTTAAAAACAAAAAAAAGCCACTAGTTAATATTTTCTATATCTTTTTTCTTGACACGTACGTGAAATTCGATATAGAAATGCTTGTTCAAAAAAGCACAAAGTTATCGTGGTTGGGGGGAAAACAAAATAATTTTAGTTGGGTTCAAGCCCAACACCCATGATCCGTTTAAAGTTCCCTCGATACTTATCGGGGACAGGATTATGGAAACCCATTACTGTAAAAAGGAGGACTGCGTATGTCGAATCTTATCCCACCTCATGGCAAAGAAGAAAAATTGATGCCGCTCCTGCTCAAGGGAGATGAGCTTCAAGCCGAGATCAAAAAGGCCGAAGGGCTCAAATCCATTAGAATCACATCAAGAGAAACTTCGGACCTAATTATGATGGGTATTGGGGCGTTTACACCCCTTACCGGGTTCATGGGTAAGGCAGACTGGAAGGGTGTGTGCGATAACTTCACAATGGCAGACGGAACCTTCTGGCCCATTCCCATAACAGTATCCACCGACGATGAAGAGATAAAAGAGAGCGATGAAATTGCACTTATCGACGATGAAACCGGTACCCTTATGGCCACCATGCAAGTGGCTGAAAAGTATACCATTGATAAAGAGTACGAATGCAAAGCCGTATTCAAGACAACTGATACTGAGCACCCGGGTGTGCAGAAGGTCATGGCCCAGGCCAAATACAATCTTGCTGGCCCAGTAAAGGTTCTAAGTGAGAGCTATTATCCTGAAAAGTTCAAGGGGATCTACCACAGGCCTGAGGATAGCCGGAAGATTTTTGAGGAAAAGGGCTGGAAGCGGGTTGCCGCACTTCAGCTTCGTAACCCTATGCATCGATCCCATGAGTACCTTGCAAAAATCGCCGTAGAAATCATGGACGGAGTATACATCCACCAACTGGTGGGCAAACTGAAACCAGGGGATATTCCGGCAGACGTGAGGGTTCGCGCCATTCAAACCCTGGTGGATAATTATTTCGTCAAGGATACTGTGGTGCAAGGTGGCTATCCCATGGAGATGCGCTATGCTGGCCCACGTGAGGCCTTGCTCCATGCCACCTTCAGGCAAAATTACGGATGCAGCCACATGATAATCGGTAGGGATCACGCTGGTGTGGGTGATTATTATGGGCCGTTTGACGCTCAAAAGATTTTCGATGAGATTCCCAAAGGTGCACTCAAGTGCCAAAACCTTAACATTGACTGGACCTTCTATTGTTTCAAATGTGAGGGTATGGCATCAATGAGGACTTGCCCCCATGGAAAAGAGGACAGGCTACTGTTATCAGGAACCATGGTTCGTAAGACCCTATCAGAGGGCGGCGAGCTTCCTCCTCAATTCTCCCGCCCCGAGGTGCTCGAGATTCTAAAAGAGTACTATCAGAGTTTGGAAGAGAAGGTGGAGATCAAGCTGCATGGTGCAGCTACCGGTGAGGTAAAGAAGGACTAATGATGTTGGGCCTCACAGGCGTGAGGCCCTTTGTTGATGAAGAAGATCATAAAAGCCCAAATTAGAAAGGAGGTGTTGGTAAGAAGGAATCTGGGTGATTAACCATCAGAGGCACAAGAACTGTAAATCTGTTGAAATCAGGAGGTGTAATAATGCCAAGTTTTGTAATGGTAGAGAAGTGCGATGGTTGTAAGGGGCAGGACAAGACTGCTTGTATGTACATCTGCCCTAATGACCTGATGGTATTGGACATGGAAAAGATGAAGGCCTACAACCGTGACCCCTCCATGTGCTGGGAGTGCCAGTGCTGTGTGAAGATTTGCCCGCAGCAGGCCATGGACGTGAGGGGGTATGCGGACTTTATTCCTCTGGGAGCAAGCGTTATTCCTTTGAGGGGTTCGCAGGATATCATGTGGACGGTGAAGTTCCGTGATGGAAGCATCAAGAGATTCAAGTTCCCCATCAGGACGACTGAGGAAGGTACAGCGGACCCATTGGGTGGCTTCCCCACACACGATGATCTTAACAGCCAGGCTCTGGCAACAGAACCTGCATCACTGGGACTCGACGCGGTTCCCACAAGATAAAAAAGGAGGTGAGAGAATATGGCAAATTTTGAGACGGTAGAAGTTAGCACTGACCTCCTCATCGTTGGTGGGGGATTTGCAGCGTGCGGTGCTGCTACAGAGGCGGCATATTGGGCAAAGAAACACGGACTAAAGGTAACCCTGGTTGATAAGGCGGCGCTAGACCGCAGTGGTGCTGTGGCCATGGGGCTTTCAGCTATTAACCAATATATTGGTATTAAAGACGGTGATAACACCGCTGAGGACTATGTGCGCTATGTGCGTCAGGACCTAATGGGTGTTTCAAGGGAAGACTTGGTTTACAACATTGCTCGCCACGTTGACTCCACGGTGCACCTGTTCGAAAAATGGGGTCTTAAGATCTGGACAGATGAAAACGGTAAATATGTCCATGAAGGCCGGTGGCAGCTTATGATCAATGGTGAGTCCTATAAGATCATCATTGCAGAAGCGGCCAAGAATGCCATTGCAGATGCAGGTGGGGAGATCTATGAGAGGGTGTTTATCGTAGAGCCCCTTGTGGAGGACAACAAGATTGTCGGTGCTGTTGGTTTCAGCGTCCGCGAAGAGAAGTTCTATGTATTTAAGGCCAAGGCTGTGGTGTGCGCCATGGGTGGTGCAGTGCACGTGTTCAGGCCCAGGTCTGTGGGTGAAGGTTTTGGCCGTTCCTGGTATCCGCCATTTAACACCGGCTCCAGCGCCTATTTCACAATCAAGGCCGGTGCTGAGATGACCTGCCAGGAGGTAAGATTCATCCCTGTGAGGTTTAAGGATGCATACGGTCCTGTGGGCGCTTGGTTCTTGCTGTTCAAGTCCAGGGCCATCAGCGCCGAGGGTGGTGAGTACATGGCGGTACGCAAGGATGAGTTGAATAACTGGGCACCCTACGGCCTAGCAAAGCCCATTCCAGCCAACCTGAGGAACTATCTTGGTATGCTGGACGTGGAGGCTGGTCTTGGTCCACTATACATGGAGACCCATGAGGCCATCGCAAAACTGGCCGAGCAGTACAAGGATGATCCCAAGGCCTTTAAGAAGAAGATGAAGGAGCTGGAGAGCGAGGCATGGGAGGACTTTCTTGACATGACCATCAGCCAGGCGCACCTCTGGGCAGCCCAGAATGTCAAGCCTGAGGAGAAGCATTCAGAGATTGCAGCTTGTGAGCCTTACTTCATCGGATCGCATTCCGGTGCCTCTGGTGCCTGGGTAAGTGGTCCTGAAGACCTGGATACACCCTACAAGTGGGGTTACACCAATATGACCACGGTGGAAGGACTTTTTGCTGCAGGTGACGCATCTGGGGCATCTAGCCACAAGTTCTCCTCCGGGTCCCATGCAGAGGGTAGGATTGCTGGCAAGGCTGCTATCAAATACATAGTGGAAAAGGGCGCCGACCCACAGGTTGACATGGGCAAGGTGGAAGAGCTGAAGAAGAAGATTCTGCAGCCTCTGGACACCTATGAACAGTACAAAGACTTTACTACCGATGACACGGTCAATCCCAACTACCTCCTCTGGAGGCAGTTTATGGACAGGTCGCAGAAGATCATGGACGAGTACGCAGGTGGGGTTACAGCCCAGTTCAAGACCAGCAAGGCCTTGCTGGAGAGGGCTCTGGAGTTGTTTGAATTTCTGAAGGAAGACTCCGAGAAGCTGGCTGCCCGCAACCTCCATGAGCTAATGAGGTGCTGGGAGAATATTCACAGGATGTGGCAGGGCGAGGCGCACATCAGGACCGTTTTGTTCCGCGAGGAGACAAGGTGGCCTGGGTATTACTTCAGGGCCGATACACCCAAGATGGACAACGATAACTGGCTGTGCTTTGTGAACTGCAAGTGGGATCCCGCCACAGGCGAATGGGATGTGTTCAAGAAAGACATCTGGACCATGCCAGGCGTTTAATGTTTAACCTGTAAACAATGCTCCGGTGGCCCCCAAGGGCACCGGAGCATTTCATTCCCAAGTACGGTGTATGAGTGAGTGGATGCGCATTTTGTGAATAGCCCTTAGGGGCAATAGGGGGCCCTTGGAAAATGGCTATTGACGAAATGCGCATTTTGTAATATTAGGACAGCCCATAATTACTTCTAAGAAAATCCTTATCCTGGAGGAGACGATGGTGGAAACACAAGCAAATAGCCAGAGTATTTTGGTGGTGGGCGGAGGTATAAGTGGTGTCACTGCCGCCCTGGAGGCCGCAGAAGCAGGATACGATGTGGTGCTGATAGAGAAGAATCCATATCTAGGGGGAAGAGTGGCTCAATTTTATCATTACTTTCCCAAACTGTGCCCCCCTACCTGCGGACTGGAAATCAACTTTAGGCGCCTGAAGCAGAATCCGAGGGTTAGGTTCTTCACCATGGCAGAACTTGTGAAGGTCTCAGGGGAGCCGGGGAATTACGACGTTACCATCAAACTATCGCCTCGGTATGTGAATGAAAAATGCACCTGTTGTGGGAAGTGTGCTGAGGTTTGTGAGGCAGAGATTGATAATCCCTTCAATTTTGGGATGGATAAGATCAAGGCTGCCTACCTGCCTCATGAGTTCGCATTCCCGATGAGGTATGTGTTGGATCCGTCCATAATTGGAACGGATGAGGCTAAGAAGTGTCAAGAAGCGTGCGAGTATGGCGCCATTGATCTGGATATGCAAGAGAGCACCTTTGATTTGAAGGTGGGCGCCATAATATGGGCAGCAGGGTGGAATCCTTATGATGCGTCCAAGATCGAGTATTACGGGTTCGGTCAATATAAGAACGTGATTACAAATGTGATGATGGAACGTTTGGCCTCTCCCAATGGGCCAACGGGGGGAAAGATCGTTCGACCCTCTGACGGCAAAGAGGTTAAGAATGTTGCATTTATCCAGTGTGCCGGCTCCCGTGACGAAAACCATTTGCCCTATTGCTCAGGCATATGCTGCCTTGCATCTATGAAACATGCAACGTACATAAGGGAGCAATATCCGGACTGTGAAGTGACCATATTTTTTATAGATATAAGGGCATTGGATAGACTAGAGGATTTCTATGTAAAGGTTGAGCAAGACGAAAAGGTCCATTTTGTCAAGAGCAAGATAGCATACATAACCGAAGATGAAGAGACAGGAAACCTTACCGTGGAAGGCGAAAATACTCGCACGGGCGAACAGATAAGAATGACATTCGATATGGTGGTGCTTGCCACTGGTATGGTGCCCAACAAGATGAACGGGGTGGCACCACCTGAGGTAATTTATGATGACTATGGCTTTATTCTATTGGATCCTGAAAAGGCGGGAATATACGGTGCCGGGTGTACAAGAAGGCCTACCGACGTGGCCACTTGTGTACAGGATGCCACCGCAGCAGCGTTAAAAGCCATTCAATCAATCGCCAGGAGGTAGCTCGATGGAGAAGAAAACAGCGGTCTATATATGTACTGGATGCGGGATCGGAGATGCCCTGGATGTAGGCAAGCTCTCAGAGATAGCGACTGATGACTATAGCATTCCGATATGCAAAGAGCACCCTTTCCTTTGTGGCCCAGAAGGGGTTGAGCTGGTAAAGAAAGACATTGAGGGCGAGGGTGTCAACACCATAATTATTGCCGCCTGCTCACCGCGTGTAAACTATGATGTGTTCAATTTTGGACAGGATAAGATCGTAGAACGCGTAAACCTTAGAGAGCAGGTTGTATGGATGCAGCCGGCCGGAGAGGAAGATACGCAAATGCTGGCAGAGGACAATCTCCGTATGGGATGCTCTAAGGCAAATGATACGGAGCTGCCAGAGCCATTCAAGCCAGAGGAAGAGATTTCGAAGGATATTCTGGTTGTTGGTGGTGGTCTTGCTGGGCTTACGGCTGCACTGGAGACCGCCAAAGCAGGATACAAGGCAGTGGTGGTGGAAAAGGAGGATAAGCTCGGAGGATTCTTGACCAAGACAAAGAAGCTCATCACCATGCCGTACAAGGAGCTTTCTGATACGGGTTTGGATGAACTTGTCAAGGCGGTAGAAGACAACCCCAACATCAAAGTTTATACCTCATCTACCGTAGAAAAGGTAAGTGGCGCACCCGGGCTATTTTCCGTAGAAATAAAAGGGAATGGAAACAGTGCAACAGAAAAGGTGGGAGCTATAGTGCAGGCCACGGGCTGGGTGCCCTATGATGCCAATAAGCTGGATCACCTCGGCTATGGTAAGTTCAAGAATGTGATCACCAACGTGGAAATGGAGGAGATGGCTGCTGCAGGGAAGATAACTAGGCCATCTGACGGAAAAGACGTCAAGAACGTTCTGTTTGTTCAGTGCGCTGGCTCCAGAGACCCCGAGCATCTTCCCTACTGCTCGTCTGTTTGTTGCCTTGTTTCCTTAAAGCAGGCTACCTACGTCAAGGAGCAAAACCCAGAAGCGGTAAATTATATACTTTACAAGGATATGAGGACCCTGGGTCAGGCAGAAGATTTTTACAAAAAGGCCCAGTTGGACGGCAATGTGTTCATCAGGGGGGCTGTGGCGAACATAGGTGAAGAGGGCGGCAAACTGTTTGTAGAGGCCGACGATGAGCTTTTGGGGGAGAAAGTCAGGATAGAGGATCTTGATCTGGTGGTACTTGCGGTTGGAATGGTTCCGACCACTCAGCCTGAAGAGATCCCCAAAATTCCTGCTCCCGAGGGTGCCGAAGATGCCGATGAAGAAGGAATGATAGAAGTGACACCGGATTCCGGTTTTTACGCCAAGAAAACCCTCGGTCTCGAGTACCGGCAGGGTCCCGAGCTTCCCACGCTGAAGTATGGTTTCCCGGATAGCCATTTTATTTGCTTCCCTTACGAGACGAGGAGGACCGGTATTTACACTGCCGGATGCGTGAGGAGGCCGATGGAGACGGCGAAGGCGATCGATGATGCCACGGGGGCTGCCATGAAGGCAATACAGTGTACTGAGGCTACTGCAATAGGTATGGCAGTCCATCCAAGGGCTGGGGATATGACGTATCCGGAGTTTAACATGCAACGTTGCACCCAATGCAAACGCTGCACCGAAGAGTGTCCGTTCGGCGCTATCAATGAGGATGAGAAGGCCAATCCGCTTCCTAATCCCACTAGGTGCCGTCGTTGCGGTGTGTGCATGGGTGCATGCCCGGAGAGGATCATCTCGTTCAAGAATTACTCTGTACCCATGATCGGGAACATGATAAAGGCCATTGAGGTGCCAGAGGAGGACGAGGAAAAACCCAGAATTGTGGCCCTTGTTTGCGAAAATGACGCCTATGCAGCACTGGATATGGCCGGGATTAGGAGGCTGCAGATAAGTCCCTATGTAAGGTTTATCCCTGTTAGATGTCTAGGCTCAGTAAATCTAGTATGGATAGCTGATGCCTTGTCCAGGGGGATTGACGGCATACTCTTGATGGGCTGCAGATATGGGGATGACTATCAGTGCCATTTCATTAAGGGAAGTGAACTAGCCAACACCCGCCTTACCAAGGTATCCGAAACCCTTGATCGACTGGCCCTTGAGTCAGAGAGGGTGAAGTTCGTAGAGGTGGGAATAACTGATTATGAAAAGATTCCCAAGATAATAGAAGAGTTTATGGAAACCATCGAGGAAGTAGGTCCCAACCCCTATAAAGGATGGTAGAAAGGGCGAGGTCATAGGAAAATAGCCAAGAACGTCTATGAATGGGGGAATATTATGACGAGTTACGATCCCTCTTTTGCCCAAGAAGTATTCGAGAATGTGGACTATGGTGAAGAAATTAGGATGTGCATGCAATGTGGAGTGTGCGCTGCATCCTGTCCTCTGAGCATGCGGATGGATTATTCGCCGAGGAAGATTTTCCTGATGATTCGGGCGGGAAAGAGAGAAGAGGTCCTGAGTTCAAATGCCATTATGCTGTGCACTTCGTGCTATTCTTGTAAGGTGAGATGCCCGAGAGGCGTCCCTGTTATCGATGTAATGCATGGTTTAGCCAATTATGCCCTCAGGCAGGGTTATGTGCCCAGGAAGAAAACTGCCATATTCGGTCAAGAATTCTGGAATCAAATTTACAGGCTTGGACGAATAGATGAGAAGGATCTTTCCCGGCGTTACTTTTTCGCGGATGGGTTCACTCAAGGGATCAAGAATAGTCTCGAAATGGCGGATATGGGCATCACCATGTTCCTACACAAGCGTATGAAACTACTGCCCGAGAGACCGATCAAGGGTATAAAGGACCTTAGGAAGATGCTTGACAAAGCGGCTCAGATGGGGAAAGGGGGTGGCGGAGCGGTATGAAATATTTCCTTTATTGGGGGTGTAGCTTAGAGGGGAGTGGCGCGAATTTTTTAGTTTCGCTAAAACCTGTTTTTGAGACACTCGGAGTGGAGTGGGAGGAAATAAAGGATTGGAATTGTTGCGGTGCCAGTATTTCTTACGCAGGGGCAAATGATTTGGCCATAAAGGTCTTGAATGCCAGGAATCTAGCCATTGCCGAAATGAGCGGTGGATATGATATTATTGCCCCGTGCAGCTCGTGCTATATCCAAATGGTTAAAGTGAACCATGAAATCCAGGAAGACCCTGAATTGTTGGCCAAGGTGAACGAGGCACTTTCCGAAGGAGGCCTCAAGTACAATGGCGGGGTTAAGGTCCGCCACGTCCTTGACGTGCTCTACCATGATATAGGGGTGGAAAAGATCAAAGAAAAGGTGGTTAAGCCACTTAAGGGACTAAAGGTGGCTGGCTATGTGGGCTGCCAATCCGTTAGGCCCTATGGCGAGTATGACAGCGTAGAGCGACCTGTGAGTCATGACATAGTGATTGAAGCCCTGGGCGCCGAGGCGGTAGAGTTTCCAAAAAAGATGCGCTGCTGTGGCTCTGGTATTTTTTTGCCTGAAATGGAATATTGCTTTCACCTGGTAAAGGACATATTGGAAGACGCGTTAAACCATGGGGCACAATTGATTTCCACGGTTTGCCCTATGTGTGCGATGAATCTTGAGGTATATCAATCGCGTATCAACAAGGCGCTAGGGACCAATTTTGATGTGCCCATCGTGTACTTGACCCAGCTCATGGCCGTTGCCTTTGGTGGGGATTTGAAGCATGATGCTGCGCTTCATTATAACGTTATTCCGCCAGAGCAAATAATTCAGTCAGCCCTTGAGTAAAAAGGGCAACTTTTCTGGAAACCAAATCCCTAGCTCTAGGCGGGATTTGGTTTCTTTTTTGGACGTCTTCCGGAGACGATAGGAGGTAGTCATGGAGGAAAAACAAAGACCAAAATGCCCCCATTGCGGGACTGAGATGAAGAAATGGAGAACCCCGGAGTACTCCACATGGGGCACAGAATTTCAATGGGTTTGTTTTAATGATGAGTGCTCGTACTTTGTGAGGGGGTGGGACCATATGATGAAGACGCAAAATGTAAATGCCTCATACAGGCACCGGCTTAATCCGATAACTGGCGAGCAGGGGCCCCTTCCCTGTTGGTCTTATGATGCACACAAGGACAGAATTATTGAGGAGTAGCTTGCTTGAGCCCGGAGTATGGATAAGAAATGAAAAAAATTGGAAGAAACGATCCCTGCCCTTGCGGGAGCGGTAAGAAATTCAAAAAGTGTCACATGGGGAGGGAAGATGAGCTGGTTCTGGACAAGATGGCGGAGTTCTCAGAAGAACAGAGCCGCCAAATTACCAATCTCCCCAATGTTAAGCATGGTAGATCTCAGGAAATAATGGACAAGCTCGATATCAGGGCGCTGACCGGCCGTTCTGAGGGGATAAAATTTATTGACCTGAGGGCATATCTTAAACTGGATATTTTTGGGCACAAGCCTGCTGCGGAAGATGATAAGAGACGAGATGGAGGAATAGTTGTCAATATATATAAAACCGCCAAATCAGATCCCGAAAACATTTATATAGCAATATCTCAAAATATAACTGATAGTGCCTTGATCCATGAAGTGGCCCATGTGTTGGACTACCTCGCGGGTTCGGGGCTGATGCCTGGAATTGTAAAACCCTTGAGTTTTGAGCTGGGTATTCCTGTAGAGCATCTGGAACACCCCATGGAATATGGTTATTGGTTGAATTACCTGAGGGGGGAGTTTGGGGTGCAACTGGACGCAGATGACACCATTATATACTACCTTTACAAAAACAAAATGCTTATTCCTGGTGAAATCATTCAAAAGCAAGACACCGAGCTTATCAAAACCAAGTCGGCCCAAATACTAAGATTCCTTTCCGAAAAAAGCGCGGAGATAGACAGCCTGATTTGTGAGCTGCCCGGATACATAGGGTCAAGGGTTGGCAGGGATCACTGAGGCGGAATGGGTTTCATGGTTTTCTCGCCAAAGAGGGCAAATCTTAGCCACTCGAAGCCAAATTTCATGAGTTGTACATCATCTTCAGCAATTTTCAGCTTTGTGTCTTCTGAAACCTCAAATTTTTCAAAGAACGGGCTGTGGAATACGAACGTACGAAACCGATCTAGGTTATAAGATGCCATGAAGAACATCTTGAGTTTCTGGTCGAGATTTGGCCCTGAGCCCAAGGATGGGGAGGCGGTGACGATTCTCATCCAGGGATCGTTCATGCTGTTATAGTGGTCCACGCCCTCGTGGCTGAGCCATTCATCTATTGTCCATTCCTTGCTTTCCTTAAATCCCAGACAATGGGACTCGGAGACTATAAAGAATTTTTCTCGCGCTCTGTCACCCCCCACAGGGAAGGCAGATGCCTTACCAATGGGGTAGAGCCTGCAGGCGCCTGGCCTGTCTTCATATATAGAGCAGCCCTCCCTGGTGACAAAAGGACAGCGTCCGTCCGCGGGGTTCATCTTGAGCTTTACAAGAGGAAAGAGCAAGCCCTGTTCGAATACTGTGTCTGTGTAAAGGTCAAGGAAACGGTCTGAGGCTAAGCCAAGGTGATTCTTGATCCTGAGAACATCGTAGGGCGTAAGTATGAGCTTCAATTTTGCACAGCACTCTGTGAAGCACCCTATTCCCGGATAGCAGTCAAAGCAGAAGGTTTTGTCGTTTAGAGGCCTGAAGACTTCCTGTTTATTCTCATTTTTCATTTGCTTGAAGATCCTTTTGCTTTACGGCCTCTGGCTTGACTTGAAATGTCTTTTGACCTAAAAGGCCGAATTTGATCCAGTCAAATGCAAATTTCATTAATTCCACATCACTCCTCTTAATCTTTTCAATAGTCACTGGCTCTACGTGAAAACGTTCAAGAAAAGAGCTCTGAAATACAAAATCCCGAAATCTATCCAGATTGTAAAGGGCCATAAAGGTCATCTTGTAGATTTGGGGATTATCAATATCCGGCTCTCCAGCCTTAAGGGGACCTGTTACTTGAGAAAACAGTATGTTCATCTGGTCATATATGGGTACCCCTTGATCTACGAGCCAATCGCCTATCTGCCAGGTATGCGAGTCTTTTAGCCCTAAGCACCTTGAATCATCTGCAATAATGCGAAATGTGCCATCGTCGTTCATGTCAAGAGGAAACATGCGACAGGCCCATGGACGGTTCTCATACACCGTACAACCCTTTTCAGTAACAAAAGGACATTTCTTATCGTCCTCGTTCATTCTTAAAACCACCAAAGGGATTAGGCGATTTTCCTTTGTCAGTGTAAGGGTGTATTTGTCCAGGAACTCATCTGAGTTAAGCCCTACTGCCCTTTTTAATCTCACGACATCATAGGGTGTGAGGGCTATGGTTACATCCCGGCAACACTGGGTGAAACAAGTGATCCCGGGTTTGCACTGAAAATTGAACTGATGTTCTGCATCCATTCGAAGGGAAGACTTGGCGTTTTTTTTCATGGTAAGATCCTTTCTGAGTAAATTGTTCTTCAAAGGTATTGAGCCCCCCAGATCTAGTAAAATCCTTGACATATTGTGATGATCCGGTTAGAGGGATGCAAAATTATATCGCAAAGAGGAGGATATTGATCTCATGATACAGCAAACACTGGCAATTATTAAGCCTGACGGTGTCACCAGAAGGCTAATCGGCCCGGTTATCAGCAGGATGGAAAGTGAAGGGCTGACAATCAAGGCCATGAAACTGATAAAGATGACAAAAGAGCAGGCCCAAGGATTTTACAAGGTCCACGAAGGTAAACCATTTTTTGACAGCCTCACGGACTTTATGTCGTCAGGGCCCTGCGTAGTGATGGTGCTCGAGGGAGATAATGCTATCTCCAGGTACCGCAAATTAATGGGAGCCACTGACTACCGTAAGGCAGAACCGGGCACGATTCGCCGGGAATATGCTACCGATATAGAAAAAAACGTTGTACACGGCTCAGATTCACCAGAGAGTGCCAAGTATGAGATTGGCTACTTTTTCAATGCCTTGGAAATGGTCTAGCCTGAGATGCCAACTAAGCAAAAGGGGGCGTATTGTATATCGAGCCCCCTTTTGTTGAAATTCAGGCTAGTTGGATTCGTCTTTCTTCTCTTCTGTCTCTTCCGGAGCGTCGGAGGATTTCTTTTCCCCTTTTAGTTCCTTTAACTCTTCCTTGAGGCTTTCCACCTCCTGCTTAAGATCAGTTGAAGATTCCTCGAAACTTTCTGCCGCCTTTTTGTCCTTAATTTCCTCGTATCCTAGGTAAGCAGCTAAGCCACCACCTAGTATGAACAGGACCGGCAAGGTCCCTTTAAGGATCTCGAGAAAATCTCCCCACCACATTACAATACCAATAATGCCCAGGATAACTGCAACAACTCCTCCTCCTAATGCGGCCATGTTTCAACCTCCTTATCCGGCAATGAATTTGCAATTATACACATATCTATTAACACAAACGCCTTGAGCATTCAAGCTTTTTTGGCGGTCACTTGCACCATATCGATTTAGTCGAAGAATATCATTTCGGATACCTTTCCTTGTCACCTACTTTGTGCTCATTAAAAACAATCTATTTAGCCGGCGGCCAAGGAAATGTTATAAAAGGATTGCAATTTTGGCAATGTTGGGTAAAATATTGACTATAGCAACGATGAGGGCAGCAGAATAAAACAAAGAAAGATAAAGATTTTTTGAGCTTTTGCGAAACTCGCTTTCTTAAAGTTGCTTTATTTGCTTTTTTGGGCTAAAATCAGAATTGAAAAAAGCGATTTTAAAGAATATCCTTAAAATTTGCATTCTTGTCCATGAATAAGCGGAGCAGCCGCTATAGTGCCAGCGTAGCTCAGATGGTAGAGCAACTGACTTGTAATCAGTGGGTCGGGGGTTCGATTCCCTTCGCTGGCTCCATTGCGTCTGAAAATGGTTTTTTGGTTTTGGGGTACAGTAACCCTTACCTAGTGGAGAGGTTCCCGAGCGGCCAAAGGGAGCAGACTGTAAATCTGCCGGCTCAGCCTTCGGAGGTTCGAATCCTCCCCTCTCCACCATATTAATGGAGAACCTGTCGCGCCTGGTGGACATTTAGAAACAGGACAACACCGTGGCGTGCCAACAGGGGGTAATCCAGCGACAGTGAGGAAAAAATGCTACTCCGGGGCGGGAATAGCTCAGTTGGCTAGAGCGTCAGCCTTCCAAGCTGAGGGTCGCGGGTTCGAGTCCCGTTTCCCGCTCCAGTTGAAAATTTGGGCCCACGTAGCTCAGTAGGTAGAGCACATCCTTGGTAAGGATGAGGTTCACCGGTTCGATCCCGGTCGTGGGCTCCATAAAATCTACGGTATCATATTATTCCGCAGTCAACGGGGACCCGACAAGGAGGTAAGCGATGTCGAAGAAGAAATTTGAGAGGAAGAAGCCGCACTTGAATGTGGGTACGATAGGGCATATAGATCATGGGAAGACGACTCTGACGGCGGCGATTACGAA
>Ga0190359_1000537_pt1 | contig 25516 bp, 21 predicted proteins | sample 48721823_MG_FD_161269 | JGI IMG/M metagenome (GOLD analysis project Ga0190359, IMG submission 161269) | Hydrothermal vent microbial mat bacterial communities from Southern Trench, Guaymas Basin, Mexico - 4872-18-2-3_MG | ecosystem: Environmental > Aquatic > Marine > Hydrothermal vents >... | reverse complement strand
TATTGTAAGAGATATTCCATCAAAAGATAAAGACGAAAGATTAGCTGAACACATCTTAAAATTACACCAGGAACCAAAACAAGAGAAAGCTGAGATATCAACAGAATTGCTAAGGAAATATATTGCATATGCAAAAAAGAACTTCAGACCAAGACTAACAAACGCTGCTATAAAAAAGATAAAAGAATTTTATGTTGAACTAAGAAACTCGGGCTCAACAGACGAAGATGCGATAAAACCAATACCTATTTCTGCAAGACAGCTTGAAGCACTTGTCAGATTATCTGAAGCGAGTGCAAAACTAAGATTATCCAACAAAGTAACTATTGAAGATGCGATGAGAGCCATAGAAATCTTAACAACATGCTTACAAGAAGTTGGCGTTGACCCAGAAACCAAGAAATTTGACATCGATTTAATCACAACAGGTATCAGTTCGAGTCAGAGAAGTAAGATAACTATCGTGAGACAGATAATTGACGAGCTAGAACAAAGTTTAGGCAAAGTTATACCTATCGAAGAAATTGTGGAACGAGCTGCAGAAAAGAACATACCTAGTTCGCAAGTTGAAGAAATTGTTGAAAAACTAAAAAGAAGCGGCGATTTATTTGAACCTAGGAGAGGTCATGTGCAAAAAGTGTAATTAATGAACACTGTTTTAATCACAAAAACAACTTAACTAAAACATAAAAAACAGGAAATGAAAACAAAATCTACAAAATGAATCCAATAAAAGAACTAAAAAAGATAAAGTTGAATTTTGCTCAAAGAGTTCTTAATGTATTTCTACAAGGTGCTTTTTATGTTTTGATATTAATTTTAGTTTCACAAATTATACAGAGTGAAGTTTTTAGTGCTCTTGAAAACAACAAAGAAAAAATTGCTGGAGAGATTACCGATTTAGTTTTAGAAAAACAAGTGCAAGATTTAAATTTGGATTTAAACGAAGCGCAAATCGAAGAAGGTAAATCAATTCTCAAAAAAGAAATAGCGAGTCAAATAAATGAAACACTATCTATTGTAAAAAGGAATCTTCAGGAGAACGTCTCAAAATTCACAAACATCTTTTCACAAGATAAGGTAATACTCATTTTAGGAATTTTATTATTACTCATCTTCTTAAATAATGGCTTATTATTAACAACACATTTCCTTTCAAAAAATATTCTTGAGATTGGGATTATCTTAATAACGCCAAAAATAATCATACAAATAGTCTTGAATAAAAAATTCATAACTTGGCTCAGCTCACTGATAACTATAGAGATTGATCAAGCCACACAAGCAAAAGTTATTGAGCTTATATCACAAATATTCAATCAGGTTTTTCAAAAATATTTCATCTCAGGATTAATTATGATCATTGCTGCAATACTTCTACAATTTGGTATAAAAGCCATTGCTAAAAGAAAAATAGAAAACTTAAAACAAACAGAAGTGCAAAATTAAAATGAATCTTCAAAAGAGGTCTCCTGCAAAAATTTTGGATTTAGCAACAATAGCAAATGCTGATTTGATTACTCAGGATAATGTTAATTATATAATGGTTAATCAAAATAAAATAGACCGAGTGAACATCATCTCAATAATTGTTGATATAAATGAAAACCAACTGACAAACAACATTCTATTAAAAGTTGATGACGGCACTGCAATAATGCCCGTTATGGTTTTCGACCCACAATCTTTTGATAAAAACATAAACATAGGTGATTTTGTTTTAATCATTGGAAAAGTTAGAGAGTTTAACAAATCTAGATACATTGCTGCAGAGATTGTCAAAAAAACTACAAAAAAATGGTTTAGTTATAGAAAAAAACAAATTGAAAAAATAACAAATAAACAAACAAATACTTCTAAAGTTAATACCAAGATTGATGAACAAGAAGTTGAAGAACAAAAAGTAACTACTAATGATAAAGTTAAAGTAAAAGATGCTAATGAAAATGAAGAAATTTTAGTAGATGAAGTTGTTTTAAAAGATGAAGAGTCAAAAAATGATGAAAATATTAATGATACTGATCCAACAAACAATGACAAAAAACAAGTTAACAAAGACAAATTAGTTTATGATTTAATCGAAAAATTTGACGATGGCGAGGGTGCTGATTTAGACAGGATAATATTAGAATCAAAACTTGACGATTGTGAAGAAATTATACGAAAACTGTTAAGGGAAGGCGAAATATACGAAGTAAGGCCTAACAAATTCAAAGTGTTATGAAACCACAACTTATTTGAAAAACACATTTCTAGATATTCAAAGCGGGTGTTATATATACTTCAAGAAAGGCTGCAAGCAGAAGAATGCAAATACTTATGATTATTAAATCACTTACATCAAAAACAATATTTTCAAATTTCTTTGTAGAGAAATGATGCCTGAGTATTGCAAAAGAAATTATACTTCCAGCAAGACCTGCGACAAAATAAGATGCAATCTCAGGTACGCCATGTAATGAAAATCTCAAGAAACTAAAAACAAATGCTTTAAGATAATCAAAAAAAGTTAACACTTGGGATGAAGAAAGAAAATCAGAAATTTTCAACTTAAAGTAAGAATTAAGAGCTACACCTAAAACTGATGAATTCCATATCAGTATAAAAAGAGCACCTATACCAAACAATAAAGAAAAAACTAAACACAATACCATAACTTTAAAATTATTAGAAAAGATAACTCCAAATCTAACTATAGTTTGATAAAAACTTCCTGTAAGCTTAGGATTAATGACTGATAAAACTTTAAGTTGGGGTTCAAAAACCTGTTGAAAACTTGAACTAGATAAGAATAAAGCAACAATAAAAAATCCAAGAGTAACACCAAAAAACATAAAGAGAAAGGTTTTCAAAGCTTTCATATGGTGTTGCAAAATCTGCGATTCATAATCCAAAACAACATCTTCCTCTTCTTCCAGAGAACTGATCTTGTAAAAGATAGGTGTCAATGATATCAAAATGAGGGATATTGCAACAATAGATGGATTCTGTGGAAAAGTGTAAATTCCAATCAAAACTGATAGAATCGCATAAAGAATGCTAAATACAAAAATAAGATAGTAATGATTCTCTATCCTCTCTGCGGAAAGATTCAGCTCTAATACCATATATGCATTTAGATATGAATTGATTTAAAAAAGTTTTTATAAAACTCGCTTAAAAAGATTTAGAAGAAAACTATAAGTAAAAAAAGTAAAATTAAACACAGCAACCCCTTCGCTTCCTATGGAACCACCTTTGTTTCGTGTGCACATCCTTGACTCGTTTTATTGAAGTATATATTTTACTTCTAGAGAATATATAGTGTTATCTACAGTTTGTTTATTTTATTTATTTATTTTTTCTATATTGAAAATAATAATAATAACATAAATATGTTGTTTTTACATTTTTTTCTTATTTTTATTATATTATTTTATTCGAATACATTTTAATTTATTTTTATTTACGTCTTCCAGTGGAAATGAAGGGGTCTGAGCGTTATTTCTAATGGAAAAGTTTAAAATAAAGTTGTTATTAACTGTTTTTATGGATAAACCTTTGAAAAGCTTCTTTAAGAAATTTTTAGAAAGAGACACGATTTTTGTTAACAAAGAAGTTCTTGAAATTTCTTTCACACCTAAAAATATTTTACATAGAGATAAACAAATCGAAGAAATTGCTGAAATTCTTGCACCTGCTCTTAAATTTAGCAAACCTTCTAATATTTTTATATATGGAAAAACAGGTACTGGTAAAACTGTGACTGTAAGCAGAGTTGTTTATGATTTAGTTGAGGTCGCTCGTGAAGAAAATGTTCCTTTGAATTATGTTTATGTCAACTGCAAACTTGGTCGAGCTGACACTGAATATAGATTGATTGCTTATTTATGTAGAGAACTGGGTGTTGATTTACCTTCAACAGGTTTGCCAACTGATGAAGTTTATAACATATTCTACAAAACTGTTGATGAGAAAAAACAGCTATTAATTATCATTTTGGATGAGATTGATCAATTGATTTTTAAGATGGGGGATGATGTGCTATACACACTTACTAGAATTAACTCTTACTTATCTCAATCTAAAATTTCATTGATAGGTATTTCAAATTATGTTAAACTCTTAGAGCAAGTAGACCCAAGGGTTAAATCCTCTTTAGGAGAAGAGAGCGTTGTTTTTCCTCCATATGATGCAAATCAAATAAAAGATATCCTTGAAGACAGGGCTAAAAAAGCATTTAGGATTGATGCCATAGAACAGGGAGTTCTAGAGAAATGTGCAGCTATTGCTGCTAGAGATCATGGCGATGCGAGAAGAGCAATAGATCTGTTGAGGGTAGCAGGCGAGCTTGCTGATAGAGAAGGCTCACAAAAGATAACCTTAAAGCATTTAGATGCCGCACAGGAGAAATTGGAAAAAGATCGAGTCTTAGACCTTGTATCTTCTCAGCCTAAACAACATCAATGCGTTTTGTTAAGCCTCATTCTTTTAGATAATACAAAGAACAAAGATGAAACTATTACAACAGGTTTGGTCTATGAGAAATATATTCAGGTATGCAAATCTTTAGATTTAAGACCGCTAACTCAAAGAAGAGTTTCAGACATTCTGTCAGAATTTGATACCATTGGTTTAATACAAAGTATCGTTAAATCCAGAGGGAGATTGGGTAGAACCAGGGATATTAACATAGCTTTCGATTTATCTTTAAGACCGAGAGTTGTTGCATTGCTTAAAGAATCCTTAGGTTATTGATTTCACACATTTAGTACTTGGCAAACATCTTTTCCAAGATATATTTTCTAAAACAATTCTCGCTAAAAGTAAATCTTTTTTAATTATTGCTCTTTTACTCTTATTATGGCTGATTTTTCTGAAGAAAATGTCGATTCTTTAATAGACCCTCATAAAGATAATGATGGTTTTATTAACTTGAGTCAGTCTAATCAAGAGGATCTTGAATCAAGCATAAAGAATCTTGAAGAGTTGGAAAGTTCATCCAATTCTGATGATTTGCAAAACGATGGTGAAGATCTTTATATTGACGCTAAGGAATTGAGTGCAAAACAATTAAAAGATATAATTTCTTCAGCTATTGACAAAGGCCTTTTCTTATCTCCAGAAGTTCTCGATGTTATAAGTGAAAGCGATTTTGATTATGAAAGCTTTATTGAGAGTTTGTCAAAAAATCAAAACTTGTTGTATGTAGATGAATCTCTTTTAAAAAATCATGATTCTATAGATTTTAATGATTTAAACTGGTTTGATTTTGATAAGGCTGTTGTTGAAAAAGAGGTTAACAACAATCCAAAAATGTATGATTCTTTCTTGGAGTTTCTTGATAAAAACAAAAGATTTTTCCCTGAAAAAAATAATCATGGTGAACACAGACCTTTTTTTGATGAACATAGTGATTTACATATAACTCTTATAGATAATCTGAACACGTCAGCAGTTGAGTCTTTACAGTATAATTCAAATGTCTCAAACATAACCCAAGAATCAAACTTGAATAATACCTCTGAAAAACAGTCTGGACGTAATAGCGCTGTTACTAATAGTGGTTCTTTATCCGATTCTAAAAATGCTGATACTAAAAAAAAGAACGAATTACTAACATCGGGCGTTTTTAATCATGAGTTTGAAGGTTTGCCTTCAAATGTAGAAGTAGTTTCATCATACACCGCTTTAGATAAAAAATTGGATGTTAAGAATTTTGTGAACTATTATGGAAATAGACTTAAGAGCTTTGTAAGGATATTATCTTCAAGGCCAGAGCTTGAAGGTTTAAGGTCAATAAGTAAACTTAAAGGAGATGGTGAAGTTTCTATCATAGGTTTAATATCTAATATAGTTGATACAAAAAATGCAATTTTTCTTGATGTTGAAGACAATACCGGTGTTGTAAGAGTTATAGTTACTAAAGATAACAGGGAGCTTTTAGAAATTGCTAACGAGTTAGTCTTAGATCAGGCAGTAGGCGTTAGAGGGTTTTTAAAAAACAAAGTAATTTACGCCAAGAGTATTATCGAAGCAGGTGTTCCAAACAGTATTCCAATTAAGAAAGCTAAAGAAGATGTTAATTTAGCCATTATTAGTGATTTACATGTTGGTTCAAGGTTGTTTTTAGAGAAGGAATTCTTGAATTTTATCTCATGGATAAATGGCAAATATGGTAGTGATAAACAGAAAGAAATGGGTTTAAGGACAAAGTATTTGATAATCGCCGGTGATTTAGTTGACGGTGTTGGAGTTTATCCGGGACAAAAAGATGAACTAAAGATTACTAGCATTAAAAAACAATATGATTACGCAGCTTATCTTTTATCTAAAATAAGAAAGGATGTAACCATTATAATCGCTCCAGGCAATCACGATGCTGTTAGGCTTGCAGAACCTCAGCCGCCTTTAGATAAAGATTTTGCCAAGTCTCTTTATGAATTAGAAAATGTAATTCATGTAAGTAACCCAGCAACTCTTAGAATCCACAAGGTTAACAATTTTCCTGGCTTTAAAGTTTTGATTTATCATGGTTATTCTTTTGATTATTACATCAGAAACATTGATTATCTTAGAGTTAATGGTGGTTTTGATAGGTTTGATTTGGTTATGAAGTTTCTATTAAATAAAAGACATTTATCTCCATCACATGGCGCAACATTATTTGTACCAGATCCTGAAAAAGACCCTTTAATTATAGAAGAAGTCCCCGACATATTTGTTGTAGGTCACAATCATCGACCAAATGTTGGCGTATACAACAACATAGTTTTAGTTTCAGGCGGAACCTGGCAATTGAAAACGCCGTTCCAGGAGAAGATAGGTCATGATCCTTTACCAGGAAGAGTTCCTGTTTTTAATTTGAAAAGCAGAAAAATAAATCTGTTAAGATTTGTCTAAGTTATAGGTATTAAAAAATGGCTTTTGCATCAGAACGAGTAAAAAAGTATTTTGATAGTCTTGTTTCACAAACTAATTTTGCGTATGAGTTAGCTAATAAAGCCCGTAAGAAGGGTTTGGACCCTGTCAGAGAAGTTGAGATCAAGTTAGCTAAAAATATGGCTGAAAGAGTTTTTGGTTTGATTTCTGTGGTTGCACCACATTTAGACGAAGAGAAGATTATCAAAAGAATACAAGAACTTGAGAAAAAATATGAACCTCTTGATTGGAGAGTGGCTTTAACAATTGGTTTAGAGGTTGCTCAACAGAAGTTTGGCAAGTTTGAAACAGAACGAGAAGCAATCGAAGTTGGTATCAGAACAGGATTCACTTATCAAACCGTTGGTATAGTTGCAGCTCCTTTAGAAGGTTTTACAGAACTAGAGTTTAAGAAGAGACGAGATGGTAAAGAATATTTTTCAGTTAAATTCTCTGGACCTATTAGAGGCGCAGGCGGTACTGGTGCCGCATTCTGTGTTTTGTTAAGTGATTATATTAGAAAACAGATGGGTTTTGCACCTTACGACCCTTCAGACACAGAAGTTAAAAGATATATCCAAGAAATTTATGATTATGCAGAGAGGGTCACTGTACCTCAATACCTGCCTGCTAGAGAAGAAATAGATTTTTTAGTAAGACACATCCCTGTAGAGGTCTCAGGAGATCCTACCGAGAATCTTGAAGTCAGTAACTACAAAGATTTAGACAGGATTGAAACTAATAGAATTAGAGGTGGCATGGTTTTGGTTATGGCCATGATTGCATTGAAAGCGCCAAAGTTGTGGAAAAGAGTTGCGAAATGGGGTAAGGATTTTGATTTGGATTGGTTCTGGCTTAAAGATTTTTTAGATTTGCATGACGAGATTAAATCTAAAGCACAGAAAAAAACAAGCGGTGATAAAGACAAAGATTCTAATGAGAAGCTTAAACCAAATTACATATTCATTTCTGAATTAGTTGCAGGCAGGCCAGTCTTTTCTTATCCCTTGAGAGACGGAGGTTTTAGAGTAAGATATGGGCGAGCTCGTAACACTGGTTTTTCATCTGCTGGCTTGCATCCAGCTACAATGGCTGTAGTTTCAGATTTTATCGCTACAGGAACTCAGTTAAAGCCAGAGCTTCCAGGTAAAGGTGCAGGAGTCAACGCTTGTGATTCCATAGAACCGCCAATTGTTTTGTTGGAAAATGGTTCTGTTAAGAAACTTAAAACACGAGAAGAAGCTAAAAAACTTTATCCTCAAGTTAAAGAAATTTTATTCTTAGGAGATATTTTGTATAATTATGGAGATTTTAGTGAGAACAACTATCATCTTGTACCTGCAGGTTATTGTCCTGAATGGTGGTTTGCAGAGTTAGAAAAAGCGATAAATGATTTGGGTAAAGATTTAAAAGAAACTTTGAACGGATTTTTTTCTCAAGAAACGCTGAAAAATATGGATTTTCCTCCATTATTTGTACCAAGTTTTGAAGAAAGTATTAAAGCATCTAAAGAGTTTGACATACCTTTACACCCAGAATACATCTTTTATTGGAATCAAATAAAACCTTCCGATATTATACTGATACTTAACGCATTGCTTGAAAGAAGTAAATTAACTAAAGAACCTAGTTTTAAAATCGTGATTAAGGCAGATAAAAAAAATACTCGAGTTAAGAGATGCCTTGAGCTTATCGGGTTAGAGCACGATTTTGTAAATCAAGAACACATTGTTATTAAAGGTAACATTGCTAAATCATTGTTGATTAATTTAGGCATAGATTCTGAAGACTATTTTGGTTCAATACAAAATCAAATTGAGAAGATATCATCTCTATCTTTGTCAGAGTTTAAAACCACTGTTGATTTGTTGAATAAGCTTTCCAACTATGTCATTAGAGACAAGTGCGGTGTGTTTATTGGCGCAAGAATGGGTAGGCCTGAGAAAGCAAAAATGAGAGTTATGACAGGAAGCCCACAGATGCTATTTCCTGTTAGTGATCAGGGTGACAGGTTAAGATCCTTTAATGCGGCTATTGAGAAGGGTTATGTGCAAGCAGATTTTGCTTATTTTAAATGTCCTTCTTGCGGAAACGAAACAGTGTTACCTTTATGCGAGAAATGCGGAACGCCTTGCGAACAGATGTATTATTGTCCTTCTTGTAAAACCTGGATGAAAGATAAAGTATGCAAGGTTCATGGTACACCAAACAAAGAATATATCAATAAGAAGGTTGAACTTCGCGAGTTAGTTGCAAATGTTAGGAAACAGTTTAGTATTAGACATATGCCTCCGTTGATTAAAGGGGTGAGAGGTACTGTTAATAGAGACCATGTCCCAGAACACTTTGTAAAGGGTATTCTTAGAGCAAAACACAATATCTATGTTAACAAAGACGGAACTATTAGATTTGATATGACTGAATTACCTATAACTCACTTTAAGCCAAAAGAGATTCATACTAGTGTTGAGAAACTTAAAGAACTTGGTTACGAAAAGGACATTTATGATAAACCTCTAGAGAATGAAGATCAGGTTTTGGAGATTTTCCCTCAAGACATCATCTTACCTTTGAGCTCAGGATTTACTGAAGGGGCTGATGAAGTTTTCATAAGAGTTGCTAATTTTATAGATGATTTGCTTGAAGAAGTTTATGGACTACCAAGGTATTATAACGTGAAAAAGAGAGATGACCTTATAGGTAAACTTGTCATAGGTTTAGCACCTCACATCTCGGCAGGTATGGTCGGCAGGATTATAGGTTTCTCGGACATCCAAGCCTTGATTGCTTCTCCATTGTTCCATGCAGCTTTGAGGAGAGATTGTGATGGCGATGAGGGTTGTATTTTATTGCAGATGGACGCTTTCTTAAATTTCTCTAAAAGATTTTTGCCTGATAGGCGAGGTTCCAGGACCATGGATGCACCTCTTGTATTGACTACTATTCTAAATCCATCTGAAGTGGATGACATGGTGTTGGGCTTAGATGTTGCCAGGAGGTATCCTTTAGAATTCTATGAAGCAACTTTACAGTACAAGATGCCTTACGAAGTTAAAGTAGAACAAGTTAAAGACCGTATTGGCACAGAAAATCAATACGAGAACTTTTGGTTTACTCACCCGGTTTCAAATATAAATTATACAAACATAGCTTCTGCATACAAAACTCTTGAGACCATGATGGATAAGTTGGATAAGGAAATGGAAATCGCTGATAAAATAAGGGCTGTGAACGCTTCAGATGTAGCGAGCCTTATTATCGAGAAACATTTCATGAAAGATCTGAAAGGTAACTTGAGAAAATTCTCTATGCAGGTCTTCAGATGCGTTAATTGTAACGAGAAATTCAGAAGAGTTCCGTTGTCAGGAAAATGTCCAAAATGTGGAGGCAAGGTTATTTTCACCATATCCGAAGGTTCTGTTATAAAATACCTTGAGCCGTCTTTAAAACTTGCGGAGAAGCACGGCGTTGATCCTTATATTAAAGATTCTTTAGATATCGTCAAAACAAGAATATACTCTTTATTCGGAAAGGAGAAAGATAAACAGCAAGGGCTTTCAACTTTTTTCAAGCAGAATTAACGCATTTTCAGGAAAAAACCATATTCTATACCAGCGATGGTATTAGTATCTTCCAAGAGCCCTAAAGTTCTACCAAGAACAACACTGCGTTTACCTATAAAATTAACCAAATAAACCTCTTTTTCTTCTAATATTTTCTTAATCTCTGCTTCGCTCTTTTTTTCTCCATCGAAATATTTTGAGCTTAGATCTATGACTAACTCGCCTTCATTGAATATATTGCCTATGAGCTCATCGTCAACAATTGTTATAATCTTTCTATCTTTGTCCTCTTTAATCTCCACTATCATTTTTAAACTTAAATGCCTTTTACAGGCCTTTTAGCACCACAAGCCTGGCACACCATAAACCAGAAACCTTTTTCTTTAACCAACTCAGTGTCAGGCCTTTTACAATCAGGGCATATGACATAAGAATTGATGTATTGCTCAATTTTTTGGTTAATTCTACCCGGAGCAATCCTGGTGCCTAAAACTAAAGCTTTTCCTTTAATTTCTCCTGGAGTGGCTAACTCTTTCTGTAAGAACTTAAGAAGATGTTGAGGATCCCTCCTCAAATCAGCACATATTTGATTAAAGTTATTGACATAAGTTCTATTTCCTTGAATTCTTATTTGAGCTTCATGTATTGTAAACCTGGCCTGCTCCTTCAGTTTTTTAGGTATTTTATCGTAAGCTCTTTTTAAAGCATCCTCATAATTCATAATCTCACCTTTTTTTCTTAATTGTCTTTTTTATCGCAAATTCTACTTCTTTATTTGTAATGGTTTTTTTACCCGAATTCTTAGCAAGACTTATAGATAAATCCACGACTTGCTCGATTTTTTCTTCAAGATATCTCTTAAGCTCGACTAAAGCAAACTCGCTTATTCGCAAGTCGCTTTTTTCCTTGAATTCTTTTTTTAAACCAAACAAAGATACAAGTTTGCTCATATATTTTCTAAGGTTATAAATAAATTATATAAATATTTCCTGTTTTAAACTATTAAACAACAATGAATCGTAAGAGAAAAGGTATAAACGCAGAAAGAGAATTATTGCATAAATTTTGGGATGCTGGTTGGGCTTGTGTTAGGATTGCAGGTTCTGGTTCTATAAAATATCCTATGCCTGATGTTTTAGTAAGCAACGGCTTTAAAGTAATCGCTATAGAGATCAAGAACATAGACTCCGATTACAAATATTTTCCTAGAAGAGAGATAAATGAATTAGTAGAGTTTAGTAAGAAATTCGGTGCAATCCCTTTTGTTGCAGTGAAATTCTCAGGCAAGCCATGGCTTTTTTTATCAATCGAAGATTTAAAAGAAACTAACCATGGTTATGCTATACAGTTTGAGAACGATAAAGCTAAAGGTTTCTCATTTGATGAGTTAATAGAGTTGTTTGATAAGATTTGATTTGTTTATTTCTTAAAATCTACACTATACACTTTCGCATTAACAAAGTTGGTTTTGAAATCTTCTTGCAAACTATCTCGAATAGATTTTGGCCTTAAATCAAACTCTTTTATTTTGCTTAAATCAACCCAAAGTATCTCTTTTATTTTTCCATTATCATTTATTGGTTTACACACCTGTTTAGTATCTTTAAGTTTTGCAAGGAAGAAAGGACTTATACTTCTATCATTACCATTTTCTGCATTAATATACTCATTCACATAAACCAACTTTTTGACCTCGATTGAGTAACCAGTTTCTTCAAGAGTTTCTCTTACAGCGCACTCAGACATTGTTTCAAAACTTTCTAAACCCCCTCCTGGAAACAAATAGAATTCTCCATTACCATAATCGACACGAATTATCAATACTTTATTCTCGTGAATCACAATTGCACAAGGCCTGACACCATATTTTGTTGACATTTTTCCGTTTCATTTATTTTGTTTTTTAAAATTTTTCTATAAAATTCATAAATTTTTTTGCTTTGAGATTCCCAAGACATTTTTTTTAAGCTTAGAAAACCTTTTTCCGATAACTCTTCTCTCTTTTTTTTATCTAAAAGCAAATCCTTTATTTTGAGTGCTAGGTCTTCTTCATTTTGTGGTTTAAACAGAATTCCATTTTCACCATCTTTTATGAACTCTCGAATACTACACGAATTTGCAACAACAACACAACTTTTTGATAAACACGCTTCAAGTACTGTACACATAACACCTTCTTTTGCATATGATGGAAATACGCAAATCTTGGCTCGCGATAAATTGTCTTCTAAGATCATATCGCTCACAGAACCAAGAAAACTTATCTCATGTTCTAGCCCCAGCTGTTTCTTTAAATTTTCTAAATGCTTCTTTTCAGGCCCTGAACCAACTATTACGGTTTTTGTACTTATATTGTATTTTTCTTTTAGTGTATAAACTGCTTTTATAAGTGTATCAACTCCTTTGTTTTTTATGAGTCTTCCAAAGAACAGTAAATCTACATCCCTGTTTTGTGGAATTGTGCTTTTTGAGAGGTCTATTCCATTTAGAACAATGGCAATATCCTTCTTTAATTTTGAGACATTATATAATCTATCCCAACCATCTAAAACATATTTTGAAACAGCTAAAAATGCATCAGCATTGTTTAAAGAATTATAGTCTATAATTCTCCTTTTGGAGGGTACGCCGTGAAGATGTAATATCTTTAAGGAATTCACGTTCTTGAGATTTAACAAATCTGTTGAGTAATGAAAACTTAAGAGGTCATAATCCTCTGATTTGTAAACTTTTTGAGCCAACGTAGAAAATATTATTGCTTCTTTATCCCATACATCGGGTGTTGTTGCATTTTTGAATTCTAAAATACCTGCTTTAAACCAGAATAATTTATAAATAACCATGTTCTAATTTACTCTATGCCTCAAATAGATGAGTGGATTAAACAAAAATTGTCTGAAGGGTTTTCGAAAGAGCAAATAAAAAAAGCTTTGGTAGAAGAAGGGTTTGATCCAACTCTTGTTGATTTGGTTACCCAAGATAATAAAAAAAGCATTTCTCAATTAAAAAACAGGTTAATTTTTCTAATAGTGATTTTATCAATTCTTGTTGTTTCATTGATAATCTTGCTTTTTGTGTTTGAGAACAATCCACAAAATTCGGATTCTTTAGTTGACAAAAACTTTGAGAATATAGAAACTCCTAATGCATTTTTGGATAAAGGTTTTTTCGTAAGCACTGATAAGATAAATTTTAACTTGGTTGATAACGATTTGATTTATACTAATTTGAGTAACGAAACTTTAGATATCGTGGTCCTAAAAATATCAAAGTTTGAACAACCTTTAGATAAAACTGTTGAAAATATTGCTGAGAATATGAACTCAAGTTACAGTTCTATATTTTTAAGAAAGTCTGATGTAACAATGCACAACAATCATAAAATGCTTTTACAAGAATATGTAATCATCGAACGCAATTATAGGAAGATTATAAAGAATGCTTTTATTGATTACAACAACAACACCTTATACATAACCTATAAGTGTAATGAGAAGGATTTGCCAAGATGCGATGAATTGTTTTTAGAATCAGTAGAACATGTTTCTTTAATTTAAGAACATAATTAATTAACAATATAAAAGTCTCCATCAAACTCTACAATTTTTACTTTTGAATTCAGTTTTATGTTCTTACTTAAAGGGTTTTTAACTCTAATTAATTCATAATTTTCATCTAGAACTTTTAACGGTCTCTTTGAAACAACCCTTGCTTTAAACTTTGGCAATTTGAAATACTTGTCATTTTTGATTCGTGTTTCTTTAGCATTAAGAATGTCTAAAACTTTGTTCGTTTTGCCAGCGTTCAACAATTGGTATATCCTGTCATTATAGAAAAACACATCACCTTTTTTCATCCTTAACGGCTTGTAAGCTATGTTTAACCTATAAACATCTTTGCTAGTCTGCCTATCTTTTGTGTGTATGCTCGCAGCTTCTTTTATGGAACCTCCAAATCTTTCAACAAGTTTTTCACCGATTCGTTTCATCTTTTTCTTGTCAATAACATAATAGTCAAAACCTCTCTTGGTTTTCTTTTTCTGGCTAATCGGAACATTATCTTTTTCAAACAACTTTTCAGTAAATTCAACAATCTCTTCATCATCACTTAATAATTGGAATACGCCTTCAAAATAATTGCTCGCTTTTTTTGAACACAACGAGCAAACAAATTTTTGGATAGGTATCTCAATTTCATAATTGTCTTCGAACTCTTTTGAGTCAACACTTGCTTTGAAAGTTATGTTTGCTAAAAAGTACTTTTCCAATTCTTCCAAGGAAACAGTTATATCTTTAATTGTATAGGAGTTATCTAAAGACAGATGTTTTAATATTAACTTGTTTAGTTGCTCAGAACTTTTAATAGCTTTATTTCCATCAAAAAGCGAATTACATTTCACGCATTTGTTTATCGTGAAAGGTTTAACTTTCTTCAAGATAGGATGAATTTTTAAGAAACAATCTTCACAAAGGTTCTCAACCTTTGCTTCTTTCTTACCGCAATTAATACACTTCATCAGAAAGAGTGTTAAGCTCAGATATTAAATATTTTTCTTACAATAATAACCGTTGTTGCTGCCGCAAGAGGAATTATGAAATTATCGTTTACACTGTTTTTATTAATCTCCCATTCCAGATATTCAGCAACGCTGCCGCCTATTGCAGCAAACAAACCATAAACAGGTCCAATGAATATTGACGCACCTAACCAAGATATTATTGCACCAATAACATTACCAAACAACCTTTTTTTGTACAAATCTTTTCTTTCGTTGTAGTATGTCCTCAAGATGCTTGCAATAGAATCACTAAATGTTAAAACCCAAATAGATGCGAGAGCTAAATCTTTATCAAATAACTTGTAAGTAAGCAATACTCCAAAAACAAAGAAAATAGCACCCTGACCTGGCAGTTTCTCTAAATCTTCTTTCCTGTCAAACATCAATAACATTTCTTTTATGAACGGAATATCGTAGTGTCTTGACATCAAGGATAAAAAGACGCCGAAAACTAAGATTAAGAATATCTGCATAGCATTTATCAGATCTAAGCCAATAACAAAAATGAAAAACAAACCTACTAAGATGTGCAATGTTTTCCTTCGGATTTCAAATTTTGTTTTTTTAAAATCCTTCTTCATTTTTTATCAACGATTCATTAATTTTGTAGGTTTTAAAATCTTTGATATTCTGAAGAAACCGTTTATCTTTCACAAGCTCTTCAACATAATCAAAAGGGTTTGTAAACTCTCGTTCAATTTCCGCATAAAACCTGTTGTCTTTTAGGAAAACTTTATCTTTATACTTTGACTTGAAATCATTTATGTTCTTTGCATAAATCTCTTCGTTTGGCGGACCTAAAATAATTTTCTTTTTTGATAACTTTTTGTTATCAAACGTGAAAAAGAAATAAACATCGTTCTTCTTGTCCCAGTCAAAAAAACAATCCAAAATCTTAAACTCTTTCTTTTCCAAACTTTCTTTTAAAAACTCAAACGACTTAAACGCTTTAGTCCCAGCAACATCTTTGCTTTTTTCATCTAATGGTTTAACTTGAAAAATGATTCCTGGATTATTACCTATTCTTTGCTTTGCAGATCCCAAATCTAAAAACTTAATCTCAAAGAAATCCTTGCTAGGATTCTCAAGGAATTGTTTGCATACTTCAATAAACTTGATTACATTCTCTTTGCTTATTGCCGCAGCAGCGTTCCTCTCCTTTATGATTGGGTCAATTACGATAAACTCGTTTTTAATTTTGTCTTTGTTCAAGAAAAAGATTGGGTTTAATCCTCGATAATGGTTTTCTATATCAATCACTACAGGAAAACTCCATTCTGTTGCAGCAAGAATTAGTTTTGTGAAAGAACCATAATATGCGATTAAAATATCAACTACATGACCTGAAAAACCTCTGATGTAAGATTCAGCTCCGTAAAGTTTTTGAGCCTTTAAGAAAACTTTAGCTACTTTAATTTCATTAGGCAGTTCAGGATTTTTTTCTTTCATCTCTTTAAACCAAATAACGTGGAATGGCGAGACATCTGTTGTGTTTAAAGCCTCTTTAGGATCTTTTATCAAGTATACAGGTACAACCTCAAAAGATATCCCTTTGTAATCAAAATTAAAATAATCCCTCGAGCCATGTATTCTTTTAGGTTTAAATTTGCTTATTAGCTTCTCACTTAAATCAGATAATTCGTTCTCAGGATATTGTTTATCAAACCTTAAGAAGATATCGCAATCAAAATCATTACCTAAGAAAGTGGATTTCGCATAAGAACCTCCAAGAAAAACTTCTACTTTTATACCCTGTTTTTTAACTTCTTTTTCAATTTCTTTTATAACTTCTTTTATTGGCTCGTCATTAATTTCTACATTCAATTGGTTTTTAACCGCTTTTACAATCTCCTTGATTTTTGCAACATTCTTTTTGTTCATTTTTGAGGATTTCCTTTAAAAGACAAAGTTAAAGTAAGCGATTTTTTATATAAAGGTTTTGAATAATCGAGGATGCTATTGCTTTTATCACATTAGTGCTAGGTACAATAATCAAAAAATTTATATTTCATTATTTTTCCTTAACTTAGAAGTTGGGCCCGTAGTCTAGTGGCTATGACGTCTCTTTGACGTGGAGAAGGTCCCCAGTTCGAATCTGGGCGGGCCCATTTCCATTCTCAATGTGATTTGTTATGAAATGCAAATGGTTTTCGGTTTGTCCTCTAAGAAAGTATGAGCAAGAAGGCGTTATTGATGGTAGTTTTAGGACAAAATACTGCGAAGGTAACTTTCTCTCGTGTAAACGATTCCAATTAGAAGAAAAGAATATCGCTCATCCAGATAATTTGATGCCTGATGGCAGTTATTTGTAAAACTGATTCCTTAAACTAAGAAAATCACAAATCAAAAGATTTTTTATATAACAAGAATATTCTGTTTATTATGAATTATGAAAATCTATCTGAAAATCAAAAGAAGGTTTTAGAAATCCTTAAAGGAGTTTATGACCCTGAGATTCATGTTAATCTTGTAGATTTGGGCCTTGTTTATGATATTATTTTTGATGAGGAGAATAAAAACATCAAGATAATTCTTGGTTTAACCACACCTTTTTGTCCTTTGGCCCCGATGATTTTAGGAGAAGCTAGAGAATCCGTAAGAATGGCTTTTGAAGGTTACGATGTTGAAGTTGAGTATGATTTGGAACGTGTTTGGAACCCTGATATGATGAACCAGGATGTTCGTAATGATTTAGGTTTATAATTCGCTTTGAATTTAAAATCGAAGTTTCATAAAATCGTAAGCCGCAACTGTTTTTGGAAATATGCCTTTAGCGTTTTCTAGTAAGCTACTAACATCATCATACCTCTGCGAGAAATGAAATAACACAAGCTTTTTCGCGTTTGCCTGCGATGCAATTAACGCAGCATCTTTACAGGTTAGATGCAACCTTTTCCTTGCCTTTTCTTCTAAGTCCGCATCAAAAGTCGATTCACTTATTAAGATGTCAGCGTCTTTTGCTATTAAGTAAGTGTTATCACAAATGGTTGTATCAGCTATATAACCTATTTTCTTGCCCTCTATGAAAATACCTACATCTTCAGGCGTTATGGTTTTTCCGTTAACCTTAATACTTTCTCCGTTCTTTAGTTTTTGCAGATGTGGACCTTCTTTAAGGTTGAACTTTTTGAGTTTTTGCTTGTCCAAATTTATTCTTGCTTTTTCGACAAACTCGAAGCCGTAACATTTTATGCTGTGCTGGAGCTCTCTAGCAACAACAAAATAATCGTCATTTTCATAGATTGTTCCATCCTCTTTGATTTCTTTAATTATCATATTGAACTCTCTCTCAAAAGGAAATATCTCTAACAACTTTTTGACCCTTTCCCCAGTTGTTTCAGGACCGAAGATCATAAGCTCGCCGTTATAATCATTGGCTGCTAAAGTTTGTAACAACCCTGGCAATCCTAGAACATGGTCTCCATGCCAATGAGATATGAAAATCTTAGTAATCTTGTTACTACTAAGCTTAGCATACTTCAACTGCCTCTGTGTACCTTCTCCGCAATCAAAAAGCAATATTTCTTTGTTGTACCTTATTACAAACGAAGGATGGTTCCTTTCTTTAGTTGGAGCCATTGATGACGTTCCAAGGAAGATTATCTCTTTCATTCTTTCATTAAGATTCTGAGAAAACTATTTAAATCTTTATGAAAAATCAGTTTTAGATTATCTTAAAAAGCTTAATCTATAAAAAGTTTTAAAAATCTCACCCAATAAACCTTTTTTGCTGTGGGGACATGGTGTAACCAGGCAGCACAGCTGGCTCCAGATTTTTGGAGCGTTGAGCTTTTTGCTATGAAAGAAGAAACCAGCTGATCAGGGTTCAAATCCCTGTGTCCCCACCTTTTTATATCTTAAAGAATTCGTAGAAAGAAAAAATAAGAAATTAATAAATTTCTTCCTCTTCACCACTTAATTCAACGGTTGTTTCCGCACTTTCTATTTCATGGAAATCTACACAGAAATCGTTTCTTAAAAATCGCAATCCATCCTCATTCAAGTCATTTAAACTTCCCAAATATCTCATACATAATTTGTCGAGCTTCTTGGTTCTGTAATATACTGCATTAGAATAAAAATATGGCTCTGAAAGTGTAATATCTTTTTCACGATTTTCGTCATCATTAAGATTTAAGTAAACTGTTGTGCCCGAATCAGTTATAGCAAATACAGAGATCTTAACAGAACTGTCGCTATTAAGTATGTTCGATTTTAATATTGCATCAGGACTAATACCAAAGCTGTATCTATAATAATAAACTTTTTCTCCATCTTTAGTTCTTACTAACTGTTTTTTCGCATCTAAGAATAGCGCAGCATTTCCACCTTTATTCATAACTCTTGTTCCTGGCTCATTGTTTTCGAGCTCGATATTATATATACCCTTGCATATAGTTGAAGGCAGATCCGAGAAATCATTTAGAAAACTTATAACAGGCGCCATTGATCCAAGCCATTCATTATGTGTGTCTTTCAAGCTAGGAAAGACTCCTTCAAGATAATTGAAGGCTGTTCTTAAAGCTTTGAAACTAGTAGAATAAACTCTAATTTTATCTTTCCAGTCCAAGTCTGCTGTAAGATTTGTTTTTATTTTGTTCTTTTCAATCTGTTCTTTATTAAGGGTAATTTCTTTTTCTTCTCCAGTTTCGGGATCTCTGACTTTTACTTTTATTTCATAAACTTTCTTAAAATCATCAACTTTGTAGTCAGTTATTTCCTCTACATTATAAGTTTCGTCGCCAATTTTTATCGTATCCGGTATGTTTGTTATGCTTACATTGTATATATAACCATCCATTTCAAAACCTTTAAAGATGTCTTCAGGAGGTTTCGTTTCTTCGTCTTCAGTTTTATCACTAGCACTTTCTGTGTTTAGAGCTTCTTTAGAAGCTATTTCAGCGACCGTAGCACTCATTGAATTGAAAAGTTCCAAACAAGTATCGTCACACGAAAACAAATCTTCTAAATCGGTAATCATCTCCTCAGGGCTTTTTTTCTCAGTGGTAGATTCTTTAGTAGTGCTTCCAGAATCAGCACTATCATCGGTAGGGGTAGCACTATTATCTGAAGTTTGAGACTCTAACTCCTCGAGATTTCGTACCACGGCATTTATTTTATCATTAACACTGGCATCACTATAACTTAGATATTGTAGCAATTTTTTAGTTGCTTCTTCGCTAACTATAATGTGGTTAGAATCATCACTCTTAACAAAACGTAAATCTATTATTAACAAACTTATAATAAACAATATTACAAAAATTTTTGATTTGTTTTGAAATTTCATTATATCACCTACTTACTAAATACTTCTCCCTCTTCATCTTCAGACGGCAAACTATTGTCAACATCATTACTATAACCACTGTCTTCATAATCACCAAATATTTGTTCATACTTTGCAAGCACTTCTGCAGCATAGCCTTCGCCAAAGTCTTTAAACTGATTAGTTAATTCTTGCACCTGATAAATAGAGTTTATCGCATCACTAATACTCGATAGGTATTTAGTTACTCCAATAATATATGTGTGCGGCAGTGGTGATAATGTTAAAGTAAGGCTTATTGCCGCGCTTAATGGATCTTCTAAGCTTTCTGCAACGAGACCCAACCCATTAAAAATATCAGACCAGAGAGCATGTACGCCTGGCATAAATCGTGCAAGGCCTCCTTCAATAACTCCGCCCAAAATGTTCTCGCAATAATATTGGCTAGCCAGATTATCACATACATAGAGAGGAGTGCCTGTTTCAACGCCATTCAAATAACAGCCAAGTCGCGCAGTTTCAATATAATACACTTGTGATAATGTATTGATAGCCGCTGGCCAAAGACAACCATTACCGATAGCAAGAATAAGGTTTTTTGTTGGATCAGGGCACGAGGTCAAACCTTCAATATAAAAATCAGAAGCTTTTATTGCATTGCATACTTTTTCTTTTGTATTTGAACATTGGATACCATCACAGAATTTCCCCAAGGCTTCAGTAAGTGCTTTATGAACTTCATTGTTGTCTGTTGCTGCTGATATTACTCCTGCATTTACTCCTGGAATTGCTGTGACTGCAATAGCCGTGACATCAAAAGCATATGTTGCTTTACTGTATGTGTTATAAACCGAGCATCCCGTTTCGACCATTTTATAAATTGGTAAAACATGCTTTCCGAATAAATCATTAAATCCTTTTACCCATTCATATTTTGATTTAATTTTGTCAAAAACAGCATCACGACTTTCTCCTAAACTACCATCATAAAATTTTAAAGTGAACTTCACTTTTTCAGACTCAGGATTAACAGTAACTGTTTGTCCTCTATGAGTCTTTATAGCAAAAGTGCAGTTTATATCTTTAGAATATTCATCGATAGAAGTTCCAGCAGGGATTTTAATAACAAAAGTTATCGTCTTGCTTCCAGGTAAAGCATCATTTTGATATAGTGGTATAACTTCTACATTCATATCAGACTCACAGTCTTCAATCTCAAACGAAACCATGTGCTGATTATTTGCTCTTGCTTTAAACTCAACATCTGCAAAAGCGTAAAGATTTAATTTCTCAGATAAGCTTCTGTCAATCTTATCTGGAGAAATGGTTATTTCCCCAATGCTCCAAAAATCAGTGGAAGGATTTTCATTTCTTCGATACACATTGATCAAAACATTTTCATATAAACTGTTGTTTGCATTGTCATAAATTCTTAAAGGTACTTCCTCACTACATTCCATTGCGTTACTAATGTAAATTTCACAACTAAAATTTTTTGAATCCAGCTTTTCGCATTCAGTTCTATAAATAGAATCATCTCCATTTACCTTAGAAAAGTTAGCTTCTACATACAGGTTTTCAGAAAAGTCTTGAGCAACAAACCTGATTTTTACCGAATCACCTTCTTTAATAAACAACTCGCCGTCTTGATTTGTAATGTTCATCTCGCCAACAATGTTAGGCTTATCTAAATCAATGATAAAGTTTTTACCGGTGGTTGATTCAACAGAATTATTGCAATCATCTTTTGTATTTGAAGTGACAGCTATATTAACTGCTTGTTCATTATAATATCTTGAAGGATTTATGTCGTTAAATAAACAAATCCATTCATTATTTTCGTTATAACACTCGTCAGCTCGTTTACTTCCAAAAGCAACGCTTGAGATGTAAGCGTTTCTATTATGAAAACCACAACCCTCTTCATAAAAATATACCGCTATTGTTGAACCAGATGTCAAATAATTAGCCTCATCAATAGAAGTTATTGCTTTAATCTCATTAACAACTGGCCTTGTTTTGTCAACAAATAAATCGTAAGTGCCTTCATAATTCGCAGAATTGCCGCTTCTATCTTGTGCTTTTATTGCATATCTTAAGACATAATTTGATTCAGGGTGTGATAATGTGAAACTAAAAGGTACAAAATAACATTTAAACGATTCACCTGTCTTTTCACAAGAGCTCATAACATTTTTGAAATCATAAATGTTTTCGCCATTTTCAAAGATGGAAAAGTTTCCCCTTAGAAGAATTTGATCTGATTTATCCGTTGCTTCTATGAATGGAACCACGGTGTAAACTTTGTTCTGTTGTACATATGGTCCAATGACTCCTTGTCTATCTTGCGTGAGCAAAGAAAAACCCTCTGTTTTAACTTCTGGAGGGTTATCATCAACACTTATGTTCTCGCAAACAGGCTCAGAGGCTTTTCCAAAGAAATCTACAACTGTAAGACAAACTTGATTCACTGATTCGAAATCAGATTCGCTAAAAGAACTTATAGGAACAGCTATGTTATTCTGCAAAAAACTACAAATTCCGCTTTGCCCATACAATGGCATTTCATAACTAGAACCTGTATTAAAAGTCAATTTTACACTTTTAAGTCCGGCGCATTTTGAACTTACTCTGGACTTATCCAATGCATCCAATGAGAATACAAGGTCTTGTGAAGAAGTAATATGCTTTTTCGCAACAAAAAACTTATTCACAACAGGTGGTTTATCATCTAAACAAACATCAAAAATTTTCTTATAAGTGCTATCGTTGCCATAGTATACATAATGGTTTTCACATTTTTCAGCCATTAACCAACCCAAATTTACTGAACATTCATAACTCTGAGTATCAATATCTTTTTCAACACATTCTGCACCCAGTAAATTTGCAGGAATATCATCGATTTTTAGATTACTGATGTTAAATGAATTCACATAAGAAATAGTAATATTTAGAATAATGTTGTCAGTGTAACTTTCGACAACCCCCTCTACACCTTTAGAACTAAATACTTTCAGCTCGAGATTGTATGCTAAACCAACATTAGTAAGCCACAATATTGAAACTACAATTGCCAGTAAAACAGCTAGCTTTTTCATTCTGATCTAAACCTCGTTTTAAATAGTGTAGGATCCTCAGATAATATTCTACTCAATTCACTCACATAACCCAAATCATCGTAAGAGCTTGGTTTTGGTAAAACCGGGATAGATATATCAAGAATGTTGTTATTATAGAGCTCATCAGCTTTTATTTCAACATTTTCAACATTGATTATTGAAACCGGATAATTTGTTAGATTCGTTCCATTAATCTTTTTTAAACAAGCTAAAATACATTTATCGGGAATTTCTATTGTATCATTATAGAAGACAACGCTCATGATTTTGTATTTCCCCGGCACAAGCCTTGCTGTCGTCTTAAAAGTGTTTCCTCCACTAATGTTTATTACAACAAAGTATTCTGGAGCTTCTATGTTGTACATCGTGAAAATTCCTTTTTCCTTTTCTCCAAAGTTGTCAAAACCCCATTTGATTCGTTTGTCTTCCACATCTTCAAAACTATGCTCAGCTTTTCCAACACTTATATCCATTTCCTTTTCAGGATAAGCTGTAATTGTTATGCTTTCATCATTGGAAGATATTTTGGTCTCAGGTAGATAATATCCTCCAAGATGCGCCTTTATTGTAAATATGCCTTCAGGCAAAGACGTCACAAGTTCTCCATTGTAGTTCGTCTTACCTAGTCCGCAAACATCGTTAAATGCATAAAGAGAAACAGCAACTCCTTCTAAAGGTTCTCCGTCATCATCAACAACCTTTATCTTAGTCTCTCCAGACCAGAATCTTTTGTCGCAAACACTTATAGTATCGTCAAAAGCAAAGCCTGTAACTTTGCTGTCCTCTGTTAACACATCATTGTTTCTAATGTTTCCCTCTAATGCAAACCTGAAGGTATAGCCTTGACCATTTAAAGCATCCTCATCTTTAATTTCTACAAGCAAAGGATATGAAAGATGATATATGGTTTTATACCTATTGAACCCAGCAATTCCAAGAAGGTTCATAAAAATATCCTGATCTGGGTCTGCAGGTATGAGGTTTGTTGGTAATATAACCCCTTCCTGATTTCCGAATGAAATGAAAGGTTGCCAATTTGGGTTGTAATAGAAATCTATATCTAAATCTTTAACAGCATCATCTTGAACATCCCATACTAAAAGACCCTGAAACACTTTTCTTTCCCCTTCAGCATTAATGGAAAACTCGGAGTCCTTGCTATCCTTAATTGTTATTTGATTTAGGTAGGCAGTCAACATTTCATTTATTTTTTCTCTTACTTCGCTTGCTTGCCAAACTGGAGGATTGTAATTAAACATGTCAACATCGTACATTGGTGGAAGTTTGTTTTCATCTTTGCCCGAGTATATGGAAATCAGGTTTAGTACAGAAACTTCAAGGAATCTGCTGCTCGCTTCATATGCAGCAATTTCGTTAGCAACTTGCCAAATCTTTTTGAATGGTAAATCCAAAGTTGTAGAATAATCTTCTCGATGAATTAATCCTTCTTCTCCAAGTTTCTCAACATCCATAGGGAATTTTAAATCCGCTTTTACATTTTTATCTGTGATGATAACATCTACACTAGGTAAATCTTTAATATAGACATTATAATTCTCATCAAGATTCCAGTTATCTACAAAACACTTCAGAACATCTATTCGAACATATTCTTCAACCTGTTGCTCGATTTGTTCTAAGGTAGGAGCCAGCGACCCAAATCTACAATCACTATCACAAAAATTATTATCAACCATAAAATACCAATATGCAACAGATTCGTTTTTGTTTATTGGTAAAACAAAACTGTCTGTTGGTTCTTTAGCATTTTCTTCAAAGATTTCTGTGCTTAGCCATCCTCCATTATTACCTAGTTTGTTAAAAGCATTCTGAAGGGAATTTTCTAAACAAGCGTGAATTAGATTATCAACGGGTGCAGTTTTTGGGTTTGTAAAAACAACGTCCTTGTTTTCAAAAACCCCACCAAAATTAGTAGAGAAGAAATACATTAAAACAACACCTAAGGCTATAATTGCAACGATAATGGGGATGGATACAGATGCTTTTTTCATTTTTGTCGAACTCCCTGACTTGTTCTCTTTTTGTTACAGGGGATATTTAAAACTTTTGTTAGAATCAGTAGTGATAAGAACAGAGTATTCTG
>Ga0190359_1000536_pt1 | contig 25561 bp, 21 predicted proteins | sample 48721823_MG_FD_161269 | JGI IMG/M metagenome (GOLD analysis project Ga0190359, IMG submission 161269) | Hydrothermal vent microbial mat bacterial communities from Southern Trench, Guaymas Basin, Mexico - 4872-18-2-3_MG | ecosystem: Environmental > Aquatic > Marine > Hydrothermal vents >... | reverse complement strand
TTTATAGCAGCTATGTTAATCAGTATTATCATTCTCAGCCTGTCCGGAGTCATTCCTGTATTTCAGTCAGGGAATATGGTGCGGCTGCTGTTTATTATGGGCGTTTCTTTGTTGTTTATATCTGCATTTTTTAATCTGGGGTTAATGGTTTCCTCTCTGACTCAGCGCTCCCTTACTTCTCAAATAACGCTGCTTTTTCTTTGGGTTCTTCTCGTGTTTGCCATACCAAGAGCAAGCGGAATGATTGCAGGGATTATCCGCCCTGTAAAAACCCTGCAGACAATAAATCTTGAGAAGTCTCTGATAAGAAAAAATATTAATGACGAGAAAGCAAATGCATTGAAAGCAGTATTCCTGGCGCAGATGTCCGGAAAATCCAATGAATCTGCCCCGAGCTATGATGAGGTTCGTGCTCCTATTGTTGATAGACTGAGAGAAAAAGAGCAGAAACTGCTGGATGCTGTGGATACAGAATATAAAAACAGAAAGAATGCTCAATTAAAGATTGCCTCTGTATTGGCCAGAATCTCTCCTCTGGCATCATTAACATTTGCTGTGACAGAGCTTGCAAATACCGGCCTGCTGCAGATGGACAATCTGTTTACTTCTTCACAGGAGTTTCACAATGCAGCGGTCAGGGAGGTACATTCACGGGGATATCAGGATAATATTCCGGGTGTGGGTATGCATATGAGTATGGGATGGATCTCGGCAAATGATATACCACAGTACCATTTTCAACCTACTTCTTTAAGCAGAGACCTGCAGGCAAGCTGGTTGGATATTTTACTGCTTGTTATGTTTAATGTGCTGTTTTTTACAGCAGCTTATGTCGGATTTTTAAGATATGATGTAAGGTAGGATGTTTTGAAAACTGGTAACAATAAAAGGATGACAATTTTTAAATGATTATGAATAATGTACAGAAGTTAACAATACTGCAAACTCAGGATAATCATAAGATTACAAATAGTTATTCTGATGCAGGACAAAAATAAATAAATAGTCTTGGAAAAATTACAAACAAAGAGGGGAAACAATGTTAAAAGCAATTGATTTAACCAAGCGTTACGAAGACGGTATTCTTGCTTTGGATCATGTTAATTTCGAAGTCAAGGCTGGTGAGATTTTCTGCATGCTTGGTGCAAACGGAGCAGGTAAAACAACAACTATTAACCTGTTTTTAAATTTTATCGAACCTACAGACGGGAAAGCTCTGATTAACGGGATTGATTCGACAAAAGAACCGCTCAAAGCAAAAAAGTACGTTGCTTATGTATCGGAAAATGTGATGCTCTACAGCAATTTCACAGCTCGCCAGAATCTTGATTTTTTTGCCAAACTGGGCGGAAAGACTGATCTAACAAAAGAGGATTATTACCAGGTTATGCGTCAGGTCGGCCTTCAGGAAAAGGCATTTGAAGCCAAACTGAAAACATTTTCAAAAGGTATGCGCCAGAAACTGGGAATTTCAATTGCAATAATCAAAGATGCACCTGCTATCCTTCTCGATGAACCAACTTCCGGCCTTGATCCTAAAGCATCCGCTGAATTTCAGAAAATTCTGCTTGACCTGAAGGAAAAAGGCAAGTCCATTTTCATGTCAACTCACGATATTTTCCGTGCAAAAACTGTTGCTGACAGGGTGGGCATTATGAAAGAAGGGCGTCTTGTGATGATGAGAACGCGGGAAGAGTTTCTCGAAGAGAATCTGGAAAAACTCTATCTTGATTATATGCAGGAAAAAACAGCGTAATTTGAAAAGTTTAATATAGTAATTTTGAATCCAGTATTAAGGAGCAAAAAATCAATGCTTTTTACAATTGCAAAACGCAGATTTCTGGCCAATATCTTAACTTCGCGTTTTATTGTGGCCGCTGTTTTAATAGAAGTTCTTTTCATTTCAAGCACTGCTGTTTTGATAAGGGGGTATGCTAGGAGGCAGCAGCAATTCCATACGGAAGTGCAGAAACATGATAAAGAGATGAGCAATGCAGATGTGTATGCTCAGCTTTCCGTGCGCCTGGACAGACCTCCCGAGCCTTTGAGCATTTTCAGTGCAGGTGCGGACCGCAGAATTGCCGGAAGTGTATCAGTGGCACATAATGCGGCACCGGTGATGATCAGCGGTGCTGAGGAAGATAATCCTTTGCTTTCCGTGTTTTCCAGTCTTGACATGATAACCATTATTCAAATAATTTTAAGCCTGACAGTGCTGCTATTTTCCTATAATGTGGTTTCTGAAGAGAAAGAAAAGGGCACTCTGCGTCTGGTATTTTCCAATAACCTTCCCCGGCATACATTTCTTGCAGGGAATATTCTCGGCGGATTGCTGAGCCTTTTTCTACCTCTTCTCCTGGGCTTTTTATCTGCATTTCTGCTGGCATACCTGCATCCGGCAGTGCAGCTGACCGGCACAGATATGCTCCGTCTGGTTCTTGTTATTCTGGCGGCAATGCTGTTTTTATCTGTTTTTTACTCTCTCGGAGTCCTTTTTTCAATTCTTATGAAGCGCTCTTCAACATCTCTTGTTTTTCTGCTTTTTATCTGGGTTTTTCTCGTTATTCTTCTGCCGCCAGGAATAATCTCCATTGTAAGGCAGATTAAACCGGTTGAGAGTCAGTCTGCTATTGATCAGCAGGCAGAAGCTTTACGGAAAGAGTGGTATAAAAGAATGTGGGAATACAAGGATAATCATCCCCGGCCGGAATTTATCGGGGAGTTCATAAGAGACCGTTATGTTGAAACAGGTTATTTGCCCTATGCTTATCATCTCGGATATGCTCCGAGGGAAGTTGCCGAATGGCTTATAAACGGATCAATTTACGGCCATAATCTGAAAATTGAATATGAAGACCGGATTTATGAATTATATCATCAATACAATGTTCTCTTATACAAACAGGCCGTACTTGCTGATCAACTTTTAAGATTTTCCCCGTCTGCAGTATTTTACAAATTTGCCTGCCAGATAACAGGTACCGATGCATCTGTGCAGCTACGTTTTATGGAACAGGCCGAACAGTACAGGCAAAGACTTATTCAGTACATCCGGAATAAAGGAGGATTGTCATCTTATCGGCTGATTACCGGTAATCCGCCGGAGGCTTTTCTTCCGGTCAGTGATTTGATCAGGGTTCGTGACACAGAGGGGTATGAAAGAGTAAAAAGCGTTATTGAAAAAGTATATAACCCGAAGGATGTAAAGCCGCTTGATCTGTCTGATATACCGCGATTTAAATTTTTAAGACTGTCTCTGACTGACAGTCTTAATGAGACCTTGCCGGATTTAATTGTACTGATACTTCTTAATCTGCTCCTGTTGACAGGGTGCTGGATAACCTTTATTCGCAGTGACGTACGATAACAACAAGAGGGCTGTTATGTTTAAAAATATTGTGATAAGAGAATTAATGGATCATTTAAAAAGCCTGAGGCTTTTAATTACGTTTCTTCTGTTGATTGTTTTGATGGCTGTAAGCAGTGTCCTTTTCCTGCAGGAATATCAGCAGCAAATGAGAGATTTCAGCCGGAATACAGCTGAGACGCGTGACATTAATTCCAAAAATGTTACGCGTCCGGCTGCTTTATTTAACCTGTTTTCGTATAACTGGCAGGGGCCCTTTGTTTACAAATCACCTAATCGTCTGGCATTTATCTCCGAAGGCCAGGAGAAGAATCTGCCTAATTCATTCAGCCCGTCTGCTTTTAAAATTTACGGGCCGTATAAAAAATTACGGTCTAATGTTTTTCTCGATTATTTTGCAAGTTTAGATTGGGCCTTGATCTTCGGTGTTGTTCTCAGTTTTGCAGCAATTATTCTGGTTTATGATTCCATTTGCGGAGAAAAAGAAAAGGGCACTCTGCGGCTTGCCATAGCTAATTCTGTGCCGCGCAGCACACTTCTGCTTGGGAAATTTCTTGGCGGTTTTATTGCTCTTGCTGTGCCGGTTATTCTTGGTACGTTAATCCAGCTGCTGGTACTGATTCTCGGAGGAACAGGGTTTCAATCAGCAGACTGGATAAGAGTGATGCTGAGTCTTGTATTTATTTTTTTATATTTATCGTGCTATTTAATGATTGGACTATTTATCTCTTCAAGGTCAAATAATTCATCTACCAGCCTTGTTGCCGGTCTGTTGGTCTGGGCTATGTTTGTTGTAGTTATCCCGGGTGTCAGCGGGATGATTGCCAGTGATATGGTAAAATTACCGAGCAGGGAGGTCGCTTTGGAGAATGCATGGTCACATTGGAGTGATGTAATCAGGAAATATAATCAAGAGAATCCAGAGACAACAGGTGCAAGCGGGCATTGGTCGCCGGGCGAGCCCCTGGAAAGAGCAATACTCGCTGCTGATGCCTGGTCTGAAGTAATGAATGATTTCCGTAACAGGCAGATTGAACAAGTCTCTGCTGCGAGAAGGGTGACTTTTATCTCTCCGACTGCTGTTTTCAGAAGTGGTCTTGAGACTATGGCGGAATCAGGCATTTATCATTATCTGAAATTTTACAAACAGGTAGTTGATTTCGGATTAACCCAGCGGCAGTTTTTACTTGACCACTATCCTCTGGCTTCAAGGTGGTTTTTCCCGTTCGGAAAGAATCCTTCTCCTGAAGATATTGATAATTATTCGGCTTTATCCAGAATTAAAATAAGTATGGATGAGGTGCCGCAGTTTCAGGAGAAAAGGCTATCTCTGAATGAAAATTTTTATGCATCTTTGCCGTATTTTGCCTTGCTGTTCATGTTTTGTATTGTTTTTTATGTTGCAGCACACATTTCGTTTCAAAAGTATGATGTCCGGTAAGCATAGATTTGTTCTATTTATGTTGAAACTGAAATAATTAAGAAGGTATTTTTATTGATGCAGCAGTCATGTGTTTGATTTTAATGAAAATAATCAATATAATATTAATATGGGAATTGGGGAATTAATACAAAGGATACGGAGAGTTTTTTCAAAGCAGGACAGTTCCGATTTTCGCTGGGCATTAACGGAATTTTCCCGCAGTCTTACTTTAATAGTTGATCTTGACCAGCTTCTTGAGAATCTCGCAGGCAAGCTTCATGAAATAGCGGATGTATCCAGGGTTTTAATTTTACTCAGGGATGCAGAGACTAATCGGTTTGAACTGGCCGGTTATCGGGGATCGGATCCTGTTAATCAGAAAAATAGTGTATATTTTCTGTCAGATGACAAGTTAATTCAATGGCTCACTGTTAATGAAACGAGTCTTATTGTAAGGGAAAAACCAGGAGTTATTAATTTTCTCGGAACCAGGGAACAGAATATTATTGAAAGATTGAAAATTGAAATTATAGTTCCTCTTATTGTGATGAATCATGTGAATGGTTTGGTGCTGTTGGGGCAGAAAAACAGTTCTGAAATATTTACCCGGGAGGAACGTGAACTGCTTGCAACTCTGCTAAGCCAATCTGCTCTGGCATTTGAGAATGCCATGCTCTATAAAGAGCAGAAACAGCGTCTTCGTAAAATGTTTCGCGCGGACAGACTTGCTTCCATAGGACAGATTGCAGCAGGAGCTGCACATGAAATCCGTAATCCTCTGACTTCGCTTAGAAGCACAATTCAATACGTTCAGAAAAAACAGACTGATTCGGAGCAGGCTGAAATGCTGCGGGAAGTGCTGAAAGAAGTGGACAGGATAGATGAGATCATTCAGGGAATGCTCTCTTTTTCAAAGCCTGCCCGGCTGCAGAAAGAGGATGTTGATCTGGCAGATATTATCCGTCAGGTTATCAAACTTACTTCTTCCACTGCACGGAAAAGCGGTATCAAACTTGAATTTGCAGATTATGAGAAGAGGGCAGTTGTAGAAGCTGATCCATCACAGATTAAACAGGTGTTCTTAAACATTATTTTAAACGGAATTCAGGCTATGAATGCAAACGGCAAACTGATTGTTACTCTTGACGAAGCAGGAATAGAAAGAGCTCCTGATTTGAAATTTTTCCGTGTCAGGTTTAAGGATAACGGGCCGGGAATCCCGGATGATAAGATTGATCAGATTTTTGATCCTTTTTTTACTACTAAAAAAGAGGGCACAGGCCTGGGGTTGTCGATCTGTTACGGGATTGTGCAGAGGCACGGTGGAGAGATTGAGATCAACAGTAAATTTGGAGGTGACAATTCAGGTACCGTTGTATCTGTACTGCTTCCAGGAAAAAATAAATAAAGATGCACTCTATGAAAAAGAAAATACTTAAAATACTTATTGTTGATGATGAGACCAAAATAACAAAGATTGTTTCCCGGATTCTTTATGAAGAGGGTTATGAAGTCTGTACTGCTGATACAGGAGAAAAAGGCGTTGAACTGGCGGGGACGGAGAGTCCCGATATTGTTCTGATGGATTTGAACCTGCCCGGAATTTCAGGGATTGAAACCATGAACCGGATTAAAAAAGCTCATCCTGAAATAATTGTAATTTTTATTACAGCTTACGGTTCAATCTCTTCTGCAGTGGAAGCTATGCGTTACGGTGCGTACGATTATATCACAAAGCCCTTTGATAATGATGCCCTTCTTATGGCTCTGCGCAGAGCAGAGGAGCATCTAAATCTACGGCTTGAAGTAATGCACTTAAAAGACCAGTTAAAAGAGAAGTATCAGTTTAAATCAATTATCGGCCAGAGTAAAAAGATCCGTACGGTGTTTGAGCACATGGACAGGGTTGCAGCTACAGATGCAACTGTTCTTGTTCAGGGGGAGAGCGGAACAGGTAAAGAATTGATTGTGCGGGCTATTCATCAGGCAAGCAGGCGGAACAGTAACCCGTTTGTTGCTGTTAATTGCGGAGCTATTCCTCCGAATCTTGTTGAGAGCCGGTTATTCGGGCATGAAAAGGGAGCTTTTACAGATGCCAAAGAGAGAATGATTGGCTGTTTTGAGCAGGCAGATAAGGGAACTCTCTTTCTTGATGAAGTAGGTGAGCTGTCTCTTGACCATCAGGTTAAATTGTTGAGAGCAATTGAAGAACGTAAAATCATAAGAGTCGGCGGCAGCAGGGAAATACCTGTTGATATCAGAATTATTGCTGCAACCAATAAAGATCTTGCTGAAGAAGTTGAAGCGGGAAGGTTTCGCCGGGATCTTTTTTTCAGGTTAAATGTGTTTTTTATTAAAATTCCTCCTTTGCGTGAGCGGGTGGAAGATATACCTTTGCTTGTGGATAATTTCATTGCCAAATTTAAAAAAACAACTGCACCTGATGTGACAGGTATTTCACAACAGGCAGTACAGCATTTAAAGATGTATGACTGGCCCGGCAATGTACGGGAATTACAGAACGCTGTTCAATCAGCACTTATTATGTGCGGAAAAGGAACCATCCTTCCAAAGCATCTACCGTTACGGGTGCAGGGTTATCCTTTGATTGATGAAGTTGAACCCGGCAGGGGGGAAGGTCTTGAAGATCAGGTAAAGAAGGCTACTGAAAATGTTGAAAAAAAATTGATTCTGCAGGCTCTGGAGAAATGCAACGGCAACAGGACAAAAGCAGCTGAACTTCTCGGAATCAGCCGTAAGACATTATTCAATAAGATGCATAGATTAAAGATTGAAGGTTAGCTGGTCCTGCCGGCATTGCAAGACTGTGTGAAAATGGCATTCTGTTCGTAAAATAAATGTTGTTGATGTTTGTTTTTATTGGAGTTATCATTCCTCGATAAAGTTTATCCTGAGCTTGCCGAAGGGCTCGGGAACAACCTCTGCGTGCTGTTATGTATTCGTTTTTGTAAAATTTTCCCGTACAACGCATATGTCTTTTATAGGGCATAAACTGCATATATCGGGATCTTTTCCGTTAGTGCATTTATTCAGCATTCCTACTCTGCATAAAGCAAAATCATACTTTACAGGATCCTCCGGAGAAAATATTTTAAGAGAATTTGTAATATCAACAGCCATATTCCATCCCGGGGAGGAGAGGGATGTAAGCCCAAGATATCTGCTTACCTTTGAGATGTGAGTGTCCACCGGGATAATCAGCATTGAGGCAGGTATTTCATCCCACAAACCAAAGTCAAGATGATCTTTTCGTACCATCCAGCGAAGAAACATGTTCATTCTTTTGCATGCGCTTTTCTTTTCCGGATCCGTTAAAAAATGTCCCGCTCCTTTTCCTGCAGGAGGCGCGTGTTTGTAAAACGGTGCTGCATCGAGGGCTCTTATTCTTTTTACAAAACCTGAAAGAGAATGCCCGATGTCGGGGTCTTTTTCGTTGAACCGAACCAGAAAAAAATCTTTAATTGAACCGTTTTTCCGAATCATCTGCGCTGTCCATGATACCAGCAGAGAGATATCTTCAGGTTTGTAAAAACGGTACGAGATGTTACGGAATTTATCAGGTTCTTTTTCAGGATAATAATCAGAAAGAAAATGATACGGTGATTTCCCCATTACAGACAGTACGGATCGTACTGTTTTTTTTATTGCTTTCACATTCCCGAGGGAAAGCATTGCAGTAATAAATCCTGCAGCTTCCCTGTCTCTCTCATTTTTGTACTCTTTTACAATTGAAAGAGGGTCTGTTTCAAGAAATGAATGGTCATATGTATTGTACAGATTATCAAGAAGATTTTTCAGTTTGTCAATATTTTTATTAAGCATAATTATTGATCAATAACAGAAGAGTATGTTTGTCCCATTAACTGGGTAATTGTAACAGGGGTATAGCCGCGGTCAGATAAACCTTTTATCATTTTGCCAAGTTCTTTATGAGGAAAATCATCTTTTCGGTTGGTTCCGAGATGCATCAGAATAATAATTCCGCTGGCACCGTATTTTGTACCTTTGCCAAAGTTAATAACTTTCTCACAAATCTCGTTGGCAGTATGATAAATTGCAGAGTTTTTATCTTCAACCCAGTCCATTGTATCAAGAGTGTATTTCCAGCCCCTGCCTCTTGTCCAGCCAACATGTCTGTATCCGGCTTGTGCTGCCCAGAGAAGGATCTGATGATTGAATTCTCCGTAAGGCGCACGCCATATACGCGCCATATGCCTTCCTGTGAGATTAAAAAACAGGGAATCTGTTACTGAAAGCTCCAGCCGGATCCTTTTTTTGGTGATTTCAGATAGAGTGTCGTGTCTTCTGTTTGTTGCAAATGTTGTTAAATGCGGGTGAGTAAGAGTATGATTGCCCACTTCATGTCCGCTTTTAACAATTTTCAGTACTGTTTTCGGATATTTTTTGATAAATCTTCCTGTAAGAAAGAATGTGGCTTTAATATTATATTGCTGAAGAGTTCTTAAAATGTCACCTGCTGCATTGTCTTCAGCGCCTGCATCAAAGGTAAATGCAACAGCCTTTTTATCAAGAGGGCCTCTGTTAAAGTCAGATGCAAGATACGAGACAGAAGGAGGTGCGTATGTTAATGTAATTGTCTCAAGGTTCGATATTTTACCGTCAGAAGAAATTGCTCTGATGTCAAGCTTATTGACACCTCTGAGCAGTTTTACGTTTTTAAACTCAAAAGTGCCGGTTTTAACAAGTTTTACGTCAACAATATCATTATTTTTAAGCAGACTGATAATACGCCCCTTTTCAGCTTTACCCTGAACCGTAATTGTGTTTGTAAGCACCATTCCGTCTTTGTTTGGTTTAAATATTTCAGGAGCAGGGATTTGAACCGAATCTTCTGTGGATGTAAGCTTCAATTTTTTATCTATCAGCAAGTTTAATCTTTTGTTCAGATTAAAGATAAAAAAGATTGAGCCCGACAGAAGTAATAATAGTATAACTTCAATAAAAACATGCCTTAACGAGCCATCTTTTTTTCTCAGAGGAAGGGTAATTACAGACCAGAAAGTGCTGAAAATCTGGAAGATAAGTGAGACTGTTTTTGCGCTCAGATCAGTAATCAGACATCTTATACTGCAGTAGAATTTTCCGAAAGAGAATATTGTGCAGTTGTAGCACATACGTTTTTTACAAACAGTGCATTGGTAAGGTGCGACAGTATCAGGATGTTTTTCACAATAGTAAATTTTTTTGGCCATGCTCATCTCAAAAATGAAGGTTATATGAAAAGTAAATCAAAGTATCAATAAAGTCAAGATAAAATATTCCGCTTATACAGAGTTCTTGACATTAATTGTGAATATTCTATATTTCAGATGACAGATCGGTTCTGTCTGACATAATTCAGTCATAGGGAGAAAATTATGGGAAAAAGTATCCTGGATCTGGAACCAGGGATCTTATGGAAAAGATTCAAAGAGTTGTGTGACATCCCAAGGTGCTCGGGACGCGAGGGAAAAGTCGTCTCATATCTTACTTCTCTGGCAAAGAATGCAGGTCTGAAGTATAAATGGGACAAAAAAGGGAATGTTGTAATTTCCGTTCCTGCATCACCGGGATTTGAAAAAAGTCCTGTTGTGGTGCTTCAGTCTCATGTTGATATGGTGTGTGAAAAGAACAGTGATAAAGATCATGATTTCTCAAAAGATCCTATTGAACCGGTAATTAACGGAGAGTGGGTAGGAGCAAACGGTACGAGCCTTGGTGCTGATAACGGAATCGGGGCTGCTGCAGCTCTTGCATTAATTGATTCAAAAGAAATAAAGCACGGTCCTCTTGAGCTTCTTTTTACTGTTGATGAAGAAACAGGTCTTAACGGCGCTGCAGAGCTTCAACCGGATTTTATCAAAGGAAAAATTCTCCTTAATCTTGACAGTGAAGACGAGGGAAAGTTTGTAGTAGGGTGCGCGGGAGGTGAAAAGCTGCAGATTAACCTACCTGTACAAAGGCAAAGTGCAGGTTGTAAAACTTTTATTGAGGTTTCTGTTTACGGGTTAAAAGGCGGTCATTCGGGAATGGATATAAGCACAGGAAGAGGAAATGCAAACCAGATTCTTGCGCGGATACTTTTATCTTTAAATAATGATTTTGTAATTTCAGAGTTTGAAGGCGGAACTAAGCATAATGCAATCCCGAGAGAAAGCAGAGCAATTATATGTACCTGTCCGGAGGACGAAGAAAGAATAAAGACCGGTATGAAGAAAGAATTTGAGTCTGTCTTATCTGAATACGGAAAAATTGAAACAGATGCTGTGTTGTCAATAACAGATGCCAATGCAGAAACAGAGCCGCTTATCAAAGATTCATCCAAAAAATTGTTAAATTTAATAATCGCGCTGCCCCACGGTGTTTTTTCAATGAGCCACGAAATAAAAGATCTTGTTCAGACGTCCGATAATCTTGCAATTATCAGGCTTTTAGCGGATTCTGCGGAAATCATTACTTCGGTCAGGAGCTCTGTTCCTACGGAATTGTCCTGTCTGGTAAAAAAGATAGAATCTGTCTCAGATCTCGCAGGAGCAGAAACTATTCATTTAAGCGGATATCCGGCATGGACACCGAACCTTGATTCAGGATTACTGAAAATTATGCAGCAAATCCATAAGGAAGTTACAGGCAGAGAGGCTGAAATTTTTGTTATTCATGCAGGTCTGGAATGTGGAATAATAGGAGATAAGTTTTCGGGTATGGAGATGATCTCTTTTGGCCCTGAAATACAAAATCCTCATTCCCCTGATGAGAGAGTGCATATTGAATCTGTGAGCAGGTTCTGGAAGTTGTTGACCTATACGTTGAACAGGCTGGCATCCGGATAATAACATGTCAGATTTGGAAATCCTTTACAGGGCAAAGGAATTTTTGTGCTGGGATAAATTCCCTGGGCTCTCAATTCAGCTTATTGCAACAGATGCTCCTGTTGCATACTTTTTCCCGCGTTCAGATTTATCAACGATTGTGGTTTTTATCAAATCAGATAAATCAGGGTATAGGGTCTCTTTGTTCCAGATGTTTCATGAAGCAGGACATTTTGTGCAGTACATGAAAACAGGGAGTGAATTTTCAGACATAATCAATGAACCGGCAGGTACAGAGAGAGCAGAATTTGAGAAGCAGGCCTGGAAAGAGGGTGCAGAACTTCTGGAAGAATTTTTAGGATTAATATAGTTCTTCATTGATTAATAGAAGGGTGTAGGTCTTTCAATTCTTCATTGATTTTAATTTATTTTGTCAAAGTAAAGTTCTTTGTTTTCAGTGATAATCTATTGATTTTGGCAGGATTATGGGTAGGCACTTTTTTTAAAAAATCCCGATTCTTACTATTATATTTTAAAAAAGAGAATCGGGAAAAAATCCCGGCTGCTGAAAATCTCCTGAAATGCTCGGTCGTTCGCTAAAAGTTCGAAACTCTTCCCGATTCTGATTATTATAGTTTTTTCTTAAAGAAAATCGGGACTCAGACAGCCGAACTTTTTAAACGCTCACTCCTTCGCATTTCCGGGCGGAGATTTTCAGATGCCGGCAGAAAAAGAGTATGGGCAATATATTCGATAACATCTTGTGATTATAGTATTTGATTATGTAACAAAGAGTAAGTTGATTAATATTAAATTTGTTGTATAGGTATAAAAAATTACCAACTCTTTCTTGGAAAAATCTTTAATATTAACTTTCTCCGTGAATACGGAGATTTTGCAGAAAAATGTATTGAGACATACAAATAACAAGGAGTTCAATTTTGCCGGAAACCTGTTTACTTGTGTTTGATTTTGACGGAGTTATATGCAATTCTTTTTATGATTCTCTTATGACTGCAATAAACACTTACATGGAAATTGTCCCTGATCACAGTCTTCCAATGGAATCACCTTTAAAGTTTTCTGATGTTGTACAGTTTGAAAAAAATAACAGGGAATTCTGCAGGCAGTTCAGAGATCTTATGCCTTTTGGCAATTTTGCAAAAGATTACTACGTTATTTTAAACATTATGGGAAAAAATTTATTTGACAAAATTCAGAGTCAAAAGGATTTTGATGTTTTTGTTAAAACATGCTCTCAGGAACATATAAAAGAGTATCAAAACCTTTTTTATAAAATAAGATACGAAATGCAGGAAAATAACCCCGAACAGTGGGCAAATTTGCTGCCTGCATTCCCCGGTATTCCGGAAGCAATAAGACAGCTTTCGCAAAAATTCATGCTTGCAATTGCGACATCAAAAGATAAAAGATCAGTAAACATTCTACTTAAAAAGTACGGAATTGAATCATATTTTAAAAAAGAGAATATTCTTGATAAAGATTTTGCAAAATCAAAAAGAGAGCATATTACAACTTTTTCAAAAATGTATTCAATAGATTTTTCACGTATCTATTTTATTGATGACAAACTTCTTCATCTTGTTTCTGTTTCCGATCTCGGAATAAATCTTTATCTTGCGGAGTGGGGGTTCAATACAAAAAGAGAGCATTATCAGGCTATAGAGTACGGATTTGAGCTGCTTCATTCCAGTGACCTGATAAAGTTGAAATGTAGTAAAAAATAATTATCCCTTTCAGATAGCCGGGATAGAGATATATCATGCCGGAAAGACCGGTTCAATTAACAGTAACTGTTTTTACCGGAGTATTGTTTTGTTACTCCGGCCAGGGAAGCTGGAAGTACCGGAATTAAATATAGTGGTTCTTTTACTCCTTAGTAAAAATAAATAACCCGATTAAACCCCGTGTAATCAGACCGAAACTGATAAAACCGTGAAACCAGTTGTATGCGGGGAATTTCAGATAGATTATTGCCATTATTGCTCCGAGTATGCTTGTCTCCAGAGCAGTAGCTTTGTAAATAAGAGTCAGTTCTCTCTCATCCGGCATTCTGTGAATCAGAAACATTGCAATAAAAAACAGAGCCATACCAAGAAGACCTGTGTCCCCGTAGAGCAGTGTCGCAGCAAAAGTAATTATTCCGCTGAGCAGTTCCATAGAAAAAAACAGGATACGGTTTCCTCTGATGTTCATGGTTTCTCCTTTCTCTCAATAAAAAACAGTTCCTCAACAGTTGTTTTAAAAAGCTCAGCCATCTGAAGCGCAAGTTTAACCGAAGGATTGAATTTGCCTTTTTCAATGGCATGAATTGTCTGGCGCGTTACTCCGAGCGCATCAGCAAGAGCCTGCTGTGTCATTTCACCGGCTTCAAAACGAAAACGCCGGACTTTGTTACAAAGTTTGATCATTTTAACACCTTCCGATTAAAAATAACGTAATTAACGTAAATAAAACAGTACAAAATGTCAAGTATTATTTACATCAGGGCGTGTTTAAATTCATTCCGTAATTTCCGGTTTTGGATCAAGGAGATTCAATCTTAAAATATATTCAATTCCGGATTAAAAGTTGTAATCAAACTGAATTTTTACTTTATTGATTTTATTACCTGCTATCTGGTTGTATCCGGAAGATATCTTGTTTCTGTCAGAATAAAAAGTGCACGACCATTTTGTATAAAATGTGAGAGAATTGTTCAATCTTATTAAAAAATAAAGGTATAGTCTGAATCCCCTGCCATAAAGCATGGAGTTTGAAAAAACTCCCGGAACATCTTTTTCGTATTGATAGATTCTTGTCAGGTATGATGATGTGTTAAATTTTGTAAATTTTACTGAGATATTGTTTCTTTCTGATCCTGTTGAGAAATCAATAAAAAAGAGCCGTCCTTTTTCAGGATGATTCAGTGTTGTATCCGAATAAAATTTATTTTCAAAGCGGATACGGATAATTGATTTTTCAGATATACTGTATTGTGATTCAAACCTTAAATTAAGATTCGCGGTATTGTCCGTTCTGAACTGTGAATTCTCAATGCAGGAATTATGTGATTTTTTTAACCCTGTTTTATAACGAATCAGGAAATTAAATCTGTATTTTTTGTTAATACGCAGGAGCCATTTCCAGTACAAATCTGTTGATGAACATGGCATTGGAATTGAGTATGTCCTCCAGGGAGTTTTAGTCATGTCTGCATAAAATGAAAGAGATAGTTTTTTTGTAAATTTATGTTTTATTCCAACGTAGATACCGTTTTTATTTTTTGCAGGAGACACGGAAAGAAACGAACTGTGGAAATTATAAAAATCTTTTGAAAAGCTGTAAACAGTAAGAGCGAATTTTGTTTTTCTCCTGTTTGTAATTAATCCTGCGACATATGCAAATGACCCGGGATCGGAAAAGGACACTTCTCCGTACAAGTTCGTATTCTTAAGTAAAATATCCCAGTATGCTCCGTAATTATAAATTGCATTTCCCCTGAATCGGAAAAAGTTTTTTTCTGACTTTTCAGGATTGATTGCAGGTAAAAAACTGTTCCTGAAAAACATAACCCCTGCAGAAAAGTTATCCTTTTCAACTGTTGCGGACAATCCTGCAGTTTTCCTGATAACACTGTTTTTCAAGCTTAGTTCATGAGCGGTTCTGTGCAGACCGCTGTTGCTGAATGAGCGGACAGTAGAATCAGGATTAAGAGTCCCGTCTGATCTTTTGTATGACAAAACTCCCCGAAAGACCATTATCCCCTGCATTGCTTCTATTGCAAATCCTCTGAAAAAACCGTATTCTGTTGAAGAGCAGTATCCTGATAAGTCTGAACCCGAATTTTTGGCAGCTTTTATACATTCCGATCCTTTAAACTGACTGTAAGGTCCCCAAACAGTAAGCCCCTGACCCAGTTTCAGCAGAAAATCACCAAAGATCAACCTGATTCTCTTGTTCTGATAATTATTCAGGAAAAAACCGGAAATATGATCAAAATACGAAGGTTCGCCGGGATCTTTGTGTACAAGACTTTTTACAATAAATTTATCCGATGATATTGAAAGCCTGTTGTATGTGTATAAAGGGGAGCCTTTGAATTTATTTTCTCTGAATCCCTTTGATTTTTCAATAACAGTCATTACTCTGGTGCGGATCCTGATATTTGCGGATATATGTTTTTCCCCTGATCCGAAACAAACATAGGGGGATATCTGCATAACAAAGTGCGGATCAAATTCCATTCTGCCGGCAAAATCGGCAGCGGATTTAAACTGACCGTTTTTTAACTGCTCATGTTTAATTTTTTCAGCGGTAATTATATCAAAAAAGGGAAGCCTGGAAAGTGATTTTTCCGTTGCGGTATTTATATTTACAGGATTTGCTTTCAGCTCTTCAAGAAGATCAAGAATGTCACTGTTTTCGGATCTCTGTTGTTCAAGTAAAATTTCTTTAATATCCTGGCTGTGCAGAGTTACAGCATTTAACAAGATGATAATAAACGGAAGAACGGATATTCTCAGGTTGTGTTTTATATTCATCTTACTCTGTTCCGGTTTTTAAAATGCACGGATATTCCCAGGATGTTTGCAGGCAAAAGTGTGTTGTGAATTTTATGTACGTAATGGAATGAAAACATGTTTATGTCAAAATCAGTGCCAACTGAAAAAGATTGGGGGGCTTTTGTTATACCAAATAAAAATGAAAAGTGTTTCAGAGGCCTGAAAATACCACAAAAACGCTCTGTTAGCGAAAAGTTTTGTTCCTTTATAATTTCTATTCCCAAATCCAGAACAGAGCTGGAATAAGAAAGGGTTAAACCTGTTGACCGTTTTTCATCCCCATTCCCGGAATCAAAGCCGCATCTGTGAAATATTCCGAAAACAACAGAAGAAACAGGAATGCACAAACCTGTGCTTGCGTAAAATCTGCGAATATTCCTGTACCCGATAAATTTTTCCTGTTCCTGAAAAAGAGAAAATCCGAAAATAAACATTCCTGATAACCTGAAAGAGAGATTTTCACAGAATACTGTTTTATTGTAAAGAGGGTGGTTCAGTGTTGCAAATCCGAAGGAGTATGCTCCGAATCCCAAGGGACTCAGAATAAGAATGTTTGAAAGTTGCAGATTTTTTACGGAATACGGCTTTGTATAGGATATGTAGAACTGCGGATGTTTTATCAGAGATGTACCGGAAGGGTTGAGAAACAGTGATGATAAATTCGCACCATTGTTGAAAACAACGCTGCCGGTTGTTTCGGAAAAGGTGTTGGAAAAAATCCCCTGAGAATATGTACTTTTAAAATTCAGAGCAAAAAAAGTAATTACAAGTAATATTCCACCTTTTCCATTTGCCGGGAAATGGAATTGCTTCATACAAGGAAGATATTTTTAATAGTTAAGATGCAGCGCTTTGATGTAATTTCTTCTGAACTAATATAATATAAAAGATATGGAATGTCAAGAAATATTATAATAAATTTACATTGCTTAATGCTGTAAATTTAAAAAAGGCGGGGAGTATGATTAAGAAATCATGCTCCCCTGATGATAAAAGATTCTGTTAGTTTGAAATTAACTGCCCGCTTGTATCAGGCGGAAATTTCTTTAAAATTTCTTGTACAGCGTTTATCAGGTTTTCATGGGGCCCTGACGGATCAAGTACATCGGAACCAATACCCTGCCATACCAGTTCTTTTGTTTTTCTGTCAACAATATCAATTACAAGTGTTCCTTCTTTAAACCGCACAGGGCGCCCCGGAGTAACATTGTAAACTCTTCCCCATCTTCCCACATGGTAGGTAGGGGGAACCCAGTCTGTTCTGTTTTTTACAGATGCGTAAAAAATAACAAGAAAATCAGCACTGCTTTTATCCTTTACTTCCTTAAATCCCTTTTCCGTAAGAGCAGGTACTATTGCCCTTATTATGTCTTTTGTAAAAAGAGGATTTCTTATCTGGCGTTTTTTTGATCCGGATCTTGCAGGTTTCGGTGTTACAACTTTAAAGTTTTTATAAGCGGAAAACCGAGCTTCTCTGTCGTAATTTACAGTTACTCTCAGGGTAGCGCATCCGGAAAATATAAAGAATATCAAGGCAGAAAATCCGGAAAATATGATTGATTTTCTCATTGTTCTCTCCTTTCAGGTTAATCAATCTTTCTTTATAAGATTAACGACCCGGGGACGAAAAAATTGTTTTTTTCTGGAAATTTTATCCAGTACCCATAAAAAAAGTTCCGTAAGACCAAAAAATATAAAGAAGCCGAGAATGCCGAGGCCGTTACTTTCTGTTATTTTCTGAATTATAACATACGCTGCTCCGGAAATGACCAGCGGGAGAATAAACAGAAGAAAGGCAGCACTAATAACGCTTTTTGCCGGTGTCTCAATTTCTGCAATATCCCCTGGAGTTGCATCAAAACCAGATGGATTTACATCCAGTCTGCGGGCACCTGAACCTGTTGTACAGCAAACAGAATTCATTGCACAGTTTTTACATCCGCCGTGGGGCTTTAGTTCTACAATAATATTATTTTTAAAAACTTCAACAATTTTACCTTTTTCAATCATATAAACCTCCAATGCTTTATCCGGGGATTCTTCCGGCTGTCATTTTCTATATGACAATACATTTTAATAATCTAATCGGACCTTCGGTCTCTCACTGCATTACTGTGGCCTGCAGTATAAAAATTACTCCATAATTTTAAGAATATCAAGTATATTGATAATTAGTTGTTGAAAAAATCCCGGGAAAAACGTACATTTTCAGGACGGCTCAGTTACAGACCAGAGGTATTATTTGAATATTATACAAATTATTATTATTGGTATCGGGCTTGGCATGGACGCGTTTGCAGTCTCCGTAGCAAACGGTTTAAAGTTAGATAAAATGCATGTAATGCACTCGTTTAAAATGGCATTTTTCTTTGGCTTTTTTCAGGCAGTAATGCCAGTGCTTGGATGGCTTATCGGAGTTCATATTGTCGGTTTTATTATGGCTGTTGATCACTGGATTGCTTTTGCTCTTCTCGGTGGAATCGGATTTAAAATGATTCATGAAGCAGCAACAGAGAGCAGTGATGAAACAAAATTAAATCCGGGAAGCTTGTTGACATTGCTTTTTCTGTCTGTTGCAACAAGCATTGATGCTTTTGCTGTTGGTTTTACCTTTGCACTTTTAAAAATATCAATTTTAACACCGGTTCTTATTATAGGTATTATTACTTTTCTTATGTCACTTGCAGGTGTGTATCTCGGGAAAAAAACAGGAGTGTTTCTTAGAAAAAAAGCTGAAATTGCCGGAGGCATAATTCTTATTGCAATCGGATTGAAGATTGTTATTGAGCACGTTTTTTTTTCACATATGTAACATTAAGAAAGAGTGGCGAATTAATGCTGCAAAACGGAAATCAGTAAACCCGGAACAGGAACAGCCGGAGATGTCATCCATAAAAGTTAAAATTGTAAATCCGTCAGTAGTTCAGAAGTTATTACCCTGGGTACAATGCTATGGTAACAGAAGTAAAAAGAAATTATATCTTACTTTTGATGACGGTCCTGACCCAAGGTTTACTCCGGAAATATTAACAATTCTCAGTGACTTCGGGATAAAAGGCCATTTTTTTCTGAGAGGGGACAGGATTGAACAGAACCCTTCAATTGTCAGAGAAATAACAGAAGCAGGGTCAGTAGTAGGAAATCACGGTTATTCTCATACAAGTCTTATTTTCAGATCTGCCGAATTTATCCGGCAGGAGATTGAAAAGACCAATGTAATTATCCGTAACATAACCGGAGCTAAGCCTGTTTATTTCAGGCCTCCTTACGGAAGATTTGATTTACGCTTTAAAAAAATTATGACACATTTTAAAATGAGATTAGTATTATGGAGTCTTTTAACATATGATTTTACTGAAAAATACAATGTAAATAGCATTGTAAACACCTATGTCAGAAACGGCTCAATACTTGTATTTCATGACGGCCTGAAAATCAGTATAAAAACAGTTAAAATGCTTCCGGACATAATAAGAACTTTACAAAACAGGGGATATGAATTTTCTCTTTTAAAAAATCAGACAGGAGAGTAAAATGAGTCCTTTACACCTTTATCCTGATATTGTAATACGGCTTGGAGCTGCTATTATTTTTGGCGGTGCAATTGGTCTTGAAAGAGAATTCCACGGACGGCCTGCAGGTATCAGAACCCATATACTTGTATGTATGGGAGCAACAATGATAATGCTCTTACCAAGACTTCTTTTTACGCATGATACAGCAGGGGATCAATTCAGTATTCTAAATGTACAGGGAAGAATTATAGCAGGTATTGTGACTGGTATCGGCTTTTTAGGCGCCGGAGCGATAATCCGTATCGGAGACATGGTAAGAGGTCTTACTACAGCAGCAGGTATCTGGTTTACTGCTGCACTGGGTGCTGTAACAGGCGCGGGATATTTATTAATTGCTGCAATATGTACAATTATGGGGATTTTTATCACAATTATTTTTGAAAAAGTTGAAGATAAAATAAAAGAGACTCAGTACAGAGAGCTTATAATTAAGGTTGATCCTGAATTTTTGCAGAAGACTGAATCAAACATTGAAAAAAGATTTCCGGAATTAAAAATTGTTCTGCTTGATAAATATTACAAATGGGACGATAATGAAAATCTGGTAACTGTGAAATTTATGATAAAAACCAAAGACGTTGCTATGGGAAGAGAACTGGTGCTTTCAAATCTTGATAGTTACGGAATTAAAAGTGTCTCATGGCAAAAATCGATTTAATTGTTATAACAGGGCAATATTATCTGCCTGTTTTGTTCTGTACTGTTGCAGTAGATTTGGAATTGTAGAAGTATCTCTGGAAGAATTTAAAATGATAATTTGAGAATAAATAAAAATCTTTGATTTATTTATAAAAATATTTAATTTTACCAGAGTTTATTCCCTATTTACAATTCAAAAAACAGGAGTTATTTATGAAAATGCGCGTCATGCCTATTTTCCTTGCTTTTCTCGCAATGGGCTTCGGAGATGCTGTAGGTCCTTTTGTAGGACTGGCAAAAAATGAGTTTACTTTAAGCAATACTGTTGCTTTACTCATCCCCTTTATGGGCTTTATCATGTTCGGTATTCTTTCTGTTCCTGTTGGCGTTTTTCAGGATAAAAAAGGAAAGAAATTTGTTCTTTTAATGGGCTTATCCATTGCATTTATCGGGATTATTATTCCGGTTTTCGGTCTTACTTCTTTTCCCAGATTTCTGCTTACGGTTCTGCTGCTTGGCGCTGGTGCAACAATTCTTCAGGTGGCAGGTAACCCTATTATGAGAGATGTATCAGAAGAAGGTAAGTATTCCAGAAATTTATCTTTGGGGCAGTTTGTTAAAGCAATAGGTTCGCTCTCAGGCCCTGTAATTCCCGCTCTTGCTGCAAGATACTGGGGAGTAAGCTGGAAAATTATTTTTCCCATATACAGCGTTGCTCTTTTTATAACTATTTTAACTGTAGCATTTGTAAAGGTTCAGGAAAAAGACAGAAAAGAGGAGGGGGCAGCAACTTTAAAATCATGTCTGAGTCTTCTTAAGAACAGGTATGTTCTGATTATGGTAACAGGTATATTTTTATATGTGGGAGCCGAAGTCTGTATGAGCTCCGGAATACCTCTCTATTTTGAAAACAAGTTCGGAATCAATATTGAGAAACTTGGGATTCTCGGTACAGGCCTGTTTTTTACTGCATTGGTAATCGGCAGACTTCTCGGCGGTGTTATTCTTAACTGGGTTAAACCGAGACGGTTTTTTATTGCCACAACAGTTGTGTCTGTTATTTCAATTCTTGGCCTTTTTGCAGGGATAAAACTTCTTTCTGTTGCAGCAGTATTTCTTATCGGACTTGGCTTTGCAAATATTTTTCCGCTTATTTTTTCAATTACAGTTGATTCAATGCCTGAAAAAACCAATGAATTATCAGGACTTATGGTAACGGCAATTGTAGGAGGAGCTTTTTTACCTCCTTTAATGGGGTTTGTGGCTGATAAAACGACTGTTACCACAGGATTTATAGTACCTTTGGTTGCTTTGCTCTATATCGGTTGGGTGTCATTAACAAAAAAATCTTCAGCATAGTTAATCATCGGAGGAAACAGTGAAGTATGATAATGACGAAAGAATAGTATTAACACTGGATGCAGGCGGTACTAATTTTGTTTTTTCAGCTATTCAGGCGGAGAATGAAATTGTTGATCCTGTTAGGCTGCCATCTTACGGTGATAATCTTGAAAAATGTCTTGAAATGATAAAAGAGGGATTTCATACTATTATAGAAAAGATCCCCGGAAAACCACATGCAATAAGCTTCGCTTTTCCGGGCCCGGCTGATTATCCTAACGGTATAATAGGAGATCTTTCCAATCTTCCCGGTTTCCGGGGAGGTGTGGCTCTGGGGCCTATGTTAGAGCAGGAATTTTCTATGCCTGTATTTATCAATAATGACGGAGATTTGTTTGCATTGGGAGAAGCTGTTGCAGGATTGCTGCCGGAAATAAACCGGAAACTTGTTGAATCCGCAAGCCCTAAACGTTATCAAAATCTGGTAGGTATAACTCTCGGAACAGGTTTTGGGTGCGGAATAATAAGAAACAGCGAGATTCTGTTGGGCGATAATTCCGCAGGAGGTGAAATCTGGCTTATGCGCAGCTTTATTAACAACAGGTGTTTTGCAGAAGAAGATGTAAGTATAAGAGCAGTAAAAAGAGTTTACAGGGAACTGTCAGGAAGAAAGGAAAACCTGGAGCCAAAAGATATATTTGATATTTCTGTCGGGAAAAGAGAAGGGGATGCAGGCGCGGCAAAAAAAGCGTTTGAACTTATGGCAAGGAGTGTAGCGGACGCTCTTGCAAATACAATCACCCTGATTGACGGGCTTATTGTGATAGGTGGCGGATTGTCAGGGGCATCTTCGATTTTTCTTGATACTGTTGTTAAAGAGATGAATGGTTTTATCGAGACAATCGAAGGGGAAAAAATAAACAGGCTGGTAAGCAGAGTATTTAACCTTGATAATAAAAATGATCTAAATGAATTTTTAAAAGGACAACACAAAGAGATACAAATACCGGGATCTGAAAAGTCTGTTATTTATGATCCTCAAAAGAGAATCGGACTGGGACTGTCCAGGCTGGGAACGAGCAGAGCAGTTGCTCTTGGCGCGTATTTTTATGCTCTTCAGCAGCTTGATTGATCTGTCTGTATGCAGAGTTTAGATTACAATCCATAAATTTATTTTTGTTATAAACAATAAAATTATCCAAAAACAAGCCGTATTGATGTTTAATACGGTTTGTTTTTTTTCCAGGCAATTGGCCTTAAAATGACCATGTGGTTTGTTTTCGCCGATTATAATATTTATTTGTCATAAATCAAGGAAATGATGTTCTTTAATTAACATCCTGAAAATACTTAAGATACGATGTGTTATAAAAAATATGATAAGTGGCATTTTTTTTGCCTGTAAGATGTTCGATAAGTTACATTTCCGATTCCCAGGAGGAAAACAATGAACAGGAACAAAAAAATATACATAGTTGTTTCTTTGGTATTACTTTTTATTTTTGCTTTTTATGAATTAGGAGCCGCTCAGACAAATATTATGCCCATGGGTAACTCAATTACATGGGGAAAGAAATTAAAGCAGGCTCCTACAGTGGACGGTACCCACGGATACAGAAATCTGCTGTATGACGGATTGGGAGGCAAGGATGTTGTGAATTTTGTAGGACCTTATCCTGCAAATTCCCAGTATATTGCAGAATATTTTGATCCGCCGTATGAAGGCTTTTTCCGTGACGGAGCAAAAATTGCAGATTATCTTTCAGGCGCGGCAGGATACAACACAATCCAGATGTTAATGGAAATGGATGTGGATTCCCTGCCTAAGATTGTTATTCTGCATATTGGTACAAATGACATGCGGGATAATGAAGATATTGGTAATTATGATGAAGCAGGTACAATTGCAGAACGTCTATATATTCTTGTAAACCAACTTCTTAACTTTACAAGAAGCGGACATACGATAGAGGATCTTCTTTTGTGTAAAATTATTCCTTTTGCACCATACGATGCTTATCCGTCTTTAAATAAACGAGTGGAAGACTACAATGCAGCTCTTGAGAGAATGGTTGAAGATATGCCTGCATCGTTTAAGGATCGTATTACAGTTGTTGATATGTATTCATGGTTCCTTCCAAATATTGATGAATATTATACCTCGGATATTGACGGTACTCACCCGAACAGCGTGGGATATACAAAAATGGCTGATATTTTAAGTTACTATATCGGCCCAATTCTTTCGCCGTCAGAAAGAGATGAATTTACAAGTTCATCAGGTATATTAAACGGAGTAAACGGGTGGCATGCTGATGCAAGTTTAAGGTTAAACGGAAGCGGTGCTATCTATTGTAACAGTACTTCCGGTTCATGGGATAATCTTGGAATCTGGGAAAACAGTGAGGGTGGTAACACTGTAACTATTGGTTTTGCAGATAATTCTTCAAATTTTAATGCTGTTGCTATTGCGTTTGGTCTTAATTCCCTTGATCCAGCTACAGCAGATGGATACATGGCCTGGATTACAGGAGACCAACTCAGAATATGGCGTATTGTTAACGGTGTTGCAAGTACAAATGCTATTTACGGTTCAACATCAATAGCAATGACAGGATACGGTCCGGGAGACAGTTTAACTGTAACTTACAGACCTCAGACCGATTACAACTATTTTGATGTTTCCGTTGACGGAGGTACAACAAAAATTACAGTAAGAGATAAAACTTCTGATTTTGGAAAAGGAGACAATCTTTATTCAGGCATAATGTTCAAAGTTAACTCCGGGGTTCCGCCTAATCCTGCTGCTCTTGTAGACTTTATCAAGGTAAAGGAGCAGCTTCCGGATAATACTGCTCCGGGACAGATTGTTGATCTGACTGCGACTCCTTCCGGAAATAATGCTGTGACATTAAAGTGGACTGCTGTAGGTGATGACGGATATGCTCCTGAAGGTGCAGCTTCAAGCTATGATGTACGAATGTCAAAATCTCCCATTGTAAGTGATCAGGATTTCCGTAAGGCCGAAGTTGTACCGGGCGCACCTAAACCGTTCTCTGCAGGAACCCCTCAGATATTTACGGCTTCAGGTCTTTTAAGCGGTGAACATTACTATTTTGCGGTAAAAGCTGTGGACGAACTCGGGAATAAAGGAGAGTTGTCCAATATGGCAGATGCTGTCACTGCTACATCCGGAGTTGTTACTGCAACCTTTGACGGAGAAATGACAGAGTGGGTATATAACACAAATCTTTACGGTGTTGTTGATGCAGGAGCTCAAAAAGAATTTACAAATATTACAAACACAATGAACTGGCCTAGCTCAAACGGCGTGGCGGTTTATAAGGGCAGAACAAATCCTTCGACTGTTGAAGTTGTGTGGGGCGAGCAGGTTACTACTCCTCCGACAGGTCAGAGAGAAAACGGTGGTATAGCGGTTATGCTTAACAGTGCAACAACCGATGCTGACGGTTATCTGATTTTTGTTCATTCAAATCTGCATCAGATTCATTTATGGTCAATTGTAAACGGAGCTGCCAATGCTGCTCTTGATACAGTTTCTTATACATTAAAAGATAGTAATGGAGATTATGAGTTCCCTGAAGCAGGGGATACATTGAGTGTAGTACTTGACTGGTCTCACGGGGATTATAATAAGTTTGAAGTATATGTCAATTCCAAGCGTGCAGGATCAGAACCGCTTTACGACATGAGAAAACTCCAGACAGGTAACGGAACTATGTACTCAGGTCTTTTCCTGACCGGTTTTTACGGAGTTTCCGGACGTAATAATAATGTAAGAGCATTTATTACTTATTCTG
>Ga0190359_1000535_pt1 | contig 25600 bp, 28 predicted proteins | sample 48721823_MG_FD_161269 | JGI IMG/M metagenome (GOLD analysis project Ga0190359, IMG submission 161269) | Hydrothermal vent microbial mat bacterial communities from Southern Trench, Guaymas Basin, Mexico - 4872-18-2-3_MG | ecosystem: Environmental > Aquatic > Marine > Hydrothermal vents >... | reverse complement strand
ATTAAGCCTTGCAGGGACTCTTGCCCCTGAGTAGTTATGCACGACCACAAGGGTCGTGCCACACGGGCGCAGCGGATTGGCGGTCAAGTGCACCCAATTGTTATCCATTTTCAAATAATCGTCCTTGCCTTGTATATGCTTTAATTCTGTCTTCTGCCAATTTGATATACTCAGTATTATTATCATATCCTATATAGTTGCGGCCTGTTTTTAAAGCGGCCAAACAAGTTGTCCCACTACCGACAAAAGGATCTAATACTACATCATTTTTAAAAGAATATAGTTGTATTAATCTATAAGGTAATTCCTCGGGGAAAGGTGCAGGATGCCCAATTTTTTTTGCAGATACAGCAGGAAAAGTCCATACACTTTTAGTCCATTCAAGGAATTGTTCTTTCTTAATAGTATTTTTTTTATCCTCTCTTTTTCTTGAAAAGGTTTCTTTGCAAAAAACTAAAATGTATTCATGAATATCTCTTAAAACAGGATTAGCAGCAGACAACCAGCTGCCCCATGCCGTTGACGGACTCGCACTTGATGCTTTATTCCATATTATTTCACCTCTCATCAGATAGCCAATATCCAACATTCCTCGAATTATATAGCTATGCAGAGGAATATATGGTTTTCTGCCCAAATTTGCTACATTGATACAAACCCTACCCCCTGGGACAAGCACTCTGTATGTCTCTCTCCATACCCTATTTAGGAACTCTAAATATTCCTCAAGGGATAAGTCTTCATCATATTCCTTTGCAACATTATATGGTGGAGAGGTGATCATTAAATGAACACTATTATCCGGTAGTTCAGACATATTTTCACTAGATTTGCAAAAAATTTTATTTAAATATTTCTTATCAATTGGATTCTCTATATATTTTACTTTTTTATTTGTAACAATACCTTCATATAAACGAGTATTATAAAATTTTGTAGAATCATGATTGATTCTTCCGGGTGTTCCAAATGAGCTTGTTTTTGTACCTGAGCGCTTGAATGACATTGTTTATTCCTTTATTAACTTTAAAAATTTCTCCGCTTTCAGTTCAAAGGTAACTTCTTTATTAGCAATTTCTATAATCTGTCCTAATTCTTTTTTGCTCTTCATACTCGAAAAGAATTCCATTTCATTGCTTAATAATTCATCTAGTGCATTGGACAATTCTGGAATTGAATCAAATCTAATAAATCCTTTTTTCGGAGTTGACTTAATATTCTCTCCATTATTATCCAGGGGATGTGGATTCATTGACCAAAAACCTTGTATAATTCCAGATTGTTTTAAGTGATCAACCTTATTGAAATAACTTTCTGTTATAGGCGTATTTCCTAAAATTATTATTGGAATTTTTGATGCTTTGTATCCTGATACTCTTATATTTATACTTTTGCCTATGGCCTTTAACATTGAATCAGAACGTAATAATCCCGGATTACCTTGATGCGTTCTATAATCACCCCTACATATCAATTCCCCATTTCTGTACTCCCAATTCCATACAATTGACATCTTTACTTCAAATATAGCAACAATATCCTCAGCTATCTGTTCGCGCTTTTTTACTTTACAAATTGCGACATCTGAAGGAGATTGAGGTGTTAGTCCTATTTCTTTGCAAATTACGCCCTGAACAGCATATAGACCTTGTCTTTGAGCAAAATTATGTAACAAATCTACAGAGTATTTTTCTGTAAAGTTCCCAATTAGAGCATTTCTACTTTGAAGAGTTGACTTTTTGCCTTTATAAGACTTTGGCCAATAAGCATAATATTTATCGTCATCTGAAATATAGAAAAGTTGTTCCAGTTCAACAAAATTTTCTAATGCTTTTCTAAAAAATTCGATCTCTTTATTTTTCGTCCATAATTCAGCCATAAATTTATCCTTCCCATTATCTTGGCTAACGCTCCGCATAACCGGCTGGCAATGGAGTGCAGCGGAATTGCCAGTCCGAGTTGATGCGGTTGTTATACGTGAATGATTATATAAACTTTAGTCAGATTCCTAATGTTTTTCACTGTGTTGGTGCTCTTCGCCCTTTTCATGTTCTCCCTTATGCTCACCACCTTCACCGTGACCATGTTCTCCTTCTCCAACTTCTGGATGAGCAGTCCATCCTTCAAAGCCTTCGCTTGTTGCAACAAGTTTGACTTCCATCTTTTTACCAGGCTCAAGGTCAGTTGGAGTTGTTGGGCCAAGTTCTGTCCCGTTTGACAGGTGAACTTCAACTCGAACTTTTTTCAAGGTTTCATTCGTAGTGTTTTCCACAGTCCCGACGAAGGAATTACTTTGCGCGTCGTAGGCTAATATCAGTCTGGCACCATTTCGTACTGAATCATATTTTTCATTTAGAGCAAGTTTAGTTCCTGATTCTTCGCTTTCTTCGACAGGTTTTGTTTCTTTCTCAGCAGGTTTGTTTTGACAAGCAAATAAAGTAATTAACAACATACTCATAAACAAGCTCATGAATAATTTTGATAATTTCATAATTCCTCCAATTTGATTAAATTAATAAATTAATGTAAGTAATATTAAAACGTATAACGACTCGCCTAACCAGTTCTGAAAACCAGAGCGAAGCGGCGGTTTTCAGAATACGGTTCAGGCGTTGGTTCGCATTTTCTGTTCTTCGGGTTTGTCACACATTGGGATCCAGTGCTTCACCTGCCGAGATTCGTTCAACAGTGCGTTGCTTGAGTGCGTCACCTTTTGAAATCCTCTCTACTACTTCACGCAGGCCAATGATATCAGGATCCCATACGGACCGATGTTCCGTCTGGAATTTCCAGAATTCCCATGAATATGGCCATGCTTCAGTCAACATGAGTTTTGCCGCACGACTCTCAAGTTCACCCATGGATGGCATGAGGGCGACGAACGTGTTTGCGAGGATCGCCCACGGCATTCCTAGAATGCCGATGGGCGTACGCAACCATCTGATCTTGGCGGTCAGCCATGATGCGCCAATCATGGGGAACGAAAGTAGAATCCAGATCAACGAGATGGGAAGCAGAAGAATGCCGAAAGTCAGTCTGACGAGGAGCCCAAGGACAAGCGTCGTGACGAGTTGTAGCGGGATCACAAGTATGGCTGTGATTCCCAACAAGACGTTGAGGATTCGATTTGCCAGCATGAGTGTCTTCTCCCTATGCGAACATATTATTATCTACCACACACCCATTTCTCAACATATCCAATATAAGGAAAAATTCAATAAATTCCTTATATAAGGAAAATCTGTTTCCTTCATTCAGCCATTTTTATAGGACAACTCTTTCTTCAAAAAATAAAATCAATTGTCTCTTTATATGGATACTCAATAATTCTCAAGTTTGTGCAATTCATTAACAATTATTCAGCTAAACCAGCATCCCCTGAACTCCAAACACTGATTTTAATACAACGAAATCCTGAAATCCTCTCTAATACTTCAAAAATCTTCAATCAACAATCATTATTCAATCTGTAACATTCAGACACAACTATCCCTATCCACGGATTTGTGTAAAATTTAAAATCTGAATAAAAAGTCTTTCTTATCAAGGCAATGCCTGCTATTTTTGCCAGTTACGGTGTGCAGCTCTATAATCGCAGGAAACATTTCTACTTAATAGGGAATTAATGATGCCAATAGTATCTATAAGATTTTCTATTTTATCAAAAATTTATTAAAAAGTCAAGAAAAACTTACAACACCTACAGTAATAAAAATAAAATTAAGCTCCGCAGGGGCAAGAGACCCTGCTGAGCAATAAATTCTCTTAAAGTCAAGAGATTTTTATCCAGTGGATCTTAATAGTTTATCGATCCCTTCAGCAGCAATTTTGGCATCAGCAATAGCAGTAACCGCATCTAAGTTTGTATTTACAATATCACCCCCAGCGAAAACCTTTGGCAGAGAAGTCTGTCCCCTCTTATTAACCTTGATCTTTCTTTGAGGAGTAAATTTCAGTTTATCAAAAATGTCCTTTGGAATAAATGAAAAATCAGCTCTCTGACCTATAGCTTCTATAACCATATCTCCCTTTAAGAACATTTCTTGATCTTCGTAAAATGTGGGGTTAAAACGGCCATTCTCATCAAATACAGATTTTACTTTCATGCAGAGAAGCCCTTTTATAGAACCTTTATCATCAAGTACAACTTCTTTAGGACCCCATCCAGGATTAAACTGGATACCTTCTTCCTTTGCTTCTCTAATTTCTTCCTCACTAGCAGGCATTTCGTCCCAATCTTCCAAAGAGACCGTTTTTGTCACCACTTCTTCATCAGGATATTGAATGTGCTGTTGCCTGAGGGCTACCCTTGCTACATCCATTGCAACATTTCCACCGCCTATAACAATAATTTCTTTTCCGACTCTGGTTCCTTTACCAAGTTTATTTTTCTCTAAGAAAGGAAGTGCTTTGAGTGCCTTGTCAGAATTTTTTACTCTTGTTGAGCGGGAAACAGTTGTCCCGATACTAAGATAAATAGCATCGTACTCTGTTAATAAAGTTTCAAACAAAATATCCTTTCCCACGGCCGTATTAAAATGAAATTCAGCGCCCAGAGAAGCAATAAAACTTACATCTTTATCGATAGCTTCTACAGGCAATCTATAAAGCGGCGGACCTATCCGGAGCATTCCACCACCCCCCGGTAAGGAATCGAAAACAACCGGTTTATGACCCTTCAAAGCAAGGAAATAAGCAAGTGACAACCCACTCGGCCCTGCACCGATTACTGCAATCTTTTTGCCTGTAGGTTTAGCGGGCTGGAGTTTCAAAACCTTTTCGTAATCTTTAATTGTATCGGCAGCGTATCTTTTCAGCCATCTGATAGCCAGCGCTTCTCCTCTGATTGCAAGTGTGCAGGCGGATTCACAGTGTTTCATACATATTCGCCCGCAGATGGCAGGAATCGGGTTGTCTTCAAATATCTTTCTTAAGGATTCTTCAGGCTGGTCTTCATAAATTGCAGCAATATAATCGGATATCTTCAGATGTGCAGGGCAGGCTTCTTCACACAATTTACATCCAAGACATCTCGAAGCTTCTTTTCTTGCCTCATCTCTGGAGTAACCGATCACTTGCTCTATGAACGAAAGCTTTCTTTTGTCGGCTTCAACTTGAACCATTTCAACCCGTTCTGGCTCAAATAGAGAATAATCAAGGTCAGAAACAAATCCCTCATAATTTGCCCTGCGGTGGGTTAAGCTTGCTTTAAAAATAGAATATTTTTCAGGGGGAAGGAAATGCTCCTTATCTGTTTTCTCATCCCGGGGCAGCAATTTAAAAGTGTTTGTATCAAAATGGATATGAAAATAGTCTCTGGAAAGTCTCAAAGACCCGGAAGGGCAAATATCAATACATAAGCCACAGAAGCAGCATCTGCCGTAATCAATTTGGGGACGTTCGTTCTTCCGGCCTGGTTTTGTTTCTATATCAGGGATCTCCACCATGTCAATAGCTTCATTCGGACATATGTCCCTGCAGTTACCGCATCCAGTACACTTTTCCCAATCATTTAAATGAATGCCTCTATATCGTTGAGCCGGCTCTTTGGCTTCAAAAGGATACCTCAACGTCTTCGGCTTTTTAAAAAGATATTTTATAGTATTGAAAGGACTAAGTACACTCGGTTTAGCCAAATTTTTTCCTCCTTTGATGAAAAAAACAATTAGCTTTTCATATATATCTCTCAGCGATCAATTTCAGGGGCAACAACGTAACAACTGATCATGATATTTCCTACATCCGCGATACTGGCATTTCTCAAAAGTTTTTCAAGAATAATTAATCCATGTGTAAAAGATGGCGTTCTAAAATGAACACGGTAAGGCTTGTCTCCACCGTCACTTACCATATAAAGACCCAATTCTCCCCGAGAAGATTCTACGCGGACATAGGTCTCTCCCTCAGGCACTTTCCATTTAAAGGGATTGGGGATTCTATTATAAACCCTGCCTTCCGGCATCTGATCAAGAAGTTTAAAGATCATGTGAACACTCTGAATCATCTCATCTCTAACCACCCATATCCGCGAGTAAGCGTCGCCATCTTCCCTTGTAGGCACATCAAAATCAATTTTATCATAAACAGCATACGGCTCAATCTTGCGAACATCAAATTTCTCACCAACCGCTCTCAACACCTGACCAACAGCTCCGAATCTCTTTGCATCCTCCTTTGAAATTTTTCCTATTCCTGCTGATCTTTTATAGAACAGACGGTTGTTAAAAAATGCGTTATCATAGTCAGGTACGCAGCTGCCAATAGTATGGAGAGTTTTTACGATTTTATCTTTGAAGCCTTTGGGAAAATCACGGCGTACACCTCCGGGCCAGATGTATATGTGATAAACCCTTCCTCCGCAGAGTTCTTCAAAAAGATCTAGAATGAGGTCTCTGTGATACATCGCCCATTGAGCAACTGTATCAAAACCTAACATATTAGAATAAGCCCACAATCCAAAAAGGTGCGACCCTACTCTTGCAAGTTCTAATACAATGGCTCGTATATAATTTGCTCGTTCCGGAACCTCAATACCTGCCAGCTTTTCCACTGCCATAGCATATACCATTTCCATATGATCTGGTTCTATCACATTGATCCTGCAAACCAGAGGAAAGTTCTGTGTCCATGTTCTCATTTCCATTAGTTTCTCAAAACCGCGGTGAAGGTAACCGGGATTAGCCGTAGCTTCTACTACTTTGTCACCTTCCACTTTAAGGGTAATACTGAAATTCCCTACCATTCCAAGATGCTGGGGACCAAAATAAAGTTCAAGCTCTCTCATTTTTCTTCCTCGATACTGGGAACTGCATCAAAAACATCTTTTACGTACTTTCTGCTGTCAAAATCTTTCCGAAAGGGCGGTATCTTATAATTCCTTTCCAAAAAAAGAGGAATCAGCCTCGGATGGCCTTCAAATTTTACTCCAAAAAGCTCATGAATTTCGCGCTCGTATGGCTCAGCATTGGGAAAAACAGGAGTTATAGTTCTAAATATTGGGTTCGCTCTCGGTATCCTGGTTTTCACGATTATATCCAGTTTATTCTTTATTAAATAAGAACTTACTATATACACAAGTTCTAATTCCTCTTCATTAATCCAGTCCACACACGAGACAAGAGCGAAAAAATCGTATCCGTTATCCTTGATGAAGGCCAAGACATCCAGAATTTGCTCCTTTGGAACATTAATAACCATCCTTGTTTCCTCTAAAAAGCTTATCTGGAGATCTCCAAAATTTTTTTTCAGCATTTCAGTTAACGATGTTTTCATATAGATTCCTCTTCATTCATCTAATCTATTGGATACAGTGGCGGCCATTCAATGTTTGGCAGCACCATTTCCTGATTTCTTCGATACTGTTTATAATATTTTTTATATCTTTTATATCCATCAGCCATATCCTTATCAATCAATGTCCAGAGATGTGTGACTGCAATGAAAATAGCCTCGGGCCTCGGCATACAGCCGGCAATCCAGCCATCAACAGGAACGTATTTATCGAGATGCTTTATTGTATTATAAGAATCCCAGTACATTCCCCCATTTATGGGACAGGAACCAAAACCCACAAGGTATTTTGGATCCGGCATCTGTTCGTAGGTTCTTATTATGGCTCTCAGAGTCTTAACAGAAACATATCCTGTAATCAAGAAAAGATTAGCCTGCCTTGGAGTGGCTACAGGTACGACTCCAAATCTTTCTGCATCCCATCGTGCAGTGATTACAGGAGGAACTTCTATGATTCCACATCCTGTACAGAAATAAACTGCTCCCAACGAATATTTATGTCCCATCTTTACAGGATCTTCAAACCATTTTCTCAGTTGATTTCTATCCATTTACATCTCCAACTTTTCTACTTTACTATCAACACTATAACCAGACCTACAAATGCAATTAAAGTAGGCCATCTCCAGAGATATTTTATTGCCTGCTCCATCCTGAACCGTGGAAAAACTGCGTGAATGAAAAGTCCCAAAAGAAACACTATCAGCATTTTGAGAAAGAAAATAACAGGCGAAATAAGAACACCCCAGCCGGTATTGAGAAAAGAATTTACCGATGATCCCCAAAGATTTCCACCCCCCAAAAAAAGATTAACAAAGAGTCCAATCCCTATAAAAATTGCCAGCCCGTGCTCAATGGTAACTAATGCCAGATATTTTCCTCCATATTCTGTCTGAGGTCCAGAGGAAATCTCCTGGGGAGCAGTGGCCATATCAAAAGGTCTCAAACCCAACATGGCCGGAAGAATCATAAAATATGCAACTCCCGGTAAAACCAATGGCCAGGAAAAAAGAGCCCAACCACCTGTTTGCTGACTATTCACTGCCCCAACAATCGAAATCGTATGATAGTAAGTCATAACAGAAAGAAGAATAAAAAGAAAAGGAATTTCATAGCTGAGACTCAAGATCAACTTCCTTGAGATACCAATACTGATATTTGGATTTGCTCCCTCTCCTCCAGATAATGCGATTCCAATTGGCGCAAAAAGCATTACATAGAGAATGACTAAAAGACCTCCAGAACCGGCAAGAGGAGTAAAAACTCCAAAGGGAAGAAACAAAATCACCAGAAAAGAGCCTATCAAAGAAATAAGAACTCCTAGGTCAAATATTTTCCCATGAGATACACTTTTCTGAGAAAACAGTCGGATAATATCTATGACAGGCTGAAGTAACGGAGGACCGTAGCGCCAGTGTATTCGAGCTATAACTTTCCGGGCCAGCCCAAGAAGAAACAGTCCAATAATAAGAGCCAGAAATGGCACCAAAATCAATTCTAAAACATGTCTCACCATATTTTCCATCCCATTTGTATAAAAATTAACAATGCAAGAAAAAATATGATATACATTGCGTAATTACCAACATCACCGGTATAAACTCGTCTGGTTTTATCCGCTAAGATTTCCAGACCTCGAGCAAGTTTCAAATAAAAAACATCCATAAAATCTTTAAGATACGGTGAAATAATTCTTGAAAGCGGATTATAAAAATTAACAGTATAGTGATATTTCCCCTCCGGGATATATGAACCAGCACCATATGTATCATCCTGTGAAACAGGACGAGACTTCACTCCGAGACGGAATAAGAGCCACGCAAAAACTCCTACTACCAAAACAGCAAAGAAAAGATTTAGTGTATTCAATACACCGTTCTCCGAAGTAATACCCCACAAATTAACTGTTAAGGGCTCAAACCCAAGAGAAACTCCAATATTATTAATGAGTTTTAAAGGAATACCGGGAAGTATCCCAAACAAAAAAACCATGACTATCAAGAGAATAATGGGTAACTGCATGGAAAATGGCACTTCCTTAATGTCTTTATACTCTTCTGGCAACTGACCCAAAAATATATTATGAATAAACTTATAACCGTACAGAATTGTCCCCCACGATCCTAAAAATGCAGCAAATGCCAAAAATGGGTGTTCTCCCAGAATCAATGTCTTATAAATTAACCACTTCGAAACAAAACCATTAGTCAATGGTAAACCCACCAGACCTGCAATCCCCACCACTCCTCCTATAAATGTGATTGGCATTCTTTTAATTAATCCACCAAGTTTATCTAGATCTCTTATTCCCCCTGTTCTATATTCAATAGCACCTGCAACATAAAAAAGTAATGCTATATAAATACAATGATTTAAGATATGGAAAGTTGCACCTGCCATACCTATTGTAGTTCCAAAGGCAAATCCTAATATCATATACCCACCCTGTCCTACAGTACTCCAGGCAAGTATTCTCTTAGAATCCTCTTGAAGCAGTGCTGTAAAGGCTGCAAAAACAATTGTAATCGCTCCAATCCAGCATAGCACCATATTAAAACTGAGTATGCCTACGGATAGTTTGTTCAGAATGTTCAATCCTAAGATTATATACATAACAAGATAAAGACCATACATTCCTTTTCTAACTAATACAGCAGAAAGCACTGAAGAAAATGGCGTCACAGCCTCTGCATGTGCATCGGGCAACCAGATATGAATTGGCCAGAATGCATTTATAATAACAAAAGCTATTGAAAACAAAATCAAAATAAACAGTGTGTAACCAACAGAAGCTGTCTGCATGGCAGCCGCAACACCATTTATATCAACAGTACCATAGTGAATGTATAAAGAGACAATTGCAAGCAACATAGAAAGTGAACCAATAATTGAAACTATGATGTACTTGAATCCAGCAAATATTGCTCTATTCCCTTTATAACTTATTAGAAGGTAAGTACTCCAACTCATCATTTCCCAAAAAATGTAAAAAGACAAAAAGTCACCACAGAGAACTGTTCCTAACATGCTGGCATTTATAAATAGCATCAGGAAATAATAAGAATCTAATCTATCATTATTTTTCATATAATTTAAGGAATATATAATTGATAAAAATCCAATGCCAGCAATAGTAATAGCGAAAAACCATGAAAGCATGGTTAATCGTAATACAAGAGGAAAGTTAAGAAAACCGAAATAAAAAGTTTTTTCCAGGGGTCTTCCATAAAGATAAATAGTCATTACCAATACGGCCAGAGAAACCAAAACAGCAAAAATATCTCTAAGCCGGGAGGAAAGCTTTCCTAAAAAATAAACAAAAAAGGCCCCTCCCAATGCAACAGTAAGGTAAAGTTCTAAAGTCATCCTAACACACCTTTAATATATCCAACTCTATTAATAAGTTCGCTCCCAGCAGAATTTAAAATATTCATTATAAACCTGGGATATACTCCAATAACTATGATCAATATCACTAAAATAAACAATGGGATCAAACAAGTGACAGGAGCTTCTTCCCTCTTTATATCACTTCTTTGCCCTTTAAAATAAAAAACCTGTACCACCCTGAAGAAATAAGCCCCTTCAATTACTGCAGCGAATAACACAACAGCAATCAACATAATAAATAGAACTCCTCCATTGGCCAGAGCGGCACGGACAATCAAAAATTTACTGGCAAACCCCATAAAAGGGGGTAATCCAACGAGTGAGAATGCCCCAATAGTAAAGGCCAGAGAGGCTAACGGCATCCTCTTGCCCATTCCCTCAAGATCAGAAATATTCATGGAACCAGCGCGATAAATCATATATCCAACTGATAGAAAAAGAAGAGCCTTGCTCAGAGCATGGGACAGGAGTTGGAAGAGGGCACTGCTCACGCCATAAGGAGTGGCTATCCCCAGAGCAAATACGATCAATCCTATCTGTCCGATGCTGGAATAGGCCAGCATACGTTTTATATTTTGTTGCCTGAAAGCAGAAAACTCACCTATCAAAAGTGTGATAAGTCCAAGGTAAACAAAAAACATGAAGAGACTCGAAGCTCCGAAAACTGTGAAAACAATTCTTGCTATACCGTATATGCCTATCTTGATAGCTATTCCTGATAGAATGGCGCTAATTGATGAAGGGGCGGACGAATGAGCATCCGGGAGCCATGCATTTAAAGGGAAAATAGCTCCTTCTACACCAAGACCTGTAATAAAAAGAACAAGTGGAACAAACAGCGACATAGAACTCACTGATGATATATTCTTTGCTATATCAGCCATGTTGAGAGTACCAAATTGACCATAGAGAAGACCAATAGCAATCAACATCAGACTGGAACCAATAGCTCCCTGAATTAAATATTTTACAGCCGACTCAATCCCTTCTTTATTTTGTAGATATGCTACCAGTGCGTAAGAAGATATACAAAGAATTTCGAAAAAGACAAACAGATTGAATATATCACCGGTAAGAACCACACCTGTAGCTCCGGTGAGCAGCAGAAGATAGAGCATGTGGTATTTTTCTGTAGCACCTTCTTTTATATAGTTCAATGCATAGATAGAAACCAAAAAACCTACAAGAGAAATAATGGCAGAAAAGAAAATTGCCACTGGTCCTACAAAAAGATTGATACAAAACGGAGGAGGAAAACCGCCAAGAGAAACAATGATTGGATGCTCCAGAACCTTGGGGATAAAAAAGATGGATAAGCATAAATTGAACAACATGCCTATCACTGGCACATATTTTTCTATCTTCTTTGAAATAAAACCAAATAGAGGAATAGTAAAAGCTAAACCCAGGGGGACAACTATCAAAAGTATTGGATTTACCATTTTTGCTCCCTTATCTTACGAAGATTAAGCGTTCCATAATGCTGGTAGAGTCGTATCGCCAGAGAGAGTGCTAATGCCAAAACCGCCACGCCAATAACAATAGCAGTAAGCACCAATGCTTGTGGCACAGGATCAACCATATTCTTAGCCTCTATACCCGACTTAGAAAAAATGGGTGCTGTTCCTTTTTTAATATATCCGATAGAGATAAGAAACAAATTAACTCCTGTATCGAGAATACTAAGCCCTATAATCACTTTGATAAGGTTAGATTTAACCAGAATAATATAGAGTCCAATCAAGATGAGTCCAAAACAGCCAATATAATAAACATAATTCGTCAGGAAATTCACCACAGTAGAAATATCCATTTCTATCTCCTAATAAAATTTCAAATAGCGTTTATTACGTATCCTCCATTAAATGATCAATAACACCTGCCAATTCTGAGCCAACTTTAAATCCAATAGCAACATAAATAATAGGGATAATCCCAGCACTAAAAAGGGAATTTGGTATTCCTTTCGGTAAAAAATTTAACAAAAAATAACCACCCACTGAGAGACCAATCAGACCAACAATTACAAATATTAATCCAGCAAGAGATTCTACAACCGAAGAGGCTTTCTCGCTTACTCTTCTGCCTCTACATCCCAGATAAACTAAAAGATAGGCAGAAGCGATAATTGCTCCCCCCTGAAAACCTCCACCAGGAGTAAGATGACCATGAATAAAAATATACGCGCCAATAAGAAGAATAAACGGGAAAAGAAATCTGCAGCCTGTGGAAAGAACAATACTGGCTTTCTCTATTTTTTCTTTAGTTTTTCTTCCAGTACGGATTGTCAGAACAGCCCCCAGACCAAGTGCTGCAATGAAAAGGACGGTAACCTCACCCAAGGTATCAAAACCACGGTAATTGAGTACAACAGATGTAACTATATTTGTAGCGCCAGTATCCTTAACTCCATTATTAACATAATATTTCCCAACCTTAGATTTTGGCGTTCCAAAGGGAATTTTCTTTAGAGGCCGAACAATACCTATACCTAACACAGCAAGCAGTATAAAACTAATTAATTTTCTCATTCTTCATACCTACCTGTTCTTTTTAAAGCAATAATAAAAACTGCTGTAACGAGCGCCGCACCAATGGACGCTTCTGCCATGGCAACATCAGGCGCCTGAAGAAAATAAAAAAGAACCGCTGCTATTAAACTGACAATACCAGAAGCAATCACGGCATTTAACAAGTTCTTGAAAATTGCAGCAGCAACTGCTGCAGCTATCATCAGAATAATCAAAAAGGTAACAAAAATCATTTGATCTCCCCGTATTCTTTAAACTCTTTGGCTTTGTCCACAACACTTTTACTGCACAAGGGGACTCCGATTTTACGAGAAGCTCTACCAAGAGCATGGTTTGATATTGGATTGGTAAGGAAAATAAACAGAGAAATAATTAGAGTTTTCAAGAACCAGGCGGGTTCTGCTATCCCTACGCCAATTATAGTAAAAAAGGCTCCAAAAGTTGTACATTTTGTTCCAGCCTGTAATCTATTATATACATCTGGCAACCTAAATATGCCAAGGCTTCCTAAGAAAAGAAACAGAACGCCAATTCCAATAATAATTTTTCCAATAAGCATCTGCACTTAAATTCCCCTTTCTAAAAATCTTGCAATTGCTACTGAGCCAATAAAAGTTAAAACTGCATAAACCAGAGCAACATCTAAATACACATACCTTCCGAAAACAAGGCCTAAAAAGACAAGCAAAGCAGTGGTAACCGTAGAAATCGTATCAAAAGCCACTGCTCTATCAGAAGGTGTAGGCCCCTTTAACATTCTCAAAAAACAAAGAAAAATACCTGCCCCAATAATTACAAGAAAAACAGTGTAAGTCATTTACAACCTCTTTTAAATATTTTATTGTTATATGTTGATATTACGATTTATCATTTTAAAAAAATTACTCCTGCCGTTTTACTTAAAAATTTCCTTCAGATACTTTTCAAATTTTTTTCCTATGATATTTGTTGTCCTTTCCATATCATCTGATTTTACATTGATCCAATGAATAAGAAGCTTATCACCAATAATATCAAGAGTAAATGTGCCAGGAGTTAACGTAATAGAATTAGCAAGTATGAGTTTTGCAATATCCTGCTTCAGATTCGTTTTTATCACCACAATTCCAGGTTTGATTGGCATTTTTGGGTGAATCACTCGGTAAGCAACATCAAAATTGGCTTTTACTATTTCTTTAAACAGCACAAAAATATACATCAAAAAATAACCAAATCTTTTTAGTGAAAATGGAGGCAAGTTTAATTTATAATAAGTTCCTACAAGAAACATTGCTAGGATAAAACTTATTCCTATTCCTGTAACTAATTCCTCCAGTGCCAAACTAGAAGTTAAACAAAGCCAAATTATAACTGACAGGACAAAAAGGTAAAAAAAGTTTTTTACTCTATTAATTCTCATTTATCATACCTTATTAATTATTCACTTTTTAATGTATATTAAATAAATAAAAAAATATCAATTTGTCAAGAACTACTTTACTATACAGTATAATTTACTATCAATTTTCAGAACAAATTTCTTTGATCTCCCCCATAAATTTATCAACAGTGTTTTTAAATTTAGCCGATTCACCTTTATCGATCATTTCCAATTTTAAGCGATTTATATTTACTCCAAACTGTTCTAACATTCTCTTTATCAGTCTGACTCTTGCTATTGTCTTATAATTTCCGCCATGCTCACATTTATCATCCGGGCAGGCTGTTATTAACACACCTGATGCTCCCTTTTGAAAAGTCTTCAGGATCAACTCAGGAGATATTCTACCAGAACACATGCTAACCATATACTTATGTTCATCATGTTTTTCATTATCGTTAAATCTGGACAGCTGCAGTCCAGGATATGTTGACCAATTGCAGTAGAAAATCACAGTCTTTGCCTTCATTGAGCCACTCCTTCCAAAAATAGTTCGACCTGTTTACTCATTTCCTTATAGGTTAAACCAAATCCTTCTTTACTATACGCAGCCCCTGATGGGCATGCAGCTACACAGCATCCGCAACTCTGACACTTTACTCTATCCACAACGATCCTATCATTCTCTTTGTCGTAACTCCTGGCTTCATGAATACATGTGGAAACGCAAATCATACATCTGCTGCACTTATCCTCATCCGTTCGCGAAGTAGTACCATAAACATCGAAACCCGCTTCAAGTAAATCATTTTTAGCATCGGTGAATATTTCTGTTACCTCAACCTTTGCAGAGCATGTAGCATCACATCTCTTACACATGTAGCACTCAAATATCCTCTCTGCAAGTAAATCATCGGGCTTTAGTTCTCCACTAAGAAGACCGTAAAGCATTATCAGTTTACCACGTGGTGTATCAGATTCCCAACCTGTGATCTTAAAAATATGACAGTGCTCAAAACAGTAACCACACCGTATGCAAACATGCAGTTTATCCTGCCACTTTTTTAGATTTCTGAATTCCATTAGCATATCCCTCTAGTTTTTATTTAACATTGTATCTTAACTTAGTAGCCTTTACCCAATCATCTGGAGCATCCATCATCTTACCTGGATTTAAGATATTATTGGGATCTAGTGCTCTCTTTATGGCCTTCATATACTTAAGAGAATCACTCTTCTCCTTTTTAAAGGCCGGAGCCTTTGACAGTCCTATTCCATGTTCCGCAGAAGTTGTTCCGCCCAGTGAAATCACATTTTCATATATCTCAGACACTGCTCTCTTTGCATCCTCCCACTGCCCCTTTTCATTAGCCTTCATCAGGATTTTTGTATGCATACAGCCCGAACCACAGTGGCCATATGCTGTCATGATTACATTATTTCTATCAGCAATATCATGAATCATTCTTGCCATCTCTGTCATCTTTGAATATGGAACCGCCATATCATCTGCAAGAGATGTACAAGAATAGAGTTCCTTATATTTCGACAGGGCCGGAAATAGTTTTTTCCTTCCTGCAAACAGTTTTGTTCTTTCCTTTGCATCGTAGCTGTATTTTATTCCAAAACCATTCTGCTCTTCACAAAGCTTCTTCATCTTTTCGATTTCATGATCTACTGCTTCCTTGACCATTCCATCGGCCTCAAACATAAGTATTGCCTCAACATCGGGCAGTCCCATATCCATGGTCTTGTTCACTGCTGTTATTGCAACATTATCCATTAACTCCAGCAGCGAAGGCTGAGCACCACTCGACATTATTGCAGCTATAGCATTTCCTGCCTCTTCCAGTTTATTGAAGTTTGCCACTCCGAGACATCTATACTTTGGTATTGGTACAAACTTCAAAATAGCCTCTACAATTATTCCCAGAGTTCCTTCGGATCCAACCATTAATCTATCGAGCTGGTAACCAGAAGCCTCTACTCTATTGCAGCAGCCGAGTTTGACAAGAGTGCCGTCTGCCATAACAACCTCAAGACCTAGTAGTGAATCTCTTACTGCACCATACTTTACAGACCTTACTCCGCTGGCATTATTTGCGATCTCTCCACCAATAGTTGCTACCCTGCTCGAAGCGGGTGCTACGGGATAAAAGACTCCGTATGGTTTAAGAGCCCTGTTAAGATCATCGTCAACAACACCTGCCTCTACCCTGCAGTAACAATCTTTGAGATTAATTTCAAGAATTCTGTTCATTCTCTTCATATCCAAAACAATTCCGCCCTTAACAGGAACAGCCTGTCCCGACATGCCAGAACCAGATCCACGGGGGATTATTGGAATCTTTTCAGAATTTGCATACCTTACGATCTTCTGCACTTGTTCTTTTGTCTCCGGCCTCACAACTGCCCATGCAAACGCCTCATGTACAGACGAGTCGCTACCGTAAACGTAACATACTTCAGGATTATTTCTAACATTCTCTTCACCAACTATTCTCTTTAACTTATCAATATCGACCCTTGCCATTGTTTACCTCCAATATTATTGGGCTAAGTAAGATTCTACTGCTTGAGCACTTTCTTCATAGTTTTTCCTATCTCTGCAGGCGATTCTGCAACAGTAACTCCACACGACCTCAAGGTCTCAATTTTCTCTTTAGCAGTTCCCTTGCCTCCAGCAATTATGGCTCCTGCATGACCCATCCTCTTACCTGGAGGAGCCGTTCTTCCTGCAATGAATGCGACAACCGGCTTATTGAATTCATTCTTTATATATTCTGCTGCCTTCTCTTCATCTGATCCGCCAATCTCACCAATCATTACCACTCCCTCTGTCTGCGGATCATCCTTGAAGAGCCTTAATGCATCCACGAATCTTGTTCCAATTATAGGATCGCCACCAAGACCAATACATGTGGATTCGCCTAATCCCTCTTTTGTAAGCTGATCTACTGCCTCATAGGTAAGAGTTCCGCTTCTCGATATTACTCCAATCTTACCCGGCTCATGTATTAAACCAGGCATAATTCCAATCTTGCATTTGCCAGGGGTTATTATTCCAGGGCAGTTTGGACCGATCAGACGAACATCCTTACCCTGAATAAAGGTTATTGCCTTTACCATATCGAGGGTCGGAATACCTTCGCTTATGCAGACAATGAGTTTTATTCCTGCATCTGCTGCTTCCATTATGGCATCTGCTGCAAAGGGCGGAGGAACAAAAATGGCCGATGTATCTGCATCTGTCTCTCTAACAGCTTCTTCAACTGTGTTGAATACAGGAACACCCTCATGTACCTGACCACCCTTACCAGGTGTCACTCCTGCAACGATCTTAGTACCATACTCAATCATTTTCTTAGAGTGAAATGTTCCTTCACTTCCTGTGATACCCTGAACTACGACCCTTGTTTTATCATCTACAAGAATGCTCATACAAACCTCATAATTGTTGAATTAATACAATCTATTTATTATTATTTTACTGCCTCTACTGCCTTCTTTGCCGCATCGTCCAGATCCTTGGCAACGGTGAAAGTCAGTCCCGAGTTCTTCAGTATTTCGGCAGCTATTTCACTATTTGTACCAGCAAGCCTGACCACTATCGGGACTCTGATATCCAATCTCTTTGCTGCCTCTACAACTCCATTTGCCACTCTGTCGCAACGTACTATGCCTCCAAATATGTTGATGAGAACAGCCTTTACATTTTCATCCGACATAAGAATTCTAAACGCCTGTTCTACCCTTTCAGAAGAGGCCGCACCGCCAACATCGAGAAAATTTGCAGGCATCGACCCGTGAAGTTTTATTATATCCATGGTCGCCATTGCAAGACCAGCACCATTCACCATACATCCAACATTTCCATCGAGCTTTACATAACTCAGTTTGTGCTCCGATGCCTTAACCTCTGTGGGCTCCTCTTCATTTACATCTCTCAATTGGAGTATATCCTCATGGCGATATAGTGAATTGTCATCAAAGTTTATCTTTGCATCTGCAGCAAGCAGCCGCTCATCCTTTGTTATGACCAGGGGATTTATCTCTGCAAGGGATGCATCTAAATTGATAAATAACTTATAAAGGTTTAAAATAAATCTTGTACCCTCTCTCATCAACTTCTTTGGAAGATTCAGTCCAAAAGCTATCTTTCGTGCCTGAAAAGGCTGCATCCCAACCCTTGGATCGACAGAAACTCTTATTATCTTCTCCGGAGATTCGGCAGCAACCACCTCTATCTCCATCCCTCCCTCTTGTGAGGCTATCACTGCTACTCTCGAATTTTCACGATCTATTACCATTCCCAGGTATAGCTCCTTATCTACCTGAAGCGCTTCTTCAATCAACACCTTTCTTACCAGTTTGCCTTCGGGGCCTGTCTGATGTGTGACCAGATTCATGCCTATTATTTCGGATGCTCTCATCTCTGCATCCTCTTTCGAGTCAGCAAGTTTAATGCCTCCTCCCTTTCCCCTTCCACCAGCATGTATCTGAGCCTTCACAACAACCTTTTTACCTATTTTCCCTGCAGCCTCAGCCGCATCCGAGGGATTCTCGACTACCTCACCTTCTGGTATCGGTATCCCAAACTTTCTCAACAGCTCCTTTGCCTGATATTCATGAATCTTCATATAACTCCCTTCACTATTTGGTTATAAAAAGATCTCCTTCTTTGCAGGATTCTCGCCAAGACTTATTATCTTGTTTGTAAACTCATCGCTCACCTGAGCAAATCTCGATCCTTCTGATGCCGATATCCAGGCCAGCCTCACCCGCTCTTTTTCCATTCCTAAAGAATCAAACACTTTCTGTAAAATTGCAATACGACGCCTTGTATGGTAATTCCCCGACTGATAGTGACAATCACCCGGATGACATCCTCCAATTAAAACTCCATCTGCACCACCAAAAAATGATTTTATCACAAAAACAGGATTCACTCTACTGGAACACATCACACGAATTGGTAATATTGAAGGAGAATATTTGATTCTACTCGTTCCGGCCAAATCGGCACCAGAATAAGAGCACCACTTACATAAAAAACTAACAATTCGAGGATAAAATGTATCTTCCATTATACTTCATCTCTCCATTAAAATAGATTAGTCTTATTCTATTCCTCTCCCAGTGTTGACAACTCATCTTCCTTGTATACAGTAACAGGAACAGGCTCTTCAATGTCTCTGCCAGGAACATAATCAAACAATTTAGCCGTCTCTTCACCAGTTCTTAAAAATATTGCAGAAACAGAAATATTGGCAGGACATACTTCGGTGCACATCCCACATCCAACACATGAAAAACTCATGTGGTTCATCCTTCCAATTTGATATAGAATCGTATCTGTGGGAAGCCGCATTGCTCCTTTCCTGAGCAGTTCCTTCTCTATCTGGGAAACATCATAGTCAAATAGACTCGATTCAAAATCGCACAGAATACAAAGACATATCGGACAAACCCTGCTGCATCCGTGGCATTTAATACACCTCCCAAATACATCTATCATACCACCCAGGCCCTTCATCTCCTTACCGATCCTGTCAAAAAGTTTTATCTTTTCTGAACGCCTCTTCTCAGTAAGAGAACCGATTTTGTCACTAAACTGTTCTACCTCAGACCTTTCCCCTTCGAATCCCTCAGCCATCTCCTCTGCCTTCTTTGTATGGAATATTAAAACAGCCTCATCATTAAATTTTTCACCGATTAGCTTTACTGTCACATCTCCATTAATTGGCACAAAATATTCACAGACCGTGCAGGTCTCTCTAATACCCTCAGGATTCTCACCCCTTTCAACTGCCTTCCAATAATCAGAAAGATGTTTATTCCCTTGATCTTCCAAGGATACATCGAACCTAAAACAACCAGCGCAGGTATAAGAAATCAATAGAAAATTCTCCATCGATCCCTGGGCTCTTTTGACCAGTTCGATAAATGATCTAAGCTCACACGGCTTGATAACCGCTGCAACAGGTTTTTTCATTGGAGTAAAACGGGACAGCTCCTGACCTGCATTTACTGGCATTAGTGGATGAAGGGGAACGGCATCCGTCAACATCTCTGAATCTGTAATCAATCCATAATCATAAACACCTTCCTTTGGAGTCTTCCGCAACGTAAACACAGCACTGACTTTTTCATTTGTAAGCAGGAATTTGAGAAAATCTATCAATCCCTGTTCTACACCCTTCTTGATTCTTATTTGAATACTCATCTCTAATCATCACTCCTCGGCTTGCTTTATCAATTCTTCTACTCCTCTAACCTCCTCCAACTGATATTGAGCAACCGGAATAGCCTCTTCAATATCTTCCCCCGATCTGTACTCAAATGTACCCTGGGTTTGATCTGCAACATAACTGAATACATCTGCTACCGGTATTGAAACAGGACAAGCATCAGAACATACTCCGCAAGAAACACATGAAAGACTCATATGAGACATCCTGCCTACATGAAACAGTATTCGATCAACAGGAAAAGATATCCCACCCCGTCGTCTGGCCTTCTGCAAGATGAAATCTGAATCCTGCTTCGACACTGCTGAATCAAAGTAGCACAGCCGACAGTAACAGATTGGGCAGGCACTCTGACAGTTGTGGCAACCGATACATTTCGCAAAAGTATCCAACATAGAATCAAAACCTGCCACCATGGACTTGACCTCTTGGAACCTTTCCGCCCTCTGCTTTTTCCTTTCCTCAATGAGTTCTTTAACACTATTTTTCCAATCAGTGAGTGTTTCTGAAGATTTTATCTTCATTTCTTTTAATATTCTCTCACCTTTCTCACTATTCGGGATAAGAAAAACTCCTTCTCCCTCCTCACCAGTCAGTCCGAAATGAAGATCGCAAGAGGGAAGAATGGAAAAATGATCACAAATCTGACACACAGCCCTTGTCGAAACAGTCCTGTCTTTTCCAGAAAACAGGTCATTAAAGTCCTTTTCTCCATCTTCTGGATTTTTAATATAATAAGACATCGGCAATGCACCAGGACAATCAATACTAATAAGTGTAATATTTTCCAGATGTATCTGATTGAGCTTGACAAGCTCCACAGTTGCTCTTATTTCACACGGCCTCATGACTGCTGCAATCTTCATGCTTCCCTTACCCTTTCTTGTAAAACTCTTCAGGGCCTTTGCACCCTGAACAGCAATTATGGGAGCAAGAGGAGTTGCTTTATCAATAAAAGAGGGATCCTTTATTAATACCCATGCATAGGAGTCCTTTGCCGGAACTCTCATCGATATCAGTATACCATCAAAAACACCCTCTCTCAATAAACTTTTCGCAAATTCCAAGATAGTCTTTCTGACTCCTCCTTTTACAGGAATCAGTGCACCCTTGTTTGAAATATCTTTCATTAATTATTCCTTTGATTATTTTAATCTACCTTATCGCCTCTATCATTTCTGTATAAAGCTGTCGAGAAGTAAAATGTTTGGCCTGAATGGCTCCAGATGGACAGCTTGCAGCACAGTTACCGCATCCCCTGCAAATAACATCATTGACCACCGACACTCCCTTTTCTTCATCAAAATAGATAGCACCATAACAGCACACTTCGAGGCATGTACGGCATCCTGTGCAAAAAGACTCTAAAATCTCAGACACCTTGACCTCAGGAACGATTTTCTCACCCGGTATGAGTCGCGTCAATATTTTCCCGCATGCAGCCTGAGCCTGCAATATCGACTCAGAGATCCCCTGAGGACCATTGGCCGCTCCCACAATATAGATTCCCTCGGTTGTTGTTGATACAGGATTTAAATGATAATGTGCTTCCTGAAAAAATCCTGTCTCGTCTAAGGGTATTCCGAGAATCTCGGCCAACTCTTCGGTCCCCTCCGCAGGTACCATTGCCGGAGCGAGGATTACCATATCTGATGTTATTTCTGATTTGGATCCATCCATTCCTGTATATTCGATCCGCCTCTCTTTGAGCTTAATGCCCTTTACACGAATAAAGTCGACACCGCTCTCTTTTACCTCATCAAAAAATCGCTGATCTTCTTTATGTGGAAGGCAAAGATCTCTGTACAATACATTAATTTTAATATCCGGCGACAGATCTCTGATTGCCTTTGCAATCTTAATCATTGCGCCGCAGCATATTCTGGAACAATACCCCTTCTCATCCCGTCCAACACAATTTACAAGGGTTACCGATCGAGGCTGCTCGCCAGACTTCAGATAAACTTTTCCATCGCTATAAATCATTTTTTCTATTTCCAGAGAGGTGTATACATCGTCATCCTTTGTATATTTATAGCCGGACAGAGCTTGAGGATTTACAAGGTCAAAACCTGTTGCCACAACTATACCACCGGCCTTAAGTTCTGTTCTTGACTCATCGGCCTTTAAACTTTTTAAAACAATCTCAAAATTTCCAAAAAATCCCACAACACTCTCAACCTCGGTCTCTGTAAAGACCTGAATGTTTTCACTGTTCTCAACATCCTGTATCTTTTTCTGAATTTCATCTACACCACCGGACTGCCTTGGTAGCAACAGATTGTACAACGATGCCTTTCCGCCCAACGATTCTTTTTTTTCCACTAAATAGACCTTCCTCTCTTTACTTGCCAAGGAGAGTGCGGCCTCCAGTCCAGCTATTCCTCCACCTATAATTAGTACATCTGGTCTGCTCTCTATCTCCCTTTCGAGAAGCTCTGATTGATATAGGACCCTGCGAATAGCTGCCCTGATATATCGTGCAGCCTTATTAGTTGCCTCCTCTTTATCAGGAATGATCCATGCACACTGCTCCCTAATATTGACCATCTTGAAAAGGTATGGATTCAGTGGGGTCTTCTTACAAACATTTATGAAGGTAGATTCGTGGTCTCTGGGAGAACATGCGGCAATCACCAGATGTGTAAGCTCATTCGATATTATTTCTTTTTCAAGAAATTCCTGTCCCTCATTCGAGCAAAGCAGCTTGTGGCGTTTTATAACCAGTTCTATATCTTTGAATTCCTCTGTTGCAACTATCTTTTTAATTACAGAATCGATGTCTATGTGTTCTGCAATGTTGGGCCCACACTCACATATGAATACACCTATCTTCATGCTCATTTGATACTCCCAAATATTCCCTATGTTTTTTCATTTACCATCAGACAATTCATGACCTTACCCACAGCCGATTCGGCCTGTATAACTGCCATCTGCGCATCCTTGGGCCCTTCTGCACACCCAGCAACAAAAATTCCGGGCCTGGAGGTCTCCACAGAATCCATTATTTGATCTGATGTTTTAAAAAATCCTCTCTCGTCCTGCTCGATTCCAAAAATCTTTGCGATCTCTGGTGTGCTCTCATCAGGAACCACTGCCGACTCAAGAATCACCATATCGACAGAAATCCTCTCCTCTCTGCCATCTTCCCTCTTGTATGTAATCTCAAGACCCGCTCCATTCTCTCTCACATCTAAACTCTCTGGATCTGGTTGAAAAATGAAATTTACTCCCTCATCCTTGGCTCTTCTGAAAAACTCCTGAGACCTTTTTCCGGGCACGCAGATATCAGAATGAAATTCATATACATCGGCATCTGGCAATTTGTGTTTTATAAAAATGGCATGTTTAAAAGAACTCATACAACAAACACCAGAACAGTAACCTCTCTCTCTTCGTCCTACACAGTGAACAATGGCAACCGATTTTGGAGTCTTTTCACCGTCCCTGAGAATCAGTTCACCCGATGTTGGACCGTTTGATGCATACAATCTCTCAAATTCCATGGATGTATATACACCCTTAAATTTTCCATATCCAAGATTTGCGAACCGTTTTGTGTCGAGAATATCGAAACCTGTTGCTATTATTACAGCCCCAGCATGAATCTGAACCTTCTCCGCCTTCTCCGAAAAATCGATTGCACCAAACATACAGGCCTCTTGACATGCCTTACAGCTCTTCTTGCCGCTCAAATTCAGACAGTGTTCTGCATCTATTACTGGCACATTGGGCAGTGCACCAGCACAGGGAACATATATTGCCTTTTTTTCTGATAGATTCTCCTCCCATTCATTCTTAAGGCTAACAGGACACGGTTCATAACAAGCTCCGCAGCCAATACATGCTTCAAGACTGACATATCGAGGCTTCTTGTTAAGAGTAATACTAAAATCACCCTCATCACCACTTACCTTCTCTACTGTACAGAGAGTCATTACATCGATGTCCTGTCTCTGTAATATCTCCTGCTGAATAGGAGCAACCATGCAGGTAGAACATTCAAGATGAGGATAATTTTCTTCGTTCTTGATAATGTTCCCACCAATCAGTGGAAGCTTTTCGACCAAACACACACTCTTTCCACCTTTTGCCAGCAGCAGGCTCGCTTCCATACCAGCTATGCCTGCCCCTACTACCAAAACATCGTATGAATTATTCATAGTTTATCTCACATGAATCTGGTCAAATGAAATTTATCTTTTCTCTAATTAGTAATATGCATTTCTATTTATCGGATTTGGTCCCATCTCTTTTATCTTGTTACTAAACTCATTAACAACATCGGCATACCTTTTACCCTCAGAAGCAGATATCCATGACAACTGCAATCTTTCAGAATCCATTTCCAGTGCCCCGAGCACGCTCTTCAACAGGCCATATCTTCTTCGAGCGTAATAATTACCCTTATCATAATGGCAATCGCCAGGATGACATCCAGCAATCAAGATTCCATCTGCTCCACTAAAAAATGTTGTAAGCACAAGATTGTAATCCACCCGGCTCGAGCACATCACACGAATCACTGTAAAAGAGGGGGAAATTTCAAGTTTTGAAGACCCTGCAAGATCGGCTGCCGCATATGTACACCAGTTACAAAGATATCCGACAATTTTCGGCTCAAATCCTTCTTTTCCGTTGGTATTCATTTTATTCCTCGTTATATCTGAACTTGTGCTAAGTGTTTTCCATTGGCATCAGTTGTGCACATTAACAGTGTCTTGCCAGTCTTCTGGCACCATGCCTTAATATCATTTGGAAAAGAAGGACAATCC
>Ga0190359_1000534_pt1 | contig 25615 bp, 19 predicted proteins | sample 48721823_MG_FD_161269 | JGI IMG/M metagenome (GOLD analysis project Ga0190359, IMG submission 161269) | Hydrothermal vent microbial mat bacterial communities from Southern Trench, Guaymas Basin, Mexico - 4872-18-2-3_MG | ecosystem: Environmental > Aquatic > Marine > Hydrothermal vents >... | reverse complement strand
AATGAGCTTGAATTATATATAGGATCCCACGGCCGGGAAGATGCGGTGGACCTGGCTCCTTATGTTCCCACCCCTCTGGAAGTGGCGGAAACCATGCTGCAAATGGCAGGCGTAAATGAAAATGATGTGGTTTATGACATAGGCTGCGGAGACGGGCGCATTTTGGTGATGGCAGCCAAGAGGTTCGGAGCCAGGGGTGTTGGAATCGAACTGGACCCGGAACGGCTTAAGGAAGCGCGGCTCAACGCCCAAAAAGCTGGAGTGGAAGAACGGATCGAATTCCGCCAGGAGGACGCCGCAAAATCGGATTATTCAGAAGCCACAGTGGTGACCATGTATCTGCTTCCGGAATCCAATGAACTGCTGCGCCCCATACTCGAAGCACAACTGAAAGACGGGGCACGGGTTGTCTCTCATAATTATGATATCATCGGATGGAAGGATCGAGAAACAGGCTACCAAACTGTTGAAACCTGGAACGGAGAGGAACACTCCATTTACCTGTATAAAAAATAAAACACAATATTATTCTTGCCAGATGCTGCCGCCGGAATTTAAATAATGAAGAAAAAGGAATCATCGTGTTCACTACTCATGGAGAGGATTGCTTGAAACAAATGGATTCCTATGGTCTGGAAGACATGAAACCAGATGATATCAAAGCCCAACAGGAGGGATATTTCACTTTCCTTTGAATTGTTTATTGACCTAGCCTGCTCCTGAACCCGGAGATGACTTTTATCTCACCGATACGTTCACAGACTATGCTCTAAGGTTCCTGGAGGGACATCACAAACGGTCTGTTCACTTCGTTGGCTTTTTCTTAATAAAATTATTTATGGGACGCAGCTTCACGTCTTTTCTTCTTGCGATATGTTCGTATTCTTTAATGATTTTTTTTGCCATGGCTCTTGAAGAATACTTTTCATGCACAACTTTATAACCTTCTTCTCCATACGAAGCAGCCAGTTCCCGGTCACGGTACAGCTTGAGGATCGCTTCAGCTAAAGCCCCCGGCTCTTTTGGGGGGACAAGCAGGCCGGTTTTTTCATGGGTCACAAGCTCCGGGATTCCTCCGACCTCGGTGGCCACCACAGGCAAACGGCTGGCCATGGCATCCATAATGCTGGTTCCCAGCCCCTCTAAGTAGGATGAAAGCACAAACAAATCAAGAGAAGCCAGAATCTGGGGGACATCTTCCCTGAAGCCCAGGAAGAAGACAATATCATCAACATCCGTCTTCTTTACCTGTTCATCAAGTTTCATGCGTAAAGGCCCTTTCCCTACAATAATCAGCTTGATATGAGGGGCTTTCTGCTTGAGCATCCCTGCTGCTTCAATCAGATATTTATGCCCTTTGTGATCAGCAAGATGAGCCACGATCCCCACCAAAAAGTCATCATCACCAAAACCAAGCTCCCGGTGGAGATAATCTCTGGAAGCAATGTTTTCAAAAGGCGTATAATCAATACCCGAGGGGATGACACTTATTTTTTTCTTGTCGATCCCTCCAGATAAGAGCACTTTTTTCACTCCTTCGGATATAGCGATGATCCTGTCAATTTCTTTTTGATATTTCATCTTTGAAAAATAATTGTCTTTAAGAGGAAAATCCACCCGCCTCGATATTACCCGAATAGGGACCTTTGCTCTTGATGCGGCCATAGCACTCACTGCTGCTGCATGAGCATCATGAGAGTGAACCAGAACACAATTGGCTTTCTTCATGTGTCTGGCGAGCCTTAAAGCTGATATGATGCTCGCTTCACTTCGGATTCTCAAAGGAAAAACCGGGAGCCCTTCTTCCTCTGCCTTTTTGTAAAGAGGCCTGTCGGGTTGAACATAAAACCGGCAGGGGTATCCTTTTCTCTTGAGCTCTCTCACCAGGAAAAGAGACTGTCTCTGTCCCCCTCTCCATTCTTTCCCTGAATCAATTTGGAAAAGGCTCAATTCTCTCTCCTTTCTTCCATATCTCTTTCAACTTTGCATAACGCATAAAAATGGCATAGCTGTGAAGCATGGCGATCACAAATCCAGCAAATCCGTCCATAATTCCGGCTTTTAAAAAATACGATTTAATGAATCTCTGAGGGGGAAGAAAAACAAGGTGATACCACCTGCATTTTTTCCCGGAGGCATAGAGTTTTTGTGCACCCAGGCTCGAAAATTCATTGATACGCTTCAGATGATCCTGAATATCCCGGTAAGTAAAATGATAGAGGGGGCTTTCAAGTTTTGTGACCTTGCCTTTAATAACCAGTTTTTCATGAACATACTCCCCCTGCCAAAAAGCTTTCTCTTTTTTAAAGAGCCGTGTCTTTCTGTCCGGATACCACCCTGAATGAAGGATCCATTTCCCCATATAAAAGACCTGCCTGGGCATGGAAAATCCCGCTGCTTCGGGTTCTCCGGCTTTTAATGCCAGAATCTCTCTCTGAAGTCCGGGAGAAAGCCTCTCATCAGCATCAAGCGAAAGGATCCAGGGATGAGATGCCTTCTTGTTCGCATAATTTTTCTGGTCCGCGTAGTTCGTCCATTCCCGCTTGTAGACCTTGGAATCATATTTCTTTGCTATCTTAACCGTATCATCTGTGCTGAAGCTGTCGACCACTACTATTTCCGACGCTATTTTTCTTACGCTTTTGAGGGCAGCCTCAAGCCTTTTTTCCTCATTATATGTGATGATAACCGCAGAAATTTTCATGTCCGTAATCTTATCATAAATCCATTATTGTGTCATCGGTGAGAATCCTGACTTATTCATAAAAAATGGCGACGTTCATTTTTTTGTTTTCAAGGATATATATGTTTTCTACAGAAAGAACAACTGAAATGCCTTTGTCTGCTTTCAATTTTATTCTAATCGCCATTTATTGATACTCTCTCCTGTTTGTGGATTTTTTGTTGACCGGATGTGTTTTTTGCGTATATTATGGTTGATGAAATCAAGCGAAAATCAAGAGCAACAGAAAAACAAATTTCTTATTCCAATGAAGAGACGGGATTTCGTCAAAACTCTGGGGGCATGCGCAGCGGCCCTGGCCGCACCGGGATGCGCAAGAAGGCGCACCCTCGAGCCTTCCCCCCCAAATATTATTCTCATCGTAACCGATGACCAGCGCTATGATGCGCTGGGTTGCGCGGGCAATCCGATCATTCATACTCCTGTCATGGACGATCTTGTCTCCCGCGGCATCCGGTTCGAAAAGGCATTTGTCACTACTCCCATCTGTACCGCGAGCCGGGCATCGATCTTCACCGGCCTTTACGAGCGCTCACACGGTTATACCTTTACCAAACCGCCGCTTTCCTCCGCACTCATGGATAAAAGCTATCCATATCTCCTGCGTCGAGCAGGCTACCACACGGGTCTTGTGGGTAAGTTCGGCATTAAGGTTCAAGACGGTGTCGTCAATGCCATGTTCGACCGATTTCGCTCCACAGCCTATCCTTACTTCAAAGAGGAAGACGGCGAAAAGCGTCATTTGACCGACATCCACGGTGACCTGGCCCTCGCCTTCCTGCGCGAGCGGCCGAACGACCGTCCTTTCTGCCTTTCGCTCAGTTTCTGGGCCCCTCATGCCGACGATGGCTCCACCCAGCAGTATTTCTGGCCTGAAGCATGCGGTGAACTTTACAGAGATGTTGTCATCCCGCCGCCTCCCACATCCGAACCAGAGTTTTTCGAGGCCCTTCCTGATTTCCTGAAGAGTTCCCTTAACCGGGTTCGCTGGTCCTGGCGTTTCGACACGCCCGAGAAATATCAAGCGATGGTCAAAGGTTACTACCGAATGATCTGCGGAATAGACAGGGTCATCGGACGGCTGCAGGAAGAGCTTGTCCGCCAGGGCATAGAGCATAATACCGTCATCATGTTTATCAGCGACAACGGCTATTTCCTGGGAGAAAGAGGTTTTGCCGGTAAGTGGTTGATGCACGAGCCGTCCATCCGTGTGCCCCTTATCATCTACGACCCGAGGCTTTCTCCGGCGCCCGGAGGACGCGTCATAATCGAGCCGGCCCTCAATCTGGACTTGGCTCCCACCCTGTTGGAGATGGCCGGGGTTCCTGTTCCTGAAAAGATGCAGGGGAGAAGCCTGGTGCCTCTGATGAGAAACCCAACCCGGCCATTCCGGACCGAGGTTTTCTGCGAGCACCTCTGGAACCATCCCCAGATCCCCCGGACAGAGGCTCTCCGCACAGGCGGGTGGAAATACATAAGATATATGGACCATCCCGAGTACGAGGAGCTTTACGACCTGACAGACGATCCCTATGAGAGCCGGAATCTCGCCTCTGATCCGGGACAGTCCTCGCGGTTGCAGAATATGCGCCGGAGGTGCCGGGAGTTGGCGGAACAAGCCGCCTCAAAGAAATGAAAGAAATGATTCCTCCAGGGCTCTGCAGCCCGTCATCGGGGCACAGGAAGACGACGAAAGACCGGTCATTCCCAAAGGCAGGAAGGAGCATCCTTTATTTCGCTGTTATGGTGTTGGCAGCCATAGTGGCCACCGGGTGCAGTCGGGACAAAGGACTTCGCGCAATCGATCTCCGAACAGAATACAGCGTAAACCCTCTGGGGATCGGCACGGCCCTGCCTCGGTTGAGCTGGGCGCTTCATTCTGATTCCCGCAACTGCACGCAGAGCGCCTACCAGATCCTCGTAGCGGAGAGCGAAAAAGATCTGGCGGAAGACCAGGGCAGCTTATGGGACAGCGGCAGGGTGGAATCGGACGAGACCCTCAACATTCCGTATGGTGGAGCCCCTCTGAGCTCCGGTTTGAAGTGTTTCTGGAAGGTCCGCGTCTGGGACGGAACCGGCCGGGCATCGGACTGGAGCCCACCGTCGTCCTGGGAAACCGGGCTGCTGCGGCCCAGCGACTGGAAAGCCGAATGGATCTTTGACGGCCGGCCCACCCCTGAAGAGGATGCTGATTTTTACCGGGATGATCCCGCACCTCTTTTCCGCAAAACCTTTGTCCTGGACCGGGAGCCCGTAAAAGCCAGGCTTTACATCTCAGGCCTGGGATACTATGATGCCTGTCTGAACGGCCGCCGGGTGGGCGACCGGGTTCTCGACCCGGGCTGGACGGACTATGCAGAACGGATCCTTTACAGCACCTACGACGTGACCGCCCTGCTCAAGGAAGGACCGAACTGCCTTGGTGTGGTCCTGGGAAACGGGTGGTACAATCCCCTGCCGCTTCGCATGTGGGGAAGACTCAATCTTCGCGAACATCTGGCCGTAGGCCGTCCCCGCCTCATCGCGCAGTTGGAAATTTCTTTTGCCGACGGAAGCTCCACCACCGTTGTCACCGACAATTCCTGGAAAGTACACGATGGCCCCCTCCTTCGAAACAACATCTACCTGGGAGAGGTGTACGACGCCCGCCGCGAGATCCCCGGCTGGGATATCGCCGGCTTCGATGACTCGGCCTGGAGCCAAGTAGCGTCCGCTCCAAAACCGGGAGGCCGCCTGGAGGTCCAGCCGCAACCGCCCGTCAGAATCAAAGAAGAGATCCGCCCGGCCAGCATTTCAGAGCCTCGCTCCGGTGTTTTCATCGTGGACTTCGGTGAGAACTTCGCCGGATGGGTTCGGCTGAAGGTAAAGGCTCCGCGCGGGACCAGAATACGGCTTCGCTACGGAGAGCTTCTCTACCCGGACGGAACCCTCAACCCCATGACCAGTGTATGCGGACAGATCAAGGGACTGCGAAGCGACGGCAGCCCTGTCGGGGGCCCGGGAGCTCCGGAAGTCGCGGTGCAGCAGGATGTCTATATCTGCAGAGGAGAAGGGAAAGAAGTCTACGTCCCCAGCTTCACTTTCCATGCTTTCCGCTACGTAGAAGTCACCGGCTTTCCAGGAAGGCCTGGAGCAGAGGCTTTTACCGGCCTTCGCCTTCATGCGGACGTGGAAACCGCAGGGAAATTTACCTGCTCCGATCCCCTGTTAAACCGCATCCAGGAGATGACGCGCCGGACTTTTCTCAGCAATCTTTTCAGCGTCCAGTCGGACTGCCCCCACCGCGAACGCTTCGGCTATGGGGGCGATACGGCCGTGACCTGCGAGGCTTTCATGATGAATTTCAACATGGCCTCCTTTTACCCCAAGGCGGTCCGCGACTGGCAGGATGCGGCCCTCCCCGATGGAATGCTGACCGATACGGCCCCCTTTGTGGGAATCCACTACTGCGGGGCGGCCTGGGCCATGGTCCATCCCCTGCTCCAGGCTGAGCTTTACCGCTATTACGGCAACAGGGGGCTCATAGAGGAGCAGTACCCCTCCTCACGCCGGTGGCTTGACTTGGTGAGCTCCCAATACCCGGAGCACATCGTGACTCAAGGCCTGAGCGATCACGAGGGGCTTGAGCCGTCTCCCGCGCCGCCCATGATAACCCCTCTCTATGCCGAGTCCGCCCGTATCCTCAGCCGGCTGGCCTGTATTCTTGAACTCGAGGAGGATGCAGCCCAATATCGAAATCTCTTTCTGGATATCCAAAAAGCCTACCTGGACCGTTTCCTTGTGCGCAGCACCGGGCGGGTGAGTCCCCACACCCAGGCGAGCCAGGCGATAGCCCTAGGCCTGGACCTTCTTCCTCCGGAAGAGCAGGCGGCTGCGCTTCATGTCCTGATTCGCAAAATCCAGAAAGAGCATAACGGGCATCTTTCCACCGGGATTTTCGGGACCCGGTATCTCCTGGAAGTCCTCTCCAGGACAGGGCATGCCGACTTGGCCGCCGAAGTGGCGAGGCAGACGACATTCCCCGGGTGGGGCTACATGCTGGAAAAAGGGGCGACCACGCTCTGGGAGCACTGGGAATTCAGCGACAACACATTTTCTCACAACCATCCTATGTTCGGATCGATAAGCGCCTGGTTCTTTCATTGGCTGGCCGGGATCCAGCCCGACCCCCAAGCGAAAGGATTCGACCAGTTCAGAGTCCAGCCGCAACCGGTCGAGGGGATCACCTGGGTCAAAGCTGAATACAGATCAGTGAGAGGAACGATACGTGTATTCTGGAAACGTGATAAAGAAGAATTTGTGTTGACAATCACGGTCCCACCCAATACACGAGCCAAAGTCTTCATGCCCTCCTCCGATGCCGAAAGCATAAGGGAAAAAGGAAAGCCGGGAACGGGCGTTCAGAGGGATCGAGTGTGGAAAGCCGGCAATGGATACGGTGTCTGCGACATCGGATCCGGAACCTATACTTTCGTCTCTTCATACAAATAGGGCGGAACTCACTTTGTTTTACAGTATCCTCTTCCATTATTTTGAGCTGTTCCTTCAGGAATATGAAAACCGATTTGAAAGACACTATGTTCATCTGCGAACTATTGTCCAGAAAGTGGCAGAAAAATACAGCGCTTTCATTCATGCGGGGAGCGAAGCGACGAATCAATCTCCACCTTCACCGGGCGGTTGCTTTTCAGTTCAATCCAGACGATCAGGTTCGTTCCTTCAAGAGTCCGGACAAATCCTGTTTTATATTCATTTTTCTCGTTTAGAGATCTGCCGTCGACAGAGACCGCAGGCACACTGTTTCCCCATCCGTCAAAAACGAGGCAAGCATTCACCACAGGGCTTTCTTCGGAAGCGTTAAGCCGGAGCTTCACAAGGCCGGACTGCATAGGCTTTTCGCAGTCAAACCGGTAAGCCCGCTGTGACATATCATAGCCGAGGGATTTCACTTTGCCGGACAGGACCTCCAGGTCAGGGGCCCTGGCCCATGACCGAGCCAGGCTGATCAGTGTATCGAACGGTTGGGCGTTCATGCCATAAAGGGAATTTGCCCAGCTTCGCGTTTTTCCTTCATGAACGACCGGGTCAGTAATGGGGAATCCAAGAAAGCTTGCCGCCCGGTCCGCGGTCCGTTGGGTCCGGCCGTCGCAGCACATCTGACCGACAGGCCAATGGCTGCACGATCCGGGTCGGGAAAGTGCCGTGATATTCATATCCCGCAGATAAAACATTTTGCCGCCCGGTTCGAAAACAATGAAAGGCTTGTTATCCGCTTTCAAGTTATGGCGCTGGATGCAGGGATTTTCGGGGATTTTCTTTTCGGTTTCTCTCGGCGGATCGGCGACATAAGAAAATACCTGCCTTTGTCCTTCCAGATTGGCGATCGTCACATACTCCTTGTTGACCACATCGCCCTGAAGCTGACCAGGGCCGGTCAGGGGGATGGATTCCTGGAACTGCCTCGGCTGTCCAAGTGCGCCTTTGGTCCAGACGTACTTTCGGATGCCGGTCTGGTCAGGGTAAATGTAATAATATTCGTCGATCCAAAGTCCCCATCCTGTGCGGGGATCGACGTTCCATAAGTGATTGTAGGCGCTGACCGGAGCATACCGCCAGTGGATGACTGCCCGGGCGGGTGTGTTTTCAATAATCCGGACATGGGAGTACCGCGTGTGCCGGTCCTGCATATGCTCAAAACAGCCTTCCTCGTCATTCCAGGCTTCGATACTCTGATCCGCCATCCACAGATTGTTCTCCGTGACCCAGACCGGAGAGTACCGTGTCCCCCGCCAAAAAACCATGCGGACCGGGGATCTGTCAAAGCAGACGACAATATCGGGGTCATCTCCCACTCTCCAGAGATCGTCCCATTCCCAGTAATACTTGAGTCGGGTGTAATAGGCGCCAAAGCGGCCTGGCCCTTCGGCCCCCCGGGGCAGGATACGGGGCGGGATCTCAGGAGGGGCGGAGGGCTTGTTTTGAGCGAATTCCCGGGTCAGAAGCGGCTCGTCCTGTGCACCATTCCAGATCTCTACTTCATCCAGCGCTGCATCCAGGGAAAACCACCCAGGCAGCGTGCCGAACTCCCGGTGGATGTCGGACGGCTTCTCAGGCTGCCGCACCGAACCGATGATGAGATTCGAGTCCCGCGCGCTGCTCATACGGCCGCTGTAGTCCATGTGCCCGTTTTCAAGGCCGTTGATATAGACAGTAAGCCCTCTATCGGGATCAAACACTCCGCTCACTAAGCTCCACGCCCTCAGTTTGATCCTGTCTTTAGAATAGACTGTTCGCCACGCACTGCCGGAAAAGACCTTGAGCCTCACTTCGCCGTCAGGGCCGATCTCGAGGGAATATCCGCTCGAGAGTCCGGCGTGGTTAATCACCGGGCACCAGTTCCATGGGTAAGCGGCGATCGCTATCCAGGCGGAAAGAGTAAATGCGCCGTCGAGTGAAGGGACATCCTTTGCTCGGCGGATAACCATCGTTGTATAGCCGTCAAATTTCACCGCTTTCCCCCTGATTCCGGAAATCAAACGGTAATTCCCTGTCAAAGAGTCTTGGGTGCCGGAAATTTGATCGATTACCTTTCCCTTGACCACCCGGTCGAAAGACCACCTGGCCGCCGGTTCCGTGCCGGAGGCGGCGTTTAAGGGAGCGGGAGCAGCCCGTTCGGCAAAAGCAAGGCCGCTCAGCACCACAGCCAGCACCAGGATTTGATCCCTTAATGTGAATGCATTCTTTTTCATTTTTTTAACCTGTGAATTTTGTTCGCTTTTCAATCAGTGTCTATCTTATTATAATATATCGATCCATTGATTTACCAATTTTAGAAAACCCTACAACATCCAAGGAGGAAGGCATGAAAAATTTCAGGCGGATTCCATGGATCATAATGATTACAGCGTCTTTCCTATATCTCGTATATCCCGCGCAGAGCTCTATCGGAAAGAATGAAAGCACTCCTGCTTCGGCGCGGATGAAATCCTGGGAAGAGCATGTGCGGATGCGGGATGCTTCGGTCTTCCGCGGACTTCACTGGCAGTCACTCGGACCGCGCTTTCAGGGAGGGCGCGTTGAAAGTATTGATGCAGTCCCGGGGACATCGACCATTTATGTAGGATTCGGCGCAGGTAACGTCTGGAAGACCGTGAACAACGGTCTGGCATGGACCCCGATTTTCGAAGACCAGCCCACGTTTACTATCGGTGATCTGGCCGTCGCCCCTTCCGACCCGGATACTGTCTGGGTTGGAACAGGTGAGAATCTCCTGGCCCGAAGTTCCTTTGCCGGAGTGGGCGTGTTCAAATCCACGGACGGCGGACGGAGCTGGGCCCACATGGGATTGGAAGAAACCCATCATATCGGCCGTGTGGTTGTCGATCCCCGGAATCCGGATATTGTTTATGTCGCTGCTCTGGGCCATGAATACACATATAACAAGGAAAGGGGTCTTTACAAAACAACGGATGGAGGACGGAGTTGGACCAAGGTTCTCTTTATTTCCGAAAAAGCAGGGGTGGCGGATGTCGCACTCGATCCATCCGACCCTGATATCGTTTATGCTTCCTCCCAGGAACACATCCGCAGGGCCTGGAATTCTTCAGAATCCGGAGAAGGCACCGGGCTTTTCAAAAGCACGGACGGCGGAAAAACCTGGACACAACTGACCAAGGGTTTGCCGCCCGGGCCGCACATCGGTCGGATAGCGCTGGCCGTATCACAGTCTGACCCGCGTGTCGTCTATGCCTTTATCAATAACCAAACGCCTGTCAAGCGGAAAGACAACAAGGGAAAAGTGCAGACCCGCCCGGCCGGGGCCGAGGTGTACAGGTCCAACGACAAGGGGAGAACTTGGGCTAAAGTCCCCATGGTCAATGACCGGTTCACTCTTCATTCCTATGGGGATATTCGGGTCTCCCCCGACGATCCGGATACTTTTTATGCACTCGGGGTCAACCTGGTGAAATCGGTGGATGGAGGGCAGACATTCGAGGTGGTTCAAGGAACAATCATACATCTTTATGAGCACCCTACACGTGCCCTTCACCTCGACCATCACGATCTGTGGATCGATCCCCAGGATCCGGACCGGATGATCCTAGGGAATGACGGCGGAGTCTATATCTCCAATGACAGAGGGAGGCACTGGCTGCATTTAAACAATATCCCGGCCGGCGAATTTTATGCCTTGTCATTGGATACAGCGGAGCCCTACCGCATCTATGGAGGCACGCAGGACAACTCGGCTCTGTTCGGCCCCAGCGACAGGATTCCCGAAGACGGAATCCAGGATCCCTGGCATTATGTCTGGATTGACCTTTGGGGAGGAGGCGACTCCTATTTCACTCTGGTCGATCCCACCGATCCCCATATCATCTATTTTGAGCAGCAGTTCGGAAATTTTCAGCGCAAGAACATGCAGACGGGAAAGATCAGCTCCATTCGGCCGAGCATCAAGGATGCGGACCCTGCTCTGCGGTACAATTGGATGTCCCCTTTCCTTATCTCCCGGCACAATCCCCTTACGCTTTATTTCGGCGCCAACCGGGTGTTCAAATCGCTCAACAAGGGGGATAGCTGGAGAGTGATCAGCCCTGACCTGACCACACAGCCGGGACCGGAACGGCAGGGCAACGTCCCCTACGGCACCATCACCACAATCAGCGAATCCGTACTCAGACCGGGTCTGCTGTATGTGGGAACGGACGACGGCAGGGTATGGATGACACCGAATGACGGAACCACATGGACGGAAATCGGGAGCGCGCTCCCCGATAAATGGATCAGCCGAGTGGAGGCCTCCCGACATGATGAAGGGACGGTCTATGTGTCGCTGACAGGTTATAGGGAAGACGACTTCCGGACGTATCTCTTCAAATCAGTGGATGGAGGGAAAACCTGGGATTCCATCGGCGGAGGACTTCCGGACGAACAGTTCAATGTCATCCGAGAGGATCCTAAAAAGGCGGATGTCCTCTATGCCGGGTCAGATCAGGGCGGTGTATATATCTCCAAAGATGGGGGATCGTCCTGGATATCCCTGTGTGCCGACCTGCCCACAGCGGCTGTCCATGACATTGCCGTTCAGAACAGGGACAGGGATCTGGTTATCGCCACGCACGGCCGGAGTATTTTTAAACTGGATCTGATTCCGGTGGACCTCTTTACAGATGAAATCGCACAAAAAGAGGCCTATCTCTTTACGCCGAGAGATGCGAGGCTGCCCCGGTCGCGGGATTACAGGGGCGACTGGGCCTGGGAAACCGCTCACCCTGCTGTTTTTCACTATTATTTGAAAAATCAGGAGGAAGGTGTTGAAATACAGATTTTTGATGAGGCGGATAAGTTTGTCCGCACTCTTCAAGGGCCGGGAAAAGCCGGAATCAATACTGTGATCTGGGACCTCAAACCGGACAGCCAGCCCTCCCAAAAAGGTGTATACAAGGCCGCCGAGCGGCTGGTCAAACCAGGTGTCTATACGGTCAAGATCAAACCCGGAAGCAGCAGGGCCGAGCTTCTTATTCAAGGACAGGCCATAAAAGATTAGCTTATTAGTCCCACAAAGTCTCGCTTTTCAGTGATCCTCTTCTCAGAAGGCTTGAGAAAAAGGGCCTCATTAAAAGCCAATGGGATATCAGTGAAAAAAGGCCCTGTAAGTTTTATATCATTTCAAAAAAAGACCAGGATATACGCCGCCAGCTTCTCAGTATCTGGAACAGACAAAATGATATCTTGACTCAATATATCCATCATTTTATCATTGATAGCGATTGATTTCCTGAAAAGCCCTGATCATTCAGGGAAGAAAGGCTTTCGTGAAAAAGGCTTCTCAAAAAAATAATTTGATAGAGGGGAAAAAATGAAATTTAAAAGTTCCGTATGGTTCTTTCTTTTTTTTATAACCGGTTTGATCGTTTTTCTTCCCAGCATCACATTTTCAGAAAACATACCGGATCCTTTGGAAAACCTCATTCGAGCCGGTCTTTGTGTCCTTTTCATAGCCTTGACTATTGTGTTTGCTTTAAAGAAAAAATGGAATAAATTCTGGCCCATTTCCTTTGCCTTTTTTCTGGCAGCTTTCTGTCAATTTCTCGCCTGGCGGTTCAGCGGTCTCCTTGTAAAATCACTGGGTCTTGAAGTATCCAGCATTAAAGGAATGGCTGTAGCCAAGCTCTCCCAAAGCCTCTGGATCATCATCCCCATACTTTTCCTCACTTTAGTATCCGGACAAAGCCTGGGGTCCATCTATTTTAAAAAGGGCCTCCTTCGTTATGGACTGGTCATCGGCCTGATCGGATTTTTTGCTTTTGCCGGATTTCTCATTTTACAGGTCAAAAATGCCGATTCCGGCCTGGAGCGACTTCTGCCTGCAGCTCCATGGATCCTGATTTTTGTTCTCTCTAATGGTCTTAACGAGGAGCTCCTCTTCAGGGGAATTTTCCTTAAAAAATTTGAGCCATTCCTTGGAAGATTCGGGTCTAATCTCCTGACCGCTCTGGTTTTCTCCCTTGCCCATATGAGAGTCGAATATGTAAAATCCGGCGAAATTTTTATGTTTCTGGGTGTCGTGTTTGCCCTTGCCCTTATATGGGGATATTTGATGCAGAAGACAGGAAGCCTACTTGGTTCCGCTCTTTTTCATGCCGGGTCAGATCTGATTCTCTTCACAAGTCTTTTTACTATGATGCCACAATAGAAACCATGTATGCTCGCTTTTAGGGACAGATGTGTTTGTTCTTTTTAGAAACAGATATATAAAATCAGGCAAACAGGTTATGTATGCTCTCTCTAATGAGGGCTTCGGGCATAGGCGTTAAGGTCAAGAGAAAGCTTCCCTTTATCTCCCTTCTTGTATTTCTCTAATGCCAGGGCAGCCACCATGGCCGCATTATCCGTACAGAACTCATGAGAAGGGATGAATGAATGAAGCCCTTTTTCCTCAGCCAATTCTGTGAAATATTCCCTCAGCCTTTTGTTTCTGGCCACTCCGCCGCATAAAATCAGTGATTCAGGAAAGTGTTTGGAAGCTGCTTTCTTGAGACGAGAAATCAGGGCCCTCACCACTGAATGCTCAAAGCTGGCTAAAAAATCTTTGAGCCGGGAGCTCTTTTTATTCAAATTGTTTTTCTTAATGTGCCTCAAAGCAGCGGTCTTAAAGCCGCTGAAGCTGAAATCAAGGCTTTGATCCGTCATTTTGGGAAGCGCAAAATCAAATTCCTGTGTATTCCCTCCCAGGGATAGTTTCTCAATCAAAGGGCCGCCGGGATAGCCGATATCCAGAAACTTGGCGATTTTATCCAGAGCCTCTCCGGCAGCGTCATCTCTGGTCTTTCCCAGCACCTTGCAATCCAGTTTTTTCCTCATCAAATAAAGCGACGTGTGGCCTCCGGAGACAAGAAGAACCAGCGCCGGAAATGGGATATCCTCGTTTTCGATAAAAGCAGAGTGGATATGGGCCTCCAGATGGTCAACAGGAATAAGAGGCTTCTCAAGAGTGTAAGCCAGTCCCTTGGCAAAAGAAAGGCCCACAAGAAGCGACCCGATCAAACCCGGTCCCTGGGTCACAGAGATGAGATCGATGTCTTTAATCTTTATTCCGGCTCTCTCCAGACTTTCTTCAAGGATAAAATTTATGGAAATGACATGGTTTCTTGAGGCCAGCTCAGGAACGATGCCGCCATAAGGAGAATGGATCTCATCCTGGGATAAGACGATATTGCTTAAAACTCTTTTCCTGTCTGTGATGACCGAGGCTGCCGTCTCATCACATGATGTTTCTATGCCTAAAATATTCATTTCCTGAGACTCTGGTTATAAGGCGGACGGGCGATTCCTTTTTCCGTTATGATAGCAGTTATATATTCTGCCGGAGTCACATCAAAAGCCGGATTCCTTACCTCTATATCAGGAAGGGTGATATAAGAGCTTCCTATTTTTCTTACCTCATCAGGATCCCTTTCTTCTATGGGAATCTGACTCCCTTTTTCAAGGCCGAAATCTATGGTGCTCAAAGGAGCGGCCACATAAAAAGGGATCCTGTTTTCCTTGGCTAGAACAGCCGCCGCATAGGTCCCTATTTTGTTGGCCGTATCCCCGTTCGAAGCGATCCTATCCGCTCCTGTCACCACAAAAGAGATCTCTCCTTTGTTCATAAGATAACCCGCCATATTATCGGTTATCAAAACCACTGGTATGCTTTCTTTAGAAAGCTCCCAGCAGGTCAGCCTAGCACCCTGAAGAAAGGGTCTGGTCTCACTGGCATAGACTTTTATGTCCTTATGCTTTTTGAATGAGGACCTTATCACACCCAGAGCCGTGCCGTATCCTGCCGTGGCCAAGGCTCCCGCATTGCAGTGAGTAAGAATGCGCTCTCCGCTTCTCACCAATGACGCTCCTATTGAGCCGATTTTTTTGCAGGTCTCAATATCCTCTTTTTCGATTTCTTTCGCTTCCCTTATCATTACTTCCTTTAAGCCGGAAAGGGAGTTCTTTTGGTTGTTCAAAAAAATTTTCTTCATCCTCTCTAACGCCCAGAACAGATTCCTGGCCGTAGGCCGTGTTTGTTCCAGGCGAAGGAAGATCTTATCCAACTCTTGGGACAGATTCTCCTGGCTCTCCATGTGCAGCACTCCAAGAGCCACGCCATAAGCTGCTGCCACTCCAATGGCCGGGGCTCCGCGAATGACCATTTTCTCTATAGCCTCTGCCACCTGTTCATAATCAATGCATTCCAGATATATCTCTTCCTGAGGAAGCTTTCTCTGGTCGATCATGACGATCCTGTCTTTTTTCCACTCTATGGCGGGAAGCATTTTTTAACTCCTTTTCCAATCCGGGGACTCAGGCCCCTCCCAGCCCCATTTTTTTATCCACCTGAGGTAAACCGATTCAAACTTCTTCCAATCCCCAGCAGTCAATTCGTCTTTAAGCGTGCGAAAACAAAAAACAATCTGGTTGTCATTGTCTCTCTGAATCTCCAGGGTGGGAAGCCCCAGTTCCCTGGCCATGACCGCCTCTTCGAAGCTTTCTCTATAGCGCTTCATGTGGCTTAAAACCTGGGATTTCAGATAATGATAAAAGCCGCAGCTGAGGTCCTTCTCCGTAAGCTGAGCCGCCTTTTTGAACAAGTTTTCTAACTGTTTAAGCCGCTCATTTTGTTCCTCTTTAAGGGCTTTCTCTATTGCAAATTCCGAATACTTCATCACTGAAAGCATGGAAACCTGTCTGAGTTTGGATTTGCTCAAAAGATAGTCATAAATATCAGCCGCAGGTTCTTTCAGTCCGAACTCTTCCATTGACAGGGCTAATGAAAACAGGGAAATGTTTTTCGCCCATTCCTCGCCTTTCTCAAATCCATAATCAAAGGCCTTTAAGAAACTCTCTTCAGCCTCATCCCACATCTCCAGCTCTAACTCTGAAAGCCCTTTCATCATATAAGCCTGGGCTGAAGGCTTTTTTTTGACCTGCAAACAGGCCTTTTCATAAGCCTTTTGATAAGCTGAATAAGCCATCTCCATCTTGTACTCTCTTGAAAGCTCACTGCCTTTTGAATAGAGAGATTTGGACTCCTTGAGTTGAGAAACACAGGACGCAAGAAAAAACAATCCCAGAACAAAAATGAAAAGAATCTTTTTTTGTCCGCGCAAAATGTCATTCTCCTTGCTTTTGGATTTTCTGCTTCACGATTTCTGCTACTATTTCCTGAATTTCCTCCTGAGACAGAATTCCCGCGCAGAGAGCTCCGATTTCCTTGATCACTTTGCCCATGCTTTGAGCGAAAGTCTTGTTTCGTTTAAGAGGAATTATGGTTTGTTTGGCTTGATCCAGCTTTTCTTCAAATTCAATAATGATTTTTTTGAAATCCTTTGACTTGATCTCTTCCTCAAAGAGCGCGGAAAGAAAAGGATCTTTGAGACCGAATATGGGATAAAGATAGCTGAAAGCGTTTCTTAAAAAATCCATATCTCTGGCCTCAATCTGGGCTCTGAAATACTCCTTAAGGGAATCTTTCTGGATGAAAAAATCCAGAACGAATTCATCCGGTTTGTTTTTTAAAAAATCAGGATCAGGCCAAACCTGCCAGGAATAAATACTTTTTTTCCAGTCCTCATGTCTGTTGATAAGCCATACGAGGGCTGAAGATATAAGGGGAAAATAAAGACCCGTGTTGGCTGGTACGAATTCAGAAAGGATATCGACAGCGTTATCCACCAGTTTTTCTGTTTTAATTTTTTTCATGAAAGAATCCGTTCTTTCACTTAATGATAATCAGTATTTAAAAAAGAGTAAAGAATACATTTAACCTGAACTATTCATAAAAAGATGGCGGTGTTCAGTTTTTTGTTCATCATCCAGGTTAACATTCTCATACACTAGTTTCGTTCTCTTTATGGCATGTCTTGGTGGTATAGCTTGACTTTTATCCCATACTCAAGTAATTTTGAAAGAAGACAAAAAGCGAGTAACACTCTATTCATTTGGAGGTATAGATGTTTTTATTAGGACCATTAGGCCCAGGAGAGCTGATCCTCATCGTGTTGATCATTGTCATTATCTTCGGGGCCCGTAAGCTTCCGGAGCTGGGAAAATCGCTGGGCCAGGGAATAAAAAACTTCAAAAAATCAATCACATCTGAGGAAAAAAACAAAGAATCTCTTGAAGATAAGAACAAGCCCCCTTCCAAGGATTGATGAAAAGGACGATTGAAGAGCTCTCCAGGAAGAGCCGGGAAAAAGAATCCCAGCTTAAAAAAAAATTCCATACATTCCAGCAAGAAATATCCGGCTTTTCTGAAAGGATAAACACATCCAAACTCGATTCTCTGCTTTCAGGCCTCGAAAAAAATCTTAAAAAAAAATCAGACCTTCTGTCATTTTCAGCTCTTAAAGAATCCCACCGTATCCTGAATGAATTCATGACGCATACCATAGGCGTACTGTCTTTATCAGCAGACCTGGTGCAGTCAACAGGAGAGCTGATAAACATCAAGGACAGGGAATGGGATGCCCTCAGCAACAATCACGTACATATGATCTTCAAGAGCATGGAATGGAAGATCGACAAGCTCTCTGCTGACTACAAAGATGCCAATGCCCTGATGAAGAGATTCATCCTGTTAAAAGAAAAACTGAATCAGCTCATCGCAATCCTGGAAAAAAAAGATATGCCCACTCCTTCCCAGGTCAGAGATGTCTATCAGAGCCTGGAAGACGCGCAGTACGCAGGTTTTGAAAACAGGTTCCGGGGTTTAGACGAGCAGGTCAAAGAACAGCAGAAAGATTATATTCCCTATTTTAAAGCCGCAGACATAGTGCTTGATCTGGGTTGCGGCCGGGGAGAATTTCTTGAGCTGCTGCAGCAGGAAGGAATCAAAGCAAGGGGCATTGATGCGAACGGTCAAATGATCGAAATATGCAAGGAAAAAGGACTGAATTGCGAGAAAGCCGATATTCTGCAGGCTTTGGCTGCATATGAGGACAGTTCTTTAGGGGGAATATTTTCTTCACAGGTAGTCGAGCATCTGCCTCCTTCCTATCTTAAGAGGATGATTGAAATCGCTTACCACAAGCTCTCTTCATCAAGCTATATCATCATTGAAACAGTCAATCCGTTGTCCGTGTTTTCTCTTGTGCAGATATATTTTCTGGACCTTTCCCATAAGCAGCCTGTCCATCCTCAGGCTCTGAGTTTTCTGCTTAAAAGCGCGGGCTTTGATGATATCCACATAAAATATTCCGCTCCTCTGAATAACGAAAAGCTTAAATCTCTTCCTGAGAAAGACGAGATAACGAGCCTTTTGAACGAAAACTTCGATAAAATCAACAGTCTCCTCTATGCCCCATCCAATTATGCTGTTGTGGCTGTGAAAAAATAAATGGAGGTGAGATGAGTGTATATGCCGGATTTGACCTGGGCGGCACCCAGCTCAAATACGGACTTATCAATGAAGACTGCCAAATCATTTATGACTCAAGAACAGACACTCCAGGCAACGCCAAAGAACTTTTCCAGCTTATGGATACATTGTGGCAGAAACTCAAAAGCAAAGCAAAAAAAGAGCCGATCGCTGCAGCAGGATTTGGCATACCCGGAATCCACAGCACCAAAAAAGACAGAATACTCCAATCCCCGAACTACCAGGAAATAGACAACCTGGATATAAACAGCATTTTGAACAAATTCATCACCGTCCCCTTTAAAATAAACAATGACGCTAACATGGCCGCTTACGGCGAATTTAAAGCCGGAGCCGGCCGGGGATCTGACAGCATAGTGCTTCTGACTGTGGGCACGGGAATAGGCGGGGGAATTGTCTTGAACAAAACGCTCTGGCAGGGAGAATGCGGATTTGCCGCTGAAGTCGGTCATATCATCGTCAACCACTCCGGAGAGCTCTGCAACTGCGGAAACAGGGGATGTCTTGAAACAGAGGTATCCGGGCCTAAAATCGTGAGAAATTACATCAAGCTGAGTCAAGAAACAAAAAAGTTAACGGCCAAAGATGTAGCCCTGCTGGCGAGAGAAGGAGATGAAAACGCAAAAAAGGCTTTTAAGCAGGCAGGATATTTTCTGGGCATTGGGTTGGGGGTCCTTATAAACGTGCTGAATCCGGATAAAATCATCCTCGGCGGAGGAGTCATGAAATCAGGTTCCCTTCTGCTCACTCCGGCGGTCAAAGAGGCCGCAAAGAGGTCTTTTACTGCCTCTTTTAAATGCTGCCAAATCCTGAAGGCAGAGCTTGGGAACAAAGCCGGAATCATTGGTTCTGCGGCTTGGGCTAAAGACACGCTGTCACACTCTGCCTTTCCAGGCAAAAAGATAGGCCGAGATGATAATTGAAAAATGCTTTTTTATATGGTTTACTATTCTGGAGAAAAAATAGGGGAGGACGATTATGGAATTCAATTTAACCGATGAACAGGAATTATTAAGGCAAACAGTGCGGAAATTTGCTGAGAAAGAGATACTGCCAAAAAGAGAGGAACTGGATGAGAAAGAAGAATTCAGTTATGAAATCACTCAGAAAATGTTCGATTTGGGCTTTTTTGGCATCGTGATCCCAGAAGAATATGGGGGGATGGGCATGGACTATCTTTCCTATATCATTGTGGTCGAAGAACTGGCCAGGGTGGATGCCTGCCAGGCTGCTACAGTCGCTGCCGGCAATTCTCTAGGATCCGCCCCTGTTTATTATTACGGTAACGAAAGGCAGAGGAAAGAGCTTCTCCCTCAACTTGTCTCTGGCAAACTCTATGGCTTCGGTTTGACTGAACCTAATGCCGGCTCTGATGCCGGTGGAACCCAGACAACAGCGGTCAAAAAAGACGGAAAATGGATCCTCAATGGATCCAAAATATTCATCACGAATGCCTCCACCGATATCACTCTGGGTTCTATCATCCAGACAGTAACAGGAGAAAGAGAAGACGGAAAAAAAGAATACACCTGTTTTTTGGTCAGCCAGGACAAACCCGGCTATACGACCACACCAATGCATAAAAAGATGACCTGGCGTTCCAGCAACACCTCAGAAATTTATCTGGATGATGTGGAAGTGACTGATGAGGATATGCTGGGAAAAAGAGGGGAAGGCTTCCACCAGATGCTGGAAAGCCTGGACAATGGAAGGCTTGCCATTGCGGCCATGGGATTGGGAGGAGCTCAGGGCGCATTCGAGGCTGCTTTGAATTATTCAAAAGAAAGAAAGCAGTTCGGGCGGCCAATCAGCAAGTTTCAGGTGAATGCATTCAAACTGGCGGATATGGCTACGGAGATCGAAGCAGCCCGAAATCTTCTCTACAAGGCCTGCTGGCTCAAGGATAACGGAAAACCCTTTGGAAAAGAAGCCGCCATGTCAAAACTCTACACGAGCGAAGTGATGAAAAGAGTCACCCACGAAGCTGTTCAAATCTATGGCGGCTACGGACTGATGGAGGAATATCCTGTTGCCAAATTCTATAGGGACCAGAGGCTCCTGGAGATTGGGGAGGGAACCAGTGAAATCCAGCGCCTTGTAATAGCTCGAAAGCTGGGAATCTGATTTTTTCCTTTTGTAATCCCTAAACCGCTAAAAACGACAAAATTACCCCCAAAAATGTGGTCCTTCCAGGGTAACAGGCTGTGGAAAAGTAGGGTTAACTCATTGATAATAAAAAAATTGCCCGGGCCCGTCCCATAATTAAACCGAAGGGAGGGTGGATATGCCGAAGGGCATGACCCATACGGTTGCCTCTTTTCCTTTTTTATCAAAGGCCAGAGAAAGGGCCTTTTCCACAGAATTAAAACTCTTAAAAAACAATTTCTCTTTTGTGCTCTGCGATAAATCAGAGACCAGAAAAATTTCATTATTGAGATGGATATGAGCTATCCGTGACGCCACATGTCTTCCCTGCACAAACTGTTTCTTGAGCTCCTCAACCAATTCTATAGGTCTTTTCCCCTCATCAAAAACCCGGGCAAAAGGTCCCACTCCGAGCCCGTCACTGCACTGGCCTACTGTGATAAGAATGCCTCCGTGTTTAAGCGCAGGAAGCGCATGCTCCATGGCTTTATGCGTCTGGTACAGGTCAATATCCCTGGGATACCCTCCCGGAGCTACGATCACAATATCTGCCTTGTCTTCAATACAGACCCTTGATAATTTGTCCAAAAAAGAAGCCCCCTGTCTATGAGCTGCGGTGACATCTCCGGCCACTGCTTTGATCACCTGTTTTTCAGGATTCAAAACCGCATTCACCATGAAATCAATCCCAACTTTTCGAGCCATCTCTTCCAGATCTTCTCTCACCGGATTCCCTCTGATCTTTCCCGGTCTGGCTCCGGGGTCCATAAATCTTCTGTGGTTCTGCTCTATGGTCCTGCGGCTGCACACCCCAGGGGCCAGGGCTTTGGCTCCTCCGCTGAAGCCCGCATAATAATGATATTCGATATTTCCGGTCGCAATAACAAAAGAGGCATCCTTTACTTCAGCAAACACCTCAATCGGAGTCCCCTTGCTTGAGATGCCGGAATACCTGCAGTTTTCAACATCATGTTCAATACACCTGAAATGCGAGTAAATATAATCCCCTACCAGAGCTCTTTTTTCATCTTCGGTCTGGTTTCTGTGTATCCCCAATCCGAAAACAATGGTGATCTTTTTATTGGAGACACCAGCTTCTGCTAGTTCTTTTAAAACCGGAGGAAGCAGAAGGCGGGAAGGAGATGGACGGGAGATATCGCTCACTAATACAACAACTTTATCTTTCGAAGAAACAAGCTCTCTGAGCTTTGGACTTCCTATGGGATGATGGAGGGCCCGCTCCACTTCCTTTTCCGGATCTTTCACCCCTTTTTTATGTTTGGGCCTTAAAGTCCCCATATAATTTCTGTCTGGAACAAAAAAATCCTTTGTCTCTCTTCCGTACCGGATGCTTAATCTCATGTTTATTCCTTCGGTATTTAATCGGTCATCAGCCGCTTTTGTTTCTATGGGGTAAAAAAAGAGCATCGATATAATACTGCTGGAAGCTTTTCTGCCTGTTCAATTCAATGACTTCAACTCTTGATAAGAGCTTCTTCATCTTGCTGGCTGCTTCCGCCTCTATGAGCGCCAGGAAAGCTCCCCCCAATGAACCGTTCCCGATCATTTCAACCCGATCCTCAGGCACAGGGGGAACCAATCCGATGGAAACCGCATTTTTAAAATGGATATGCTTCCCGAATCCGCCTGCTAAAAAAAGCTTTTTAATATCACGCCATGTCTTTCCTCTTACGTCCAGCAGTACATTCAGTGCCGCATACACAGCTGCTTTAGCCTGGAGTATTTTAGAGATATCAGACTCACTGATAACAACAGGTTCATTGAGAGCCGAGTCCTTTTCTTTGGCTATGATGCAGGCTTTTATGGTTTTTCCATCCTCTCTTACTTCCCATTTCAATCCGTGTTTGTCCAGCATCTTCTTATCAAACCGGCCCATTTGATTGATCAAACCTGTTCTCAATCCCTCAGCTAAAAAATCAATGACACCGGTTCCGCATATCCCCGAGGCTTTGCCGCCGCCTATGACCTTTGTCCGGATGTTCATGTCATTATCAAAAGTGACTTTCTCTACTGCTCCATTAAAGGCTCTGCATCCATGATAAAGTCCGTAACCTTCAAAGGCGGGCCCGGCTGCTGTGGAACAGGCCACCATTTTATCACCATCACTCATCACGATCTCACCATTGGTCCCGATATCTATCAATATTGAAAGCTCTTTCTCTTCATACAGCCCGGATACATAGATATCTGACGTGATATCACCTCCGATATAACCGGAGGCAGAGGGCATCACATCTACGATTCCGTCAGGGGAAATGTCCAGACCCACATCCCTGGCCGGCAACGGGCCGGGTGTTCTTTCAACCGGTTGAAACGGGCTTTCCCCGATGCTTTTCGGAGAAAGGCCAAGCAGCAGATGCATCATGATGGTGTTGCCTGAAAGAGCGGCCCGACTGATATCCTCTCTGCGGATATGGTGCGTGCGGCAGAGATGTTTGATCATGGGATTTATTGTCTTATCCACTACCAAAGATCTCAGTAAGACAACTTCTTTATAAGATTTTATGAAAGAGATCCGTGAGATCACGTCTTCCGCAACGATAATCTGCTGGTTATATAAAGAAATCTTATCAATAAACTCCCCTTTGGTCATATCTACCAGTCCGCCCACTACTGTCGTGGTACCGATATCCACGGCCACTCCGTAAAGAATGGGCGCGGTATCCCCTGGCTCTATATTGACCACGGACCACTGCCCCTCCCTGCGACCCAGTGTGACCGTAATCCTTTGATCGCCTTTGTCCAAGGAAAACGGAAGCATCCTTAAAACCGCCAGAGGAATATGGATGCGGCTGAAAGAAATGTGTTTTAAAATTTCCTTTTCCAATCTCTGGCGGTCGGATTCCTGGGACTCGAGGACAGCCAGGGGAACCTGGAGGCAGAGCTTTTTTATAGGCGGATCAAAGTCTTTGTGTTTGACTGTAAAATCAGCGACGATCTTCCCGGAAAATTCAATCAAGGAGCTCTTGGGGATTTCGACCACAGCATCCCTGCTTTTCACCTTTGTCCGGCAGGCCAGAGCTCTGCGGGGCTTATCTTTTGATACAGAAATCTCCTTTTCGTTTATGAGAAACTTCCCTTCTATCAAATCGACCAAACACTGGCCACATTTTCCCTGTTCGCCACAGCTTGATGTGATGAAAATCCCCTTGTTTCGGGCCATCTCTAGAAGGGTATTCTGTTGAGGATCTTCAACCTCTGCTTTCTGGTCATAAGTTCGCAGTATAACTGACATTTTAGATTTTCTATCCCGAAGAAATTTTTATGACCGCGTTGGGTTCCCGGATCTCTCCCTTTTTTACCTGTATCATGGCATCCTGAAGCTCTTCAAAAGAAAAAACTTTTCTCGGCATTCTCAGGTCAATCTTACCCGCTATATCCAAAAATTCCTGGGCTTCGGCTTTGTTGACGTTGTATAAAGTCCTTACATCCCTTCCCCACAGGTTTCCGGAATAGTTCCTGATTTCAATAACCGACATGCTTACCGGTGCCAGCACTAGAATCCCCCCTATTTTCAAACGTCTCAAAGCCGGTTCCACAAGAGCGCCTGCCGGAGGGAAAACAATGGCGGCATCCATGGATTCAGGAATTTTTTCCTCCATCACATTCCCCACCCACACAGCTCCGTTTTCTCTCGCCTCCTTTTTGCTGGCTGAAGACCGTGTGCTGACAAAGACCTCAATCCCCAGATAACAAGCCGCCTTTAAAACATAAAAAGCAGTGGGACCAAAACCAAAAAGACCTAATCTTTGGCCTTTTTTCAAGTCTGTAAGTTTGAAGGCACAGTATCCGGCGATACCCGGACACAAAAGCGGCGCGCTATCCTCAGGATCCATATGGATCCCTTTCAGAGAAAGCGCAAAATCCTCATTGATTGTTATGTATTCAGCAAAACCTCCGTCTACATCCCAGCCCGTGGCTATAAAACCAGGGCAGTAGTTTTCTTTACCTTCAACACAGTACCCGCATCTGCCGCACGTGCTGTAAAGCCAGGAAATGCCCACTGGATCCCCCTTTTTGAGGTTCTTCACTCCAGTTCCTAATTCATCCACTGTGCCTACTATCTCATGACCCAAGATCAAAGAAGATTTTTTTAAAGCCAAATCCCCTTCCGCAATATGGATATCTGTCCGGCATATACCGCAGGCCTGAATTTTAACTCTGACTTCCTTCTCACCCGGAACAGGAGCAGGCACCTCGGTCATCTTTAAAGGCCTGTCTTCTATGTTTGACTGCTTTTCCAAAATCCAGGCTTTCATGCTTACCTCCTGTGAATATGAATTTTTGTCTTTTTTTTCATAATTAAGTCTTAAGTATTAACCTTGATGATGAACAAGCCGAGGTTGTGTAAACTTTATGAAATTCAGGTGTGGACGTGGCGGCATTGAAGATGTCATTGCGAATCACAGAGTGATGAAGCAATCTCATCCGATAACGAAGCATCATGAGATCACCACGTCGCTCCGCTCCTCGTGATGACATGAAGGGAGCACAGACCATATCTGAATCTCATATCGGCTTGCCTATATGGTAAAAAAAGGACGATTAAAATGGAAGTAAAAACATACAAAAACATTTCAGTTATCTTTTTTTTTTTTAAGTGGGGACAATCTTCTTTCGTTTTGCATGAATATTTCATATAATAGACAGATTTAGAGAAAATTTTACTAACCTGGATTATTCACGAGTCAAGCTTGCTGCAGATGCGAGGCACAAGGCATGAAGGTGTGGTCCTTCACTGCGAATGCCTTGTAACAAAGCAGATGCAGTAAGATCGGCTCGCCTCA
>Ga0190359_1000532_pt1 | contig 25639 bp, 19 predicted proteins | sample 48721823_MG_FD_161269 | JGI IMG/M metagenome (GOLD analysis project Ga0190359, IMG submission 161269) | Hydrothermal vent microbial mat bacterial communities from Southern Trench, Guaymas Basin, Mexico - 4872-18-2-3_MG | ecosystem: Environmental > Aquatic > Marine > Hydrothermal vents >... | reverse complement strand
GGAAGCGAAGCCTTGCCCTTTTCTACTGCCAGAATGTGCCACAAAGCGGCATAAAGCAAAGGCAGGGACTCGAGAAGCTTTACGGGCCGTCGATAAAGCTTTTCCCTCTGCCCTGCAGCGGAAGGCTTGAGCCTCTTCATCTTCTGAGGGCGCTAGAGGAATTCGCTGATGCTGCCTATGTGGTGACGTGTCCTGAAGGTGCGTGCCGGTATTTTGAGGGGAACTTGAGGGCAAGAAAGAGAGTTGAACTGGCCAGGAAAATCATTGCAAGCATCGGGCTTGAAGAGGACAGAGTAGGAATTGTGATGAATGAAAAAGAAAGGCAGAAATCGCTTGCTGATTTTGCAAAAGAGCTTATGAGCAGGGTCTCCGGGCTCAGACCATCGCCTGTTTTGAGGCCCCGGACCGGCTTTGAAGACCCTGAGCGGAAGCAAGGAGATAAATTATGATAACGGCGACTCAAAAGCCTATTGATGAAATCAAAGAGGCAATTTCCCCCTACAAGCGGGTTTTGGTGCTGGGGTGTGCTTCGTGCGTGGCTGAGTGTGCTGCCGGAGGCGAGAAGGAAACCGGTATGCTGGCTTCAACGCTGCGCATGGCAGCAAAGATGGAGGGAAAGGAAGTCACAATCCGGGAAAAAACGCTCGATCGGCAGTGCGTAAAAGATTTTGTTGTCCAGCTGGATGATATTATTGATGAATACGATGCCGTGCTTTCCCTCGGATGTGGGGCTGGCGTCCAGGCGGTTGCAGAAATTTTTCCGGAGCTGCCCATCATTCCAGCGCTGAATACCGAGTTTTTGGGCGAAACGAGAGATCAGGGTTTTTGGGTGGAAAGCTGTGTTGGTTGCGGGGACTGCATGCTTTACTATTTTGGCGGTATTTGTCCGCTGGCCAGGTGCTCAAAACAGCTTCTTAATGGGCCCTGCGGGGGGTCAAAAGATGGAAGATGCGAAGTCGATCCTGAAGTGCCTTGTGCGTGGCAGCTTATAATTGAGAGGCTGGAGAGATTCAATGCCCTGGACAGGCTGGAGAAGATTTTTCCTCCAAAGGACTGGTCAAAGAAGCAGGGACAAGGGCCCAGAAAGATCATCAGAGAGGATCAACAGAGGTAGCGGAAATGAGCAGGTTAGAGGAAGTTCTCAAGAGCGGTAAGTTTGCTGTCACTGCAGAATGCGGCCCGCCAAAGGGTGCTGATCCGGAGGCAATACTGAAAAAGGCCGAATTGCTGAAAGACAAAGTTGATGCAATCAATGTAACCGACAATCAGACGGCCATTGTCCGGATGTCCAGTATGGCTGCTTGTGCGCTCTTGAAACAGAACGGTTTTGATCCTGTGCTGCAAATGGTAGTTCGTGATAGAAACAGAATAGCATTGCAATCCGACGTCCTTGGTGCAGCAGCCCTCGGGATAGAGAATATCCTGTGCCTTTCAGGTGATCACCAAAGCTTTGGGAATCAACCTCAGGCTGTGGGTGTGTTTGACCTGGATTCGATCCAGTTTGTTCAGGTGGTCAGGGAAATGAGGGATAATGAGGTTATCCTGGGTGGGGATGCTTTGAGCAAACCTCCGAAGGTCTTTATCGGCGCCGCGGCCAACCCGTTTGGAGACCCCCTGGGTTTCAGGGTCGTTCGTCTGGCTAAGAAAGTTGCTGCCGGCGCAGATTTCATCCAAACACAGTGTATCTATAATCTTGAAAGGTTCAAAAAATGGATGGAGATGGCCAGGGAAAGAAATCTCACGGAAAAGGTCTATATCCTGGGAGGTGTAACACCCCTAAAATCTGCAAAGATGGCTAAATACATGAAGTATAAAGTTGCGGGTATGGACATCCCTGACGCAGTGCTGGCCAGGCTGGAGGGGGTCCCTTCAAAGAAACAAGCAGAAGAGGGTATCAAGATGTGCGTGGAGACAATACAGGGTTTAAAAGAGATTCCCGGCGTCAGTGGCGTTCACATCATGGCGATCGAGTGGGAAGCAAAAGTTGCTGAGATAGTTGAAAGGGCGGGCTTGGGTCCGAGGCCAACAAAAGGAAAATAACCCGAGGCCAGGTTTGCGATTCAGGCGATGGAGGAATTCAACGAAAAAGCGTGTTATTAAAAGGGGTGGTGAGCTGCTGCATGCCTCGAAAATATGTAATCCATACTAAAGAAGTTCCCAACCGTTTCAAGGCGATTAGCCGCTCGGGTGTCATTGCATGGGAAGAAGGGTGTCTTAAGTGCGCTGTTTGCGTAAAAACCCAGTGTGTTTACCATGTCTATGAACACAGGAGCCTTGATCCACGCCAGATGATCGACTCCATTGACAATGAGTGCATGAATTGCCTGAGATGCGTGCAGAGCTGTCCGAAACAGTTGATTCATAAAGCCATTAACCCGGAATATAAATCCCTTGGCGATGATTACTGGACACCTGACATTATTTCCAGGCTGTGGTACCAGGCTGAGACCGGGAAGATTCCAGTCTCCGGTGCAGGGTATCCGGGTCCTTTTAGCGGTCCGAACTTTGATTCCATGTGGACGGACATGTCGGAAATAGTTCGTCCCACCCGGGATGGAATTCATGGACGCGAGTACATAAGCACAGCAGTGGATCTTGGAACGAAAAAGGATCACCTGGATTTTAAAGGGATGGAGCTCGTGGAGGAAAGCGCCCCGGCTGTGGTGGCTGCTCCCCTCCCCATTCTGTTGAGGGTGCCGGCGTTCGGGGCTTTTGAGCAGGAGACCATCAAAGGATGGGCACGCGCTGCCAGCCGGCTGGGCACTTTTCTGGCATTGCCCGCTGAAATGAATCCAGGGGAAGCGGAGGCACCACAATCCTGCTTGATACCCATCGTTTCTCTGCCACAAGCACAGAGTGGCCAAGGAAATGGGCACAGCCTACTTGTGGAAATACTCTGGTCTGAACACTGGAGGAAAGCTTTCGAGAGGATGAGCAAAAGCCATCCGGGTGCCTTAATTTGCGTTAGAGTCCCGTTTTTGAAAGGCGCGGAAGAACGCGTTTTATCTGTAGCCAAGAACGGCGCATCCATCATCCACCTTGAAGCAGATTTCCATGGAAGATCTCAGCAAGACGAGACCTTGCTGGTGCGAGACGGAATCCGCTCTGCGCACCTGGCCCTCGTGCAAGAAGGTATTAGGGATGAGGTAACACTTCTGGCCAGCGGCGGTATAGCTATGGCAGAGCATGTTGCCAAGGCAATTATTTGTGGCGCAGATGCCGTGTTCATAGATTTTCCAATCTTGATAGCGCTGGAGTGTCGAATGTGCCTTCGTTGCAAGGAGGGGCTTTCATGTCCTGTTGAAATAAACACTGCACCTGCATCGTGGGTCGCTTCAAGAGTTGTCAACCTGGTGGGCGCATTTCATAATCAGCTCTTAGAGGTAATGGGGGCCATGGGTATTCGAGATGCACGCAGATTGCGAGGAGAAGTGGGCAGGTCCATGTTTTTTGACGAACTGGACGAGGCCGCCTTTGGGCAAATGGGATATTTGAAGGAGGGCTATGAACTTGAATAGCAATTCTACCCGGAAGGAGCTTCCAGAGGTGGTGCGGACTCCATCAAGGTTCAGGAATCCGATCGGGAAATACAGGCTGAACCGAACCACGGACTGCATTGGTTGCGGCAAGTGTGTTGAAGTGTGTGCCTACGGGGTGCATGAAATAAAAAGAGGCTTGGTTCTCACAAAAAACCACTACCTTTGTGTGGGGCCCGATTGCCCCCGGCCGTGCTATGATGAATGCCCGGTACAAGCCCTGAGCCTGAGAAAGAACCCGACCTTTGATGCAATAGGCGACCTCAGATGGCCACCTGATCTCCTGGTCAGCACTTGGTACATGGCTGAGACAGGTGATGTGCCGCCAGCCAGCCTTGAATACCGGGTGGGCGCATCCGGAGGCGGCTTTGACAGGATGCGGCTCGCACTGCCACCCAGGCAGGTCAAGGAAGAGCCGGAAAACGAAGAGATTGATGTCGGCATTGAGCTCAACAGACGAGACGATAATGCACACCGGATAAGAATTGAAGTCCCTTTCTATGGCGGGGGTATGAGTTACGGCTCGGTAAGCATCACGACAATGCTAAGCAGGATAAAAGCTGCTGCTGCGCTGGGCACTTTTTGCAGCACAGGTGAAGGGGGATACCCTGACGAGCTCAAACCCTATGATGACCACGTGATCACCCAGGTGGCAACAGGACTTTTCGGAGTAAGGGAGGAGACGATTCAGAGGGTTAAGATAGTTGAATTCAAATATGCCCAGGGGGCAAAACCCGGCCTTGGCGGGCATCTGCTGGGGGACAAGGTTACAGAAGGGGTTGCAAGGATGCGGGAGGCCGTGGTGGGATATCCTCTTTTCTCCCCGTTCCCGTTTCACAGCGTGTATTCGGTTGAGGACCACAAGAAACACGTTGACTGGATAAAAGCCATCAACCCCCTGGCACTAGTCGCAGTGAAAGTCTCCACCCCTACAGATGTAGACATGGTGGCTGTGGGGAGTTACTATGCGGGAGCGCATATTGTACACCTGGATGGTAGTTACGGAGGAACCGGTGCTGCACCGGACATTGCCAAGAAAAATATTGCAATGCCGATAGAATATGCTGTCCCAAAGGTACATCGGTTTTTGCAGGATGAAGGTGTGCGTGACAGGATAACCGTTATTGCGAGTGGTGGTATCCGCACACCGCATGACGTTGCCAAAATCATCGCTCTCGGCGCTGATGGGGTATGCACGGGCACTGCTGATCTGGTTGCCCTTGAATGCGTAAGGTGCCACAACTGTGAAAGCGGCAGGGGATGTGCAAGGGGCATAGCAACCACCGATCCCGAGTTAATGGAACTGATGGAGGTGGAGTGGGGCAGGCGACGGATTGTGAACTTGTTCCTGGCCTGGCGAAAGGAGCTTGTCAGGATCTTGAAGAGGCTGGGCATGAAAAGTATCAGGGAACTGGTCGGACGAACGGACTGCCTGGTTCACCTGGATTATATGAAAAGATAGGCCTGAGGCTCAAGGCTAGAGCTCAAGGCGTAGTGGCTCAATAAAGGGGGGCAGTAGGAGCGTTTGTCTGATTCCCTGCATTTCCACTTAATATTGAGCTTATAGCTGTGGGTCTCGAAATGGTTGAAGGTGATATGGAACGGGCAGAACAAATCAAGAAAATCATTCGCTCGAGGGCAGAGTTGATCAAAGACGCCCCCCCTTTGTGCTTTCAGAAGAGAGAGGAAGAAGGTGGATGTGGTGTAACCGGCTTTGCCTGTAGCATCCCTGTAAGGGGAAAGCATATTTTCGAGCCTTCCAGGCAGATGCACAACCGCGGTAACGGGCGTGGTGGGGGCATAGCAGCAATGGGTTTTGATAACACGATGCTGGGAGTTTCAAAAGAAATTCTGGATGATGACTATATTCTTCAAATCGCGGTGCTGGAAACAGGCATTGAAGATGAGATTGAAAGACGCTTCATAGATCCTTTTTTCCGAGTGGATTTTTCAGAAAAAATACCCTCTGTTGAGGATTACCGAGACATTCCGGGACTGGAAGTTAGGCCTCCTGATGTTTGGCGGTATTTTGTTCGGGTGAAGGAAAAAGTGCTCGATTCCTTCATATCCGAAAATCAGATGGACGCAATGGAACGTAGGCATGCAGAGGATGAGTTTGTATACCAGAACAGCTTCAGATTGAACAAGACCTTTTATGACGCATTTGGAAAGCAGCGAGCATTCGTTCTCTCGCACGGGCGAAACTTTTTTATATTGAAAATAGTAGGCTATGCGGAGCAGGTAGTTCAGTATTACAAGCTTGATGATTTCAAGGCTCACATATGGATTGCGCATCAGAGGTACCCGACCAAAGGTAGGGTCTGGCACCCGGCCGGAGCGCACCCTTTTATTGGACTGAATGAGGCGCTCGTACACAATGGAGACTTCGCCAACTATCACTCCGTAGTCGAATACCTGAGACAGAGAAATATTCACCCGCTATTTCTCACGGACACAGAGGTTTCTGTGCTCCTATTCGATCTGTATAGCCGCACCTATGGCTATCCTCTGGAATATGTGATCGAAGCCCTTGCACCAACAATGGAGAGAGACTTTGATCAACTGCCGGCCGAAAGACAAGAAATATACAGGGCGATTCAGGCAACGCATATTCATGGGTCACCGGACGGTCCCTGGTTTTTTATTATCGCCCGAAATGACATGCGAAACAGTCGTTTTCAGCTAATCGGCATAACGGACACATCCATGCTCAGGCCCCAGGTCTTTGCGCTTCATGACGGCCAGGTTAAGGTGGGACTTATTTGTTCGGAAAAGCAGGCCATTGACGCAACCCTAAGGAGCCTCTCTGAGGAAGACCCCAGGGTTGGAACCGTAGCTGATCTTTACTGGAACGCGCGGGGAGGAAGCCACACTGATGGGGGAGCTTTTATATTCAACCTGCAACAGGATGGCTCAAATGACATGGAGCGGCATTTGAGCTGCGTGGGCAAGTTTGGGCGCAAGATAGAGACTCCGGCAGGCCAGGTTCCTTATCTCCCGGGGCGGGTTTACTATATGCTTGAAGACGGTGAACAAGAGCGCTTTGATATCTCTGAGTTTTTTGAGCTTCAGCGGCCTGATTTGCTCTTTGAATACCTGAAAAACGGTATCAGGGACTGGGATTATGCTGATTTCATGGACTGTCTGGGCCAGATAAAATCTTGGGCTCTGAAAGGGGATGCTCACTTTGAAGTTGCAGTTTCTGCAATAACCCGCATGATTGATCACCGCTATCCCACGTACGACAAGAAGAGGCGCTCGATTCTTCAGATGCTCTACCAGGCTATAGAGACCATCTTTCGTCATCTTCCGTGCCTGGAGGATGAGGCCTCTGCCGGGCAGCAAAGAGCAAGGGTATCTGAAAGGACCAGGACATCATACCGATTGATTGACTGGGAAACCCGGCAGTTTTTCAGGGGGCCGTCCTATGACGAGAAAGTGCTTGTTATTGACGCCTCTTTGTTTCCGCCCGAGGGAGATCAGTGCGACAGCCGCTTGATGGCTGAAGCATTTTTCAGGGGCTGGCGCCGCTTTATCGTATTTGGCCTTAGGGGGCAGCGCTTCCATGGCTGTGGTTTTGGGCCCAGCTCGGGAGGTGTGAGAATAGATATCTACGGAAGTTCAGGGGATTACCTCGGCTCTGGCATTGACGGGTTATCTATCTACGTTCATGGAAACGGCCAGGATCAGCTGGGGCAGATCATAAAGTCTGGTAAAATGGTGATTTATGGTGACACGGGCCAGACATTTTTATATGGTGCAAAGGGTGGAGAGGTCTACGTAATGGGAAATGCTGCGGGCCGACCCCTTATCAATGCAGTGGGCAAACCGCGGGTTGTTATAAATGGAACGTGCCTCGACTATCTGGCTGAATCCTTCATGGCAGGAGACCCCATTAACGGCGGCGGCTTTGTGGTCTTGAACGGTGTGCAGTTTGATCACGATGGGAGAGTTGTGCCGCAGCCTACTCCCTACCCAGGATCAAACCTCTTCTCCCTGGCTTCAGGGGGCGCGATCTATGTGCGGGACCCGTTCAAATTGATTGAAGAGGAGCAATTGAACGGAGGAGAAATCGTTCCACTTGAGGAAAAGGATTGGGATCTGATTCTTCCGTACCTGAAGGAGAATGAAAAGCTTTTCGGCATATCCATTGACGGGGATCTCCTGAGAGTTAACGGGGAGCGAAAAAATCCCCTGCAGGTCTATCGCAAGGTCAGGCCCCAAAAAGAACACGCCTTCGAAGCCGACGGCCTCGAGGAGTGGGGAAAGGTTTAAATCTTCAGCTATAAATTATGACTCTCATGCAACAGGCGGCGCAGAGATACCCGAAGGCGCTACTGGCTCTTGAGGACGGAACAGTTTTCTCGGGTCGTTCCTTTACAGGGCACTGTAGTGCTGTGGGCGAAGTTGTCTTTAATACGAGCATGTTCGGGTACCAGGAGATACTTACTGATCCTTCCTACTGCGGCCAAATGGTGGCAATGACCTACCCCCTCATTGGGAACTACGGAATCAATTCGGAAGACGTGGAGTCGGACCGAATTCAGGTGAAGGCCCTTTTGGTGAAAGAGTATCAGGGCCGTCCCAGTAACTGGAGAAGCCAGACAAGCCTCGGAGACTACCTTAAAGCAAGCGGAGTACCCGGCATTGAAGGAATAGATACAAGAGCTCTTACGAGGCACATTAGAGAAATCGGCGCTATGAGAGCGGCTCTTTCTACCACTGACCTGGACCCTGCCTCCCTGGTGGATAAGGCCAGGGACTGCCCTCAAATGATAGGGCAAGACCTGGTGAGGGAAGTGACATGTGATGCCCCCTTTTTATGGGAAAATGGGGAAAGAAAACCGCTTAGGGGGGACCTGGGCGGTTTTCAGTGGCCTTTTGAACCGGACAAATGGCGCGTAGTGGCAATTGATTACGGAGTAAAATATAACATATTAAGATCCTTGGAGAAGAGAGGTTGCACCATTTTATTGGTGCCGGCACATACCTCTTCGGATGTTATTGACAGGCTTGATCCGGATGGTCTCTTTCTGAGTAACGGGCCAGGAGACCCTGCTGCTGTTGAATACGCGGTGGATACCATAAAGGCTCAACTGGGCAAGAGACCCATATTTGGAATCTGCCTCGGACACCAGTTAATCGGGCTTGCACTTGGAGGAAGGACATTCAAGCTTAAATTCGGTCATCGCGGTGCAAATCAGCCTGTAAAGGATCTTTCAACCGGCAAAGTAGAGACAACTTCGCAGAATCACGGATTCTGCGTGGACATGGAATCACTGAACAAGAGAGATGTTGAGCTCAGCCATATCAATTTGAACGACAAGACGCTTGAGGGGATCGTTCACAAAGAGCTTCCACTTTTTTCAGTCCAGTATCACCCGGAGGCCTGCCCGGGACCCCATGATGCTACGTACCTTTTTGACAGATTTATAAGCATGATGAAAAAGCATGCCAAAAGAGAGTGACGAGAGACGAGCTACGAGTGACGAGAGACGAGCTACGAGTGACAAGAGACAAGTTACGAGTGACAAGAGACGAGTAACGAGTAACAAGTGACCTTCAAATCCAAGGCCTAATTAAGGCGCAACTAACGAAATAAGTGCTTTTTGGCAGTTCGCTTTTTTTCCCAAATAGTATAGGATTCACCCGATATCATCGATGGATATTAGGTAATAGCTCAGAAAAAAGGGAGGAAGGGTTTTTCTCAAGAGACTGGCGGAAAGGCGCCACTCTTGAGGGGTGACTTGTAACTCGTAACTAGTTTTATGCCCAAGCGAAAAGACATACACAAAATTCTAATTATCGGCTCAGGTCCGATTGTCATCGGCCAGGCGTGTGAATTCGATTATTCCGGGACCCAAGCCTGCAAGGCACTTATGGAAGAAGGTTTCGAGGTCGTCCTGATAAACAGTAACCCTGCCACCATTATGACCGATCCCGACATGGCCCACCATACTTATATCGAACCAATTACACCTGAAATTCTGTCCAAAGTCATCGAGCAAGAAAGACCCCATGCAATCCTTCCAACCCTAGGAGGACAGACAGGGCTTAACACCGCTGTGAAAGTTGCCCGAGGCGGCCTTCTTGAAAAAATCGGAGCAGAAATGATCGGAGCCTCGGTTGAAGTAATCCACAAAGCAGAGGACAGGGAGCAATTCCGGGACGCAATGGAAAAAATTGGGTTGAGGGTTCCAAAGAGCAGGGTAGCCCGCACCATTGAACAGGCCAGGAAGGCTTCGGAAGTCATCGGCTATCCTCTCATAATCAGGCCCAGTTTTACCCTCGGAGGGATTGGAAGCGGAGTTGCTTACAACCGGGAAGAAATGGAGGTTCTTGCCGGTGCAGGGCTGGAAGCGAGCATGATTTCCGAGATAATCATGGAGGAGTCCCTTATTGGGTGGAAGGAGTTCGAGCTGGAGGTGATGAGGGATTTCAAAGATAACGTGGTCATTATTTGTTCCATTGAAAACCTCGATCCCATGGGGGTCCACACGGGAGACAGCATTACAGTGGCCCCGGCGCAGACACTAACGGACAGGGAATACCAGAAAATGAGAGACGCTGCCATAGAGGTGATTAGAGAGATCGGTGTTGAAACAGGGGGCTCAAACATCCAGTTTGCGATACATCCCGAAAATGGGGAAATGGTGGTCATTGAGATGAACCCTAGAGTTTCCCGGAGCTCAGCTCTTGCATCAAAGGCAACAGGTTTCCCCATCGCAAAGATTGCCGCCAAACTGGCTGTTGGTTATACCCTTGACGAGATCGCTAATGATATCACGCGGGAAACCCGTGCCTCTTTTGAACCAACAATAGATTACTGCGTGGTGAAGGTCCCCAGGTGGGCTTTTGAAAAATTTCACGGTGCCGAAGACAGGCTTACAACATCGATGAAATCGGTAGGCGAAACTATGGCCATTGGCCGAACCTTTAAAGAAGCACTTCAAAAAGCGATCCGGTCACTGGAAATAGGCCGATTTGGTCTTGGGCTGGACGGGGCTCAAAGCCGGGGGCAAAAACCGGATGCCGATGAAATAGAAAAAGGCCTTGTTTTTCCAAATTCAAATAGAATTTTTTACGTTTACGAAGCCCTGAAAAACGGAATCTCCCTAGAAAAAATCTATGACCTTACCCGCATAGATCCCTGGTTTCTGTACAATATCCAGGAAATAGTTGATCTGGAAGGCGAACTGAGGGCAAAAGCCCGTAAGCAGAGCCTCCCTGAACAGTGGGACGTGGAGTTTTTCAAGAAAGTGAAAGAATACGGCTTCTCAGACAGGTGGCTTGGCAGCCTGTTTAACCTCGAGGAGCAGAAGATCAGGGAAGCGAGAAAAAACAAAGGCTTGGATGCAGTGTACAAGCTTGTGGATACCTGTGCGGCTGAGTTTGAGGCTTATACGCCCTACTACTATTCCACATACGAGCAGGAAAATGAGATCAGAAAATCCCGCAAAAGAAAAGTAGTGATCCTTGGGGGAGGCCCGAACAGAATAGGTCAAGGAATTGAATTCGACTATTGCTGTGTGCAGGCCTCATTTGCCCTCAAGGAGATGGGAATAGAAAGCATTATGGTCAACAGCAATCCCGAGACGGTCAGCACCGACTATGATACCTCGGACAAACTTTACTTTGAGCCCCTTACCCGGGAAGATGTGCTCAACGTTGTCGAACAAGAAGAGGCCGAAGGCGTCATTGTCCAGTTTGGAGGGCAAACCCCCTTGAACATTTCAGTTCCCCTGGAGGAAGCTGGAGTAAGAATAATAGGCACCAGCCCGGATAGCATAGAAAGGGCCGAAGACAGGAAGCGTTTTAAAGCTCTTTTGAAAAAACTCAATCTGCTTCAACCAGAGAACGGAATTGCCACAAATGAAGAAGAAGCGATAAGAGTGACCAATGAAATAGGTTATCCTGTGCTCGTGAGGCCTTCATTCGTTTTGGGCGGGCGTGCGATGGAGGTGGTATACGACCAGGAGGATCTCGAGCTTTACATAAGGGAAGCTGTGGAGGTCTCACCGGGGAAACCGGTACTGATTGACCGCTTTCTGGAGCATGCCATTGAAATTGACGTGGATGCCATCTCAGACGGTGAGAAAACTATAATCGGTGGTGTAATGGAGCATATCGAAGAGGCAGGCATTCATAGTGGGGACAGCGCCTGCGTCTTGCCGCCCATCTCCCTGAAAGACGAGATCCTTGAACAAATCAAGGAACAGACAAGAGCCTTGGCCAAGGAACTGAACGTGGTCGGCCTGATGAATATACAGTACGCGGTTAAAGGGGACCAAGTTTATGTTCTGGAAGTAAATCCCAGGGCTTCCCGCACCGTTCCTTTTGTAAGCAAGGCTACGGGCATCGCGCTTGCAAAACTGGCCACCAAGGTCATGATGGGGGAAAAACTTGAACAACTGGGCCTTTCTGCTGAAGTTACCCCCAAACATGTGTCTGTAAAAGAATCAGTTTTTCCTTTTTCCCGTTTCCCCGGGGTTGATTGCCTGCTCGGGCCTGAAATGAAGTCAACAGGGGAGGTTATGGGCATTGACTGGACTTTCGGGCGAGCCTTTGCAAAGTCTCAACTGGCTGCAGGACAAAGACTTCCTGTCTCAGGCACGGTTTTCATCAGCGTTAAAGACGAAGATAAAATGGGCATTTTAAAAACAGCTTTTCTTTTTTACGACTTGGGGTTTAAGATAGTGGCCACCAGGGGGACTTCTGCTTACCTCTCCCAGCATGGTATTGTGAATCAGCGCGTCAAGAAGGTGAGGGAAGGGAGGCCCCACATCGTGGATATGATGAAAAATGGGGAGATTGATCTTGTCATCAACACGACCAGCACCAAAAAGGCTGTTTCCGAATCCTATTCGATCAGGCGGACAGCCATAACCTTGGATATCCCGTATACGACCACTCTAGCCGGTGCCCGGGCAAGCGCTCTTGCTGTAAAATCTATAGTCGAAGGAGAACTCGGTATCAGGGCACTCCAGGAATATCACGCTATGTCAGGGTAGACAAAGAGGAAAGAAGGCTGTTGGAAGATCAGAGAACTTTGAACAGGCAAAGGCCCCGAGAAGAGTGCGGCATATTCGGGGTTTTCGGGCACGAGGAAGCCGCCAAGCTGACCTACTTTGGGCTGTATGCGCTCCAGCACAGGGGTCAGGAAAGTGCCGGGATCGTTGTATCTGACGGCGAATGGGTGAGCGGACACAAGGCCATGGGCCTGGTCCCGGATATTTTTGGAGAAGAGGTTCTCCAAAAATTAAGGGGTAGTATGGCCCTGGGGCATGTGAGATACTCTACCACCGGCTCCTCCCTTCTGGTCAATGCACAGCCCTTTAAGGTTCAATATGCCGGCAGGTCTTTTGCGATCGCGCACAATGGTAATCTCGTTAACGCAAAAGCCATCCGGGAGGATTTAGAAAAGCAAGGATCAATCTTTCAGACTACAACCGATAGTGAGGTCGTGCTTCACCTTGCGGCAAGATCCATGAATGAAGGAATAGAGCAGGCTCTCGTGCACACAATGGAGAGAATAAAGGGTGCGTACGCGATGGCTATCCTGACCGAAGACATGCTCATAGCCCTGAGAGACCCTTACGGCTTTCGGCCTTTGTGCCTCGGGAGGCTTGATTCCGGATACGTGGTTGCTTCTGAGACATGTGCGCTGGATCTGGTGGAAGCTGAATATGTTCGAGAGGTAGAACCAGGGGAAATCTTGATTATTAGTGAAGCGGGCCTGAAAAGCATCAAAGCGGGAAAGGCGCCTCGAAAGGCACACTGTATCTTCGAACTCATCTATTTTGCCCGGCCCGACAGCAGTATTTTTGGGCAGAACGTGTATCTTTTCAGAAAAAGGCAGGGAGAGCTACTTGCAAAAGAGTTCCTTTCCAGGGCAGATCTAGTCATGCCTTTCCCTGACTCTGGGAACTACGCAGCCATCGGCTATGCGCAGGCCTCGGGGGTTCCTCTGGAAATGGGAGTCATAAGGAATCACTACGTAGGAAGAACTTTTATTCAGCCCTCCCAGAGCATGAGGGATTTTGGTGTCAAGGTGAAGCTCAATCCCGTGAGGGATTTACTCAAAGGACGTCGTGTTTTGATCATAGAAGATTCTATTATCCGTGGTACCACGGCAAGAACAAGAATCAAGACCTTGAGGAAAATAGGGGCAAAGGAGGTTCATATGCTTGTGAGCTGTCCTCCTCATCGGTTCCCCTGTCACTATGGCATTGACTTTTCTAGCAGAGGAGAGCTTATCGCCGCCAGTAAGTCAGTGGAAGAAATAAGGGATTTCATAGGACTCGATAGCCTCGGCTACCTCGGAATCGACAACTTGGTCAAGGCAACCGACATTGCAAGGGGAGATCTTTGCTTAGCTTGCTTTGACGGGAAATATCCGGTTCCCATTGATGAGTCATTTCATAAATACTGCCTGGAGAAAAGGGCAGGCCATGAAATATGAACCATATCTGCACTCTCTGTACCCCAGCACAGAACCAACCACCCGGTTTTAATAGCTATCCTTCAATCCGCCAGAGGCGGATTAATCCGCCTCTGGCGGACAAGGGTTTGATTCCCCGCCCCTTGGGGCGGTTAAGATGGTTTCCGACTGATACCCCGCTGCTTGCGGCGGGGTAGTTCATTGTCAGGTCTTTTGAAATTGTTTTCTTCACCTCGGTTTTCATATGTGGTAACCCTGCGTTTCTATCGAAGTGGCACACGGAATCTCTTCTGCAGCAAAAGCAAAGGGTCGCTACAAGCTCGGTGAAGGCATCACAGGGCGAGTGATAGCTTCCGGGAAGCCCATCGCAGTCCCCGACATAGAGGCTGAGCCTCTTTTTCTCGGGCGCACGGGTGCCAGAACCACTAAGGGGAAGGAGAAGATTTCCTTACAATCATCAGCAGCCTTATTGCCCAGAAAGTGGGCTTGCTTGAGCGGATAAGCAGGGAAAAAGAGCAACTCAGTGAAGAGAACCTGAGGCTCAGAAAAGAACTTAGCAAGAAGTACAGTTTTAAGAATATCATCGGCAACAGCCGTAAAATGCAGGAAGTATTTTATCTCATTGCCCAGGTGGCCAAAAGTAACGCAAATGTGCTTTTGCTTGGAGAGAGCGGAACGGGCAAAGAGCTTGCAGCCAACGCGATCCACTATAACAGCCTGAGGGCCCAAATGCCTCTGGTGAAGGTAAACTGCGCTGCGCTTCCGGCAAACCTGGTTGAGGCAGAACTTTTTGGGTATGAAAAGGGAGCTTTTACCCCGCCCGGCCTTAACCGCATTCATCCACGGCTAAAGCCGTGGCTTTCTGCGGGCGGGGTAACAGTGATCTGGGCAGTGCGGTTGAGAGACGAGAGTTTCGCGAAGACCTCTTCTACAGACTGAACGTATACCCAATCTACTTACCGGCTTTGCGAGAGAGGGAGGCAGACCTACTATTGCTTGCAGACTATTTTCTTGAAAAGTTCGCCAGGGAATACAAGAAGGATATAAAAAGGATTTCAACTCCCGCTATTGATGCCCTTATGCAGTATCACTGGCCAGGGAATGTCCGGGAACTGGAAAACTCCATTGAAAGGGCCGTCCTGCTTTGCGACGATCACGTTATTCACAGCTACCACCTTCCTCCCACACTTCAGACCGCTGAGGAAACAGGCACCCAGCAGTCCCAGTCTCTGAAGGATGCAACCGAGAGATTTGAAAAGGAATTACTCGTGGATGCGCTTAAAACCTGCCGCGGGAACATGAGGCGAGCAGCCAGGGCCCTGCAGACCACTGAGCGTATTTTCGGATACAAGGTTAAGAAATATAATATTGATGCCAGGCATTACAGATAGCAAGGAGGCGAAGCAGGCGCGCCCGGTGAGTGTCTTGCTGATTTGTTACTTGTCTTCTTCTATAAACTTGAAGCCGCGCCCGATGCCTTTTCGGTTGATTTCGAAGAACTTTTCTTTCCCTTTCAGCGCTGCCGCCATGCCGTTAACGGTTTCCTCAAGATTTAAGAGCCCGCTTTTTGCGCAAACTGCACCGATCATAACCATGTTGATCACTCTGTCAGAGCCAACCTCGTGAGCGAGTTCAGCGGTTGGAATTCGCACCACGTTTATGTCTTTCCTGGAAGGGTTTTCCTGGATAAGGGAAGAGTTTAGAAAAACCAGGCCGTTTTCAACAACGCTCGATTCAAATTTTTCAAACGAGGGGTAGTTCATTGCCACCAGGATGTCGGGCCTTGAAGCAACGGGGGAGGCGATTTTCTTGTCAGACAGGGTAACCGTGCAATTGGCGGTTCCTCCGCGCATCTCCGCACCATAGGAGGGGAAATAGGTGACGTTTAGTCCTTTGAGCATGGCGCCGTGACTGAGGACATAACCCATAAGCAGAACACCCTGCCCCCCAAAGCCGGAAAAGATCGTGCGAGTAATCATTTCTTGTCCTCGTAACCTGTGCTGTCTTTGATTACACCCAAGGGGTAAGTTTTCACCATAACATCATTAATCCATGCCCACGCATCCTTGGGCGTGAGTTTCCAGTTTGTGGGGCATGGGGAGAGTAATTCGACCATGGAGAAACCAAGCCCGTCGAGCTGGCACTGAAAAGACTTTTTGATCGCCTTTTTTGCTCGCCGTATGTTCTTGATCGATGATATTGCGCAACGCTCAACGTAGACCGTTCCTTCGCAGATGGCTATCATCCGCGAAATATCAATAGGCCGCCCATGTAATTTTGGTACCCGTCCACCAGGGGAGGTCGTGGCATCCTGGCCTACAAGAGTCGTGGGAGCCATTTGCCCTCCAGTCATGCCGTATATCGCGTTGTTTATGAAGATTGTGGAGATCTCTTCTCCGCGATTGGCAGCATGAATTGTTTCTGCAGTACCGATTGCAGCAAGGTCCCCGTCCCCCTGGTAGGTGAGCACGAATTTGTCGGGTTCAACACGCTTGATGCCCGTAGCGACGGCAAGGGCTCTGCCGTGAGGAGCCTCGACCATGTCAAAGTTAAAATAATTATAAGCCAGAACTGCACACCCCACTGGTGGAACTCCTATGGTCTTTTCCCGAAGCCCGAGCTCGTCCAGGCACTCGGCTACAAGGCGATGTGCTATTGAATGGCCGCAACCGGGACAGTAATGCGTGTGTGCGTCTTTTAATGACTCCGGCCTCCCAAACACTTTCTTATAGGCAAGTTCGGCATTCATACTTCTATCCTCCGGCCCACCTTCCCATCAGCTTTTTGAGAAGAGTGGATAAACTCGGCTACATCGGCCGGCGTAGGTATTATACCCCCGGGCAGGCCATAAAAGTAGATCTCGGCGCGTTCGCCGACTGAAAGAATCACGTCTTCGAGCATTTGTCCAAGGCTTAACTCAAATACCGCCACTTTATGGCATTTTTTGGCCACTTGGCGAAGCGGCGCTACAGGGAAAGGCCACAATGTGATAGGTCGAAATAATCCGGCACGCATACCTTCCTCTCTTAGCTCTTCGATAGCGCTTTCAGCGATACGCGCAGCGGTCCCGTAAGCAATGACCACGAGCTCGGCATCTTCAGTCATCACTGTTTCCCATCTCTGTTCACTGGCAGTGATTCTATCGTATTTTTCTTGAAGATTGAGGTTATGGTAATAAAGTTCGCCCTTTTGCCCCAAATACATGGAGAAAATAGCCCTGGCCTCCCGGCCTTTACATCCAGTTAGAGCCCATTCTTTCTTTGGCAGGCTTTCAAGGTCAATGAAATCAGGGAAAACAACAGGCTCCATCACCTGGCCCATGAGGCCATCGCCTAAAAGCATTACCGGCGTGCGGTACTTGTCGGCCAGATCGAAGGCTACGAAAGTGAGCTCGGCAAGTTCCTGGCAGCCAGCCGGCGCGAGCACAGGTGTGCGGTAATCTCCGTTGCCACCCCCCCTGGTGGCCTGAAAGTAATCTGCTGCAGAGGCGGCAATGTTTCCCAGGCCTGGACCTCCCCTCATCATGTTGATGACAACCGCGGGGAGCTCCTGTCCAGCCATGTAAGAAATGCCTTCTTGCTTTAAAGCAATTCCTGGCGAAGAGGAGGAAGTCATGGCCCTGGCACCTGCTGCTGCAGCGCCCAGAACCATGTTGATGGAGGCTATCTCGCTTTCCCCCTGGATAAAGGTGCCGCCAACATCCAACATGCGTGCGGAAAGATACTCAGGAAGTTCATTTTGGGGGGTAATTGGATATCCGGCATAAAAACGGCACCCCGCACGTACCGCGGCTTCGCCGACAACATGAGAGCCTCGCATTAGCATTTTTTCACTTGGCACGATACACCTCAATTGCTACTTCAGGACAGACCAGAGCACACTGCGCACATCCGGTACATCCTTTTTCGCCTTTTTTTGGATTTTCTTTGAAACGACCAGGATAGTAGCCCTTCTTGTTGAGTGTGTCGGCAATTTCTATTCTTTGATTTGGGCACACCTCAACACAGAGTCCACAACCTTTGCATCGCTCGGTATCGATAACTATCTTGCCTTTCACTTTTTGCTCAGCCATTAGATAAATCCACCCCCAAAAATCTCCACCCTGTTAACTGATGTTAAGTCCGGCGCATCCAAAAGCGGTTTAAGATCCAGTGAACGCAGACAAGAAATGCTGTTAACAAGGTGCTTTTCTTATTCTGCAATAACCCTTTTGTCAAATTATTTTTTGAGAAAAACACTGGGGAACCCGGAACCTGAGCACCGGGAGCGCAGCTCTGGGGTGGTTATGTAGAGCGCAGGAGGTAAGTGGCTTGGATTAAAGGGGAAAATTTTTTTTGAAAAAAAATAATTTTCTGATATAGTGTGCCGGTTTGTCTGGTAGAGAAAATGATTTTTGGGCAAACCCCAACCACTGCTTCTGTCTGATAGGATTGGCGGCTTGGTAAAGATGAGGAAAATGTTAGTAATTTTTTCATAAAAAGGGCGAGGAAGAATGGAATCTCAAAAGATTATTATCAACGGTAATGAATTCAATTTTGCACCGGGCGAAACGATCCTCAAGGTTGCGCAGCGCAATGGCATTGATATCCCAACCCTTTGTTATATGAAAGGGGCTTCTCCCACTGGCTCCTGTCGCATATGCCTTGTTGAAGTGGAAGGAGCAAGAACGCTGGTCGCATCCTGCGCGATGCCCGCAGCGCCAAATATGGTTGTAAGAACGGAAACCCCGAGGGTAATGAGGGCACGCAGAATGAACTTGCAACTACTCTTGGCCTCCGGTCACCACAACTGCCTTGTTCACGAGCGGGATACCATGTCATGGACGGATTTTCAGTTAAAAGCCCTGCAGGTGGTAGAACACCAGGATATTTGTCCTGCGTACGGGGACTGTCGTCTTCAGGAACTTGCAATCAAGTATCAAATAAGGACGAATCGTTTTGAGCCCTCCGAACCCCGATACCCCATAGAAACCGTCAATCCCTTTATTGTGCGAGACTTATCCCGGTGTATTCTGTGTGGACGCTGTGTTCAAGCCTGCAACGAGATCCAGGTTAACAACGCAATCAGCTTTGGCTACAGGGGCTTAGAGGCCAAGATAGTTGCCAAAGGTGATCTGGCGCTCAGGGATTCTGACTGTGTGTTTTGCGGAGAGTGCGTTCAGGCGTGCCCTGTGGGCGCCCTGCTTCCAAAGAAAGATTTTGAGCTGCCGGATCGATTAAAGGGGGAGACGAAACTCGTGCATAGCACCTGTTCTTACTGCGGTGTGGGGTGTCAGCTCTACCTGCATGTGAGGGATAACAAAATCGTTAAGGTCACAGGCGTTGAAGATATTGGACCTAATTACGGAAGCCTGTGCGTGAAGGGTCGATTCGGGTATGATTTCGTAAATGATCCGGGCAGGCTAAAGACACCCCTGATCCGTGAAAACGGGGAACTGAGGGAAGCCTCGTGGGATGAGGCAATCGATTTGGTTGCCACAAGATTGGACCAGATCAAAAAAGAATCAGGGCCGGATGCCATCGCAGTACTCAGCAGCGCTCGCAATACCAACGAGGATAACTACGTGGCTCAGAAATTCACGAGAGCTGTGATCGGCACCAACAACATTGATCACTGCGCCAGGCTCTGACATTCCTCAACAGTGGCCGGTCTGGCCGCGGCGTTCGGAAGCGGATCCATGACAAATCCAATTGAGGATATAGAAAAATCCAACGTCATCCTTATTACCGGCTCCAATACCACGGAAAACCATCCTGTACTTTCCTCCTACGTGAAAAGGGCGGTGACCCTTAAGGGGGCAAAACTCATTGTGGTGGATCCTCGCAAAATACCCATAACAAACTTTGCGACCCTTTGGTTACGACAAAAGCTAGGGACTGACGTAGCATGGATCAACGGGATGATGCACGTGATAATTAAGGAAAATCTTTACGATGAGGCCTATGTAGAAAGCCGCACCGTGGGCTTTGAAGAAATGCGTGATACGGTTGAGAAGTACAACCCGGATTATGTGGAGGAAGTAACAGGAATCCCAAAAGCTCAGCTTGAGGAGGCGGCGAGGTTATATGCCAAGGCTCCTGCAGCCTCTATTCTTTATGCCATGGGAATTACGCAGCATATAAGCGGGACGGACAATGTAAAGTCCCTTGCCAATCTTGCCATGCTGTGTGGAAACGTAGGAATCGAAGGAGGTGGGGTGAACCCTCTCAGGGGCCAGAACAATGTCCAAGGTGCTTGTGATATGGGCGCCTTGCCTGATGTGTACACGGGATATCAGAAGGTTAGTGATCTGGCTGTGAGAGAAAGGATGGCAGGTGCCTGGGGTGTAAATCAACTTCCAGAGAAGAACGGCCTGACTGTAATAGAAATGATGGAGGCTGCCAGGGAGAAGAAGCTGAAGGCTCTTTACATTATTGGTGAGAACCCGATGGTGTCCGATCCTCACCTGGGGCATGCAAGAGAAAGCCTTAAGAATCTGGATTTCCTTGTTGTTCAGGACATATTCCTTACGGAAACAGCCCAAATGGCAGATGTTGTTCTGCCTTCGGCATGTTTTGCGGAAAAAGATGGAACCTTTACCAACACGGAAAGAAAGGTGCAGCGTGTGAGAAAGGCTGTGGAACCGCCCGGCCAGGCTAAGGCTGACTGGGAAATCGTCTGTGATCTCTCAAACAGGATGGGGTACAGCATGAACTACCGTAGCAGCGAGGATATTATGAAAGAGATCGCGGACACAACGCCTTCCTATTGCGGGATCACTTATGAAAGGTTGAAAATGGCGGGAATACACTGGCCTTGCCCGGCGGGCGACCACCCGGGAACGCCCTGCCTGCATTTGGACCAGTTCACTTGCGGCTTGGGTGTGTTTCACGCAATTGAGTGGATCCCGCCCGCAGAAGTCCCTGATGATGAGTATCCTCTTTACCTGACAACAGGTCGGCTGCTTTACCAATACCATACAGGAACTATGACAATGAAATCCGAAGGACTCAATGAGCTTGCTCCGGAGTGCTTTGTAGAGGTTTCTCGCGACGACGCAGGCGCTTACGGGATAAAGGAAGGGGATAGTGTCAAGGTGGCCTCAAGGCGGGGGGAAATAGAGACAAAGGTGAGGATTTCTGAAAAAGCAGTAAAGGGTACGCTTTTCATTCCCTTTCATTATGCAAAGGCCGCGGCCAATGAGCTCACTAATGCGGCACTTGATCCCGTGGCCAAAATCCCCGAGTATAAAGTTTGTGCTGTGAGGATAGAAAAAGTTTGAGCCCTTCTTGAGAGAACATTAAGTTTAGATCGGAAAAAAATTCATTAAATGTACAAAGATGCCTGGCTTTCTTCTCAGGAAAAGGTGCTCCGAGCAATATAATAGGTGAAGGAGAAGAGAAACATGGTCTATGCAGAGAATCTTGAAGCGGTCAATCCGGATCTCACGCCTGAAGTTATGTCCAAGGTGGATGAGATCATTGAAGCTCACAAAGGAAAACCCGGATCTTTGATCCCCGTGCTGGAGGAGTGCCAGGGTGTTGTTGGCTATCTCCCTTTAGAGCTTCAAGAGTATATCAGCAAAGGGCTCAATATCCCGGGGAGTACCGTCTACGGGGTGGTGACCTTTTACTCCTTTTTTTCCATGGTTCCCAAAGGCAGGCACACCATAAAGGTTTGTTTGGGTACAGCCTGCTATGTAAGGGGCGGGAAGAATATAGCAAAGAAACTGGCGGAAAAGTTCAGTCTCGAAATTGGGCAAACAACAGAAGACAGGCGCTTTTCCCTTGAGGCAGTGAGATGCCTTGGAGCATGCGGCCTGGCCCCTGTTATGGTTGTTGATGAAGACACACATGGCGGGGTAACTCCAGACAGGGTTGAATCAATTCTGGACAGGTATGAATAGCGTGGGATCGCGCAAGAAAGTTGGGGCATGAAACTCTCCCAGGTGGAGCCCCACGGGCTTGCCCGTGGGGCTCCACCTTGAAAAGATAGAAATGGGGCTCATGGGAGATATCGAATACTTTGAGTTCAGGGCCTGCCTGGAAGGTTGCATAGGTGGGCCTCTCACGGTGGCCAACAGGTACGAGGCAAAGAGAACCCTGCAGAAATTTATGAGGATATTTGGCCAGGAAAAACGGCTCAAACTGCCCAAAGTGCAGAAGGCTTGCGAGGAGGGATGGTTTTTCAGCGAGAGGAAAAGACGGCCCTTTCAGGAGGCGGCGCCTCATTTATCCATTGACGAATCCATTGAAAGGCAAGGGAGGGTGGAAGATATTCTGCGCAGATTGCCGCGGAAGGAATGCGGATTGTGCGGCTCGCCTGATTGCCGGACCTTTGCCGAAGATGTGGTGGATGGAAAGGTGTCTCTGGAAAGCTGTATTTTGCTGGCTAAGGAAAGTGAAGGAACAACCGTTTTTGCTTCCTTTAGACTGGACCACATTGATCTTGCGCCCCTTGGCGATATGGCAAGCTCTCTGAGCTCCCTTATCATGGGGAATCCCGGCGTGGATTTTATTTACACCCACAGGGTGGACGGAAGGGAGTTTCGACTTGATACCAGGCAGGTAAAAGAGAAACTGGGTGATTTACCAATTAACAATCCCGGGGTGATCAAATACCTTGGAGATTTGATCCGAGAATCTCTTTCTGAACTCAGATCAGAAGGGTAATGCGAGTCGCCTTGGGTTTCCTGGAAACAGCAGAAGGCCGTGTTGTCCTTGGTGATTAATCCTTATTATCACATAGGTGGGAGGGAGCTAAGATGCCCAAATTGACGATTGAGGATTTAAAAAAGATTAGAGACAGTGCAAAGAAAAAAACAGCCCTCAGAGAAGGGGAGACTACAGCTAAGATAACCGTGCATATGGGAACCTGCGGTATTGCGGCCGGAGCCAGGGAGGTCATGGATGCTTTGCTTGAGGAGATGGCTGAAACAGACAGGCAAGATATCAAGGTTGTTACCTCCGGGTGTATGGGCATGTGCAGCAGCGAACCTAATGTGACCGTTGAGATAGCAGGGCAGGAGCCTATTATTTACCAGCATATGGATAGAAACAAGATGCGCCAGGTTTTCAAACGGCATGTACTGCTGGGAGAGGTGCAAACGGATTTCGCACTTGCCAGGGGCGAGTAAGTGCAGAAGGTACTGGCTGCCGGTTCCTCAGGTACCCGGATCAAGCCTTTCGACCAGCAAGGTCCCGGCGTAGGCACTGGAACGAAAACAGGAAACACTCCGGTATAACAACGAGGAGGCTTTAGAATGGCTACATACAGGATGGACTTGCTTCTTTGCGGTGGTAGTGCATGCCACGCATCGGGGAGCGAGAAAATAAAGGAAATTCTGAAACAGGAACTCAAGCGGCATAAGCTGGAAAATGAAATCAGGATAATTGAAACAGGCTGTAACGGTTTTTGCGCGCAGGGGCCGGTAATGATCGTTCAGCCGGAAGGTATATTTTACCAGAAGCTGAAGGAAGAAGATATTCCTTATCTTGTGGAAGAACACTTCCTCAAAGGGAGACCTGTAGAGAGGCTTTTCTACAAGGAGCCTGCTTCTGCTGAGACAATACCCGGAATGCACGACATACCTTTTTATGCAAAACAACAGTTGATTGTTCTGAAAAATAGGGGAGTGATAGATCCTGAAAATATTGACGAATACATTGCCCGTGACGGATACATGGGGACAAGTAAGGCGCTCCTTGAGATGTCCCCGGAAGAAATTATCGAGGAGGTGAAAAAATCTGGCCTGAGAGGTCGCGGGGGCGCGGGATTTCCCACGGGGGTGAAGTGGGAGTTTGCCCGCAACGCGCAAGGGGATATCAAATATGTGCTGTGTAATGCTGATGAGGGAGACCCGGGTGCATTTATGGATAGGAGTGTTCTGGAAGCGGATCCTCATGCGGTCCTGGAGGGAATGATCATTGCCGCAAAGGCAATAGGAGCCCACCAGGGCTACATATATTGCAGGGCTGAGTACCCACTGGCCATTAAAAGACTCACTATTGCAATTAACCAGGCTAGAGAATACGGACTTCTCGGAAAGGATATTCTTGAGAGCGGGTTTGATTTTGACCTGGAAATCTACCAGGGTGCAGGTGCTTTTGTGTGCGGGGAAGAAACTGCCCTCATGCACTCAATTGAAGGCAAGAGGGGAATGCCCAGGCCGCGGCCTCCGTTTCCCGCCCAACAGGGGCTGTGGAAGAAACCGAGCGTTTTGAACAACGTGGAAACCCTTGCAAACATTGCCCAGATCATTATGAAAGGCGGCGACTGGTATGCCAGCATAGGAACGGAAGGCAGTAAGGGGACAAAGATATTTGCGCTAACCGGCAAGGTAAATAACATTGGGCTTGTGGAAGTGCCAATGGGCACGAGCATGAAGACGATAGTATATGAAATTGGCGGTGGCATCCCTGATAACAAGAAATTCAAGGCTGTTCAGCTTGGAGGTCCTTCAGGCGGATGCGTGCCTGCTCACCTGCTGGATACACCTACAGATTATGAGGCTATTTCAAAGGTGGGTGCCATAATGGGTTCCGGCGGCATGATTGTCATGGATGAAACAACGTGCATGGTTGATATGGCACGTTTTTTTATTGATTTCTGCCAGGAGGAGTCCTGCGGCAAGTGCACGCCGTGCAGGGAAGGGACAAAACAGTTGCTCAGGATACTGGATAAAATCACCGAAGGTCGGGGTGAATTGAAAGATCTTGATGATTTGGAAGAATTGTGTGAATTCATTAAGGAGGGGTCTCTGTGCGGACTTGGCCAAACCGCTCCAAACCCGGTTCTTTCCACCCTGAAGTATTTTCGCCAGGAGTACGAGGATCACATTATTGAAAAGCACTGCGAAGCGGGAGTGTGCGCCGAGCTTTTCAAGGCAAAGTGCATAAATGCCTGCCCGCTGGGGCAGGATGTCCCCGGTTATCTATCCCTCGTGAAGGAAGGACGCTATGAAGACGCCTTTAAGCTGATATACCAGACCAATCCTCTGCCCGGCGTATGCGGGCGTGTTTGTACTCACCCTTGCATGGACGTTTGCCTCAGGGGTCAAACCGACGAAGCGCTCGCCATCCCAAAGATAAAGCGCTTTGCAGCGGACATGGCGAGAGCAAAGGGCGTGGTTGTTACTCCTAGAAAGGCGGAGGCCAAGAACGAGAAGGTGGCTATAATCGGCGGCGGGCCCGGGGGGCTCGCCGCAGCTTACTATCTGGCTTTGATGGGCTACAAGCCTACGATTTTCGAAGAACTTCCGAAACTGGGAGGAATGCTTCGTTACGGGATACCTTCCTATCGCCTACCCAGGGACATTCTTGATGAAGAGATTGATCTTATTCTAAAAGCTGGCGTGGAAGTTCAAAACAATATGAAGGTGGGCCGGGACATTCAAATGGCTGAGTTGGAAGAAAGCCATGACGCCATATTCATAGCCATTGGTGCCCATAAGAGCCTCGCGTTGAGGATACCCGGCGAGGAACTGCCTGGGGTCTTGGGGGGTGCTGAGTTCCTGAGGGAAGCGGAACTTGGAACAGCGCCTGATGTGGGGAAGAAAGTAGCCGTGATAGGTGGTGGGAATGTAGCAATAGATGTAGCCAGAACTTGCAGAAGGATGGGGGCGGACGTAAACATTCTCTATAGGCGGGAGCGAAAAGACATGCCGGCCTACGAGGAAGAAATT
>Ga0190359_1000531_pt1 | contig 25643 bp, 31 predicted proteins | sample 48721823_MG_FD_161269 | JGI IMG/M metagenome (GOLD analysis project Ga0190359, IMG submission 161269) | Hydrothermal vent microbial mat bacterial communities from Southern Trench, Guaymas Basin, Mexico - 4872-18-2-3_MG | ecosystem: Environmental > Aquatic > Marine > Hydrothermal vents >... | reverse complement strand
TCCCATTCAACCATATCATAACAACTCACATTCTCAAATGAATAATCCCAGTCTTTATAGTCAAGCTTGTTGTCAACAAAAACATCCACCGAGTAAATATTTGGATTGGTGTTTGTTAAAGTCAGCTCAATTGTATTTTCCTCACCTGGTTTTGCTGTAACCACTCTCTCTGTAGATATATCTATACTCTCACATCCTGGTGGGACGGTTGTTGTGGTTGTGGAACTGGTCGTAGTAGATGTAGTAATTGTTGTAGTAGAGGTTGTTGTTGTGGATGTAGTAGTCGTTGTAGTTGTACTGCCTCCAGTCACGGTGAACAATGGATAAGAGTCTCCACACCAATTACCATCTGCATTAGTGCAAGACTCTCCTTGGCTATCATAGGCCTGGCAGGTTGCACCTACAACTGCTCCAGAAGACCATGGAATTGGATCCAGTGTTTTGTAAAATTCTCCTTTGGTGGAATCATAACCATCGGCATCTTCCCAATCCCAATGCCAGGTGTAATCTAATGCATTTGTACAGTCACCCGACGTACATTTTCCTATCCAGAAGTATACATCCAAAGAAGAATCATCCTGGTCTGGATCCGTTGCATCGCACCATAAGGTCACAGACTTCCCGGAGTCGGTAGAACCTGTGTATGTGACTGGCTGGACTTGTGGCGGATTATTGGTTGTTGTGGTTGTAGATGATGTTGTAGTTGTTGTTGAACCACATGAATAATCTACACATGTTTCATCTGCTGCACATTCCTGGCAAGAGCCTCCAGAACAATAACAACTGCTATCATTGTTTCCACAATATACACAACAATTTGGGTCATTTTGATTTGTGCAATTATTTCCATTTCCATGGAAGTCATAACCACAGGAAGCAGAGCCAAAGGAGCCAGTACACCAGTATTCTTTCCAAGTATACCCTTCAAAAATAGAATCGGCGTCAGGATTACAACATACATCCTGCTCAGTTCCACAGTCGAAGAAAGAACCTTCACAACAAGTTGCCACAGAATTCCAGTCACTAGAACATATAGTTCCTCCCGAAGAAACCCCATCACACCCAGAAGTTAGTGAACATCCATTGTATCCATCACATTCTGAATGACAGATGTTGTCGTAAGTAGCGGTACAATTAGAATCACAACAGTCGCCAGGACAATTAGTTATACTTTCACCGTTGCCGGATTCACACGTTCCATCGTTATCACAAGTGATAGAAATGGTAGTTGTTTGATCATTCCCATTTTGATAAGATTTAGTTGTGTTAACTGTACATTTAGCTGTAATTGTCCCTGAAGCATCTGAAGGAATTGTACATATAAATCTTGTTGTATGATCTGACCATCCGAAGTCACTGTCCCATGAACACTGGTTCGAGCCAATGTAGGCAAGTATTGAGTTGACACCTCTGTCTATGTAGCCCGCTATTGTACAGTTTACGTAAATAGTTTCTCCGGGATAGACGCTTGTTGATGAGACGCTAATTCCAGTAACTTCTACAGAACACCCAGAATCGCCAGGATATCCATCTTTACTATCCCAGTCACTTTCTCTTGGGTCATCACAGTCATTGTCTTTCCAGTCATTACAGTTATTATTATCCACAGATTCATCTGTTTTGTAACCGCCACAGGAACAGGAACAGTTTGAACAGTCATATGAAGTATAAGTACAACCTTGATTTATATCACAATAATAATCTAGGAACGAATCTCCAGAACAAGTATCATTTGAACAAAGAGAATCATCAGCTGTATGATCACATGAGTCTGTATCCTCATTGCATGAGTCTATTGTACAATCGACTCCATCGTCACAGCTATTTGTAGAGCCACTACAAGAACCACTGGTACATTGATCGTTAACAGTACAGAAAAGACCATCATCACAAGGATTCCCATCGGTATCTCTTGTACAAGTACCTTTAGCACTCCAACAATAAGAATTGTATGAACCAGGATTTTCACAATGCCATGCTTCATATTGTGCCACCTCATCGCAAGGTGAACTATATTCACAAGGATATCCTTCAGGACAATCGCTATTAGAATCACATTTAACATCTACACAATTACCAGAACCATCGCATTTCATTTCATCTCCACATAGTGTGTTAGCGGGTTCATAATCGCACTCATCATCAGAACCACATGAAGCACATCCGGTGTCTCCGCAGGAAAAACTTCCATCGTTGCAGCAAATACCACCATTTGGACCAGTCTCTCCTTCGCAATCAGAATCATCACAATCTATGTAGCTGTCACAATTGTTGTCTATTCCATCATCACAGATTTCCGCTACACCTGGATGAATATCTGAATTAGAATCGTTACAGTCGCAGTCGCACTCTATATCATAACCATCCCCATCGTCATCATTCACTATATTTTGCCAAGAATCACATAGTTTTTTGTAACCAAAATAATTTCTATAAGTTCCTGAGTAGCATCCATCCTTTTGGTCGCATGTTACTCTGTTTACTCCAGAATAATCTGCGGTAGAATTTACATAAATGTACTCCTGATGTATATTTTCAGCATTATTATTATTGTCAACAGCATACCACTCTAATTCATACTTACCATCACAAAGTCCGTCCCCCTCGGTTTGCCCCAACTGGCAAAGACTTATTGATTCTCCGACATATTCTTTAAAAACAAATATTTTCCAATCAAATAACAGTGTCCATTTGTCGGGGTAATATTTCCATACTCTATAATAGGTCGTGTTAACACCGGAAGCACAACATTGTGATTCCCCGTTTATATTGTCACTTGCTCTTATTTTTATTTTAACTTGTGGTTCTATGTAGTAAATAGTGTCTTCGCCGTTCACTTCCTTAGAAACATCATCGTAACTGCTGAATTCCCTCCAGGAAAATGGCTTTTCTGAATCTGTTCCATCGCAGGAAAAATGACATGGTAATATTTCTGTTCTGCAATTATTGTCTTCATTTGATTCAATGATTCTTCCCGAACCATCGGCACAAACTGTTATATTGTCTGAATCACCTGAACAGATCCAGGAATAATAATAGAAATATTTTGGGCTTGACACATATGAGCCCATTGCCGCTGAGTATTCACCACCTTTGTAAGCATCATCTACATACAAATAAGAATAGCTATACTCCGATTTGTAATCACCTATATTTTTTATCAAGTAATGAATCTGGCTTCCAGACCTCCAGATATCAGTTATTGTTAAGTCTGGCATGTCTGGTGGTGGTATAGCACCAGCACGTGCGAATATTGTACTTAAACTAAAAATTAAAATTGCCAAAACCAAAAACAAAAAATTATTTCTCATTTTATCATATATTATCTATTTATTACTCAAATATAAATTTTCTTTTTATTTGGTTTCTGCCTAACAATTGATTTTTATATTTTTGTTGCCATTATTGAATTATGGAAATTACGAAGAAAACCATAAAGGCGCTGGCGTCTGATACGCGCCTGGAGATTTTAAAAATTCTGGCAAGGAGGAGAAGAATTGCCGCTGACATAGCAAAGGATTTGGAACTTGCGCCATCAACCGTTAATGAGCACTTAAAAAAATTAGAAGAATCCGAATTGATAAGAAGAAAAGACACAGGGCACAAATGGATTTATTATGAAATTACAGAAAAAGGGAAAAATCTTGTCCAGCCAAAAACTCCTGTTCAGTTCATATTGATATTGTCACTTGGTTTCTTGATGATGGTTATTGGAGGGTTTTATTCTTTTGCTGGGGAAGTGAGATCATTTGCCGGGGAAGCAGCACCGCTTTCAATATCAAAAGGTACTGGTGATGCAACAGGTGTAGTGCAATACACTGGACCCGGAACAAACTGGATTGGAGTAATAATTCTGGTTGTAGGAATAATATTGGTTGTAATTGGATTGCATGAAATTTTGAAGAAAAAAGTTAAATAAAAAAAAGAGAATATTATCATGACCAAAGGAATCAGTCCCCTCATTGCTACAGTCATAATGGTTGCTTTCATAATATCATTGGGCTGGATTGCTTCGCAGTTCATCATGGGCTATACAGAAAAAACAAAAGTCAGAGTAGAAACCATGGGTGCAATTGAATGTTCTTCTGCAAGGCTGGAAATAGAAAGGGATAAAGTAAGTATAGGAGACATAATAAGAGTTCCTGTTAATAACTATGGAGAAGAGGATTTGAGTGGTTTAAAACTTATTGTTTACAATGAATCTGGTCCGGTGACTTTGACACCAACAGTAACAGAAATTCCATCCGGATATACTATTTCTCTTCAGGTTCCTCATCCTGGGGGAAATGTATCAAGAATAGATGTAATAATAGGAGAATGTCCGGGAAAATTTTATACATATGATGTTCCCGCAGGTATGGGCTTTAAAGAACATGATTGTGGATCTTGGATAAACGAAGATACTATTCTTCAGAATGATATAACAGGTTGCACAGATGACAACATACTATACATTGGTAATTCCGGAATAACTTTAGATTGCAATGGACATACTTTACAGGGAAATGGTTCTGTTGGAATAAACATAACTAGAAAAAATAATGTTGTGATAAAGAACTGTGATATAAAAATACTCAACTATTATAGTTATGACGGTATATATAACGATCGTTCGAACTATACAAAAATTATTGACAACAATATTTCATTAAGCGGGGATGATGGCATAATGATTTTATATTCCAATCACCTCAACATAACCAACAATAGAATAAATGTAGATTGGAACGGAATATATTGTTATGACGGCGATTGTGATTTTAGCACGATTCACAAAAACGATATCACGGTAGCTACTTATGGTATATATTTTTATGAAGAAAGTTTTAACAACACTATATCTGACAACAATATAACTGTTATAAATGATGGAAGCACTGGAATGAGATTATATGAAATCAAAAATTCTACAATAGTCGGTAATAATATAGACTATAATGGTACCTACTCTGAATATGGAATAAATATAGAGGGGGATTATAATAACATATCTTTTAATTATGTAGAAGTTGATTTTGATGGAATAAGCATGGAGTCCGGAGCTAGTAACAATATAATATCTTATAACACAATAATAGCCAATGATTTTGGAATTTGGGAAAACGGAGAAAACAACACTTATTATAACAACGAAATATTTGTTAACACTAGAGGAATAGGACTTTATGGTACTACAAATATTCATTCGAGTTTTAATAAAATATATAATAACAATATAACAGCATATGTAGACAATGCAATAGATATTGATAGATGGAGCTCTCAGAGTCATGATCACAACATAACCGGAAATAGAATTTATTCCGCTGCAAATGGCATTAGAATGGATCAGGGTTATAATAATACAATATACAACAATCTTATTAATTCTTCAAATCCAGTTCAATTTGTTTCAACTGTTCATGAAAACTATTGGAATATAACAAAGCAAACAGGAACAAGAATATACTCTTCTGGGAATTATATAGGCGGAAATTATTGGACGAATTCCACAGATAACGGATACTCTGATACATGCCCTGATACAGACAACAATGGATTTTGCGACCAGGTTTATGATGTTTATAACGATACGTGGTGCGAGCCCGGAGTAAACTGTTCTTCTAATGTAGATTATCTTCCTTTGAGCGATGAATGGATGTTACCGGATTAGGAAGAGTGTGGGTTTGCATCATCTAGTTCAGACTCACACATGACATCACTTGTAGCATTGAAATAATCAGTTATTTTCAGAATCGTATCGACAAAAAATTATTTCTTTTTCTTTGCTGTTGTTTTTGGTGACTTGGGTGTTATGCCCTTTATGAATTCCTTCCCTGCCTCAAAGGCTTCCAGTATTTCCAAAGGTATAGCAAAAACAACAGTGTTGCTTTGGTCAGAGCTCATATCATTGATTGTGTTTAAAGTTCTCAGATGCAAAGCTCCTGGACTACTCGCCAAAACACGCGCTGCCTTGGATAAGTTACTTGATGCAATAACCTCACCTTCTGCCTTAATTATAACAGCTCTTTTTTCCCTTTCTGCTTCTGCCTGCTTTGCCATTGTCCTTTTCATGTTTTCCGGGAGTTCAATGTGCTGAAGTTTTATTGAAACTATATCTACTCCCCAACCATCTGTCTCCTTGTCAACTATTTCCTTAATTTCTTTGGCAATTTTCTCCCTGTCCATCAAAACCCTATCCAGTTCAGAGTCGCCTATGACATCCCTTAGCGCTGTCTGAGCATACTGCCTTGTAGCATTGAAGTAATCCCTTATTTTCAGAATTGCATCTTCTATTCTCACAACCTTGAAATAAACCACAGCATCTATTTTCATGGGCACATTGTCTTTTGTCATAACTTCCTGGACAGGTATGTCCACAGTCAATATTCTCATATCAACTTTCATGATACTTTCAAAAATTGGTATAAAATAATTCAACCCCGGCTTTAGAATGCCTATATATTTTCCAAGCCTGAATCTGACTCCGGCTTCATACTCATAAATTACCCTTATACCGAAAAGGGATATAAAGAACATTATTCCAAAGATTATGGACCATGTTGAATTCAGAATAAAGAGACCTGCTGTAAGAATAAACAAAAGTATTGGAACCATCCAGCTTACTGATGACATATTATAAAAATATTAATGCAAATATAAAAAGCTTTTAAACTCAGAAATACAAAAATAAAATATGTCTTACATTGATCTTAAATATAAGCCGTCAAAGGATGATTTGATTTGTTCTTTCAGGGTTGAACCTGCGAAAGGGTTAAGTGTAAAAAAGGTTGCAGAAGCGGTGGCTGCTGAAAGCTCTGTGGGAACATGGACTAATGTCAAAACAATGAAGCCAAGGATTAGAAAAATGGCGGCAAGGGTCTTTGAAATAAAAGGCAACTGGGTAAAAATCGCATATCCCTCTGTTCTTTTTGAATCAGGCAACATGCCTGAAATAATGAGTTCTATTGGCGGCAACATTTTCGGAATGAGGGCCGCGAAGAACCTTAGATTGGAAGATGTTGAATGGCCAGAAAAAATAAAGAAAAGCTTTAAGGGACCCAAGTTCGGAATTTCTGGTGTAAGAAAATTGCTTCATGTAAAGGACAGGCCACTGGTCGGGACAATAGTAAAGCCAAAGATAGGATTGAACGAAAGGGAACACGCCAAAGTTGCTTACCAGGCATGGATTGGTGGCTGCGATATAGTTAAGGATGATGAAAATCTGACCAGCCAAAGCTTCAATAATTTTGAAAAGAGAGTTAAAGAGACATTGAAAATGAGAGACAGGGCCGAAAACAAAACCGGAGAAAGGAAGATGTATATGCCTAACGTGACTGCTGAAACAAAAGAGATGGTTAAGAGAGCTAAGTTTGTGAAAAAACAAGGCGGGGAGTATGTCATGGTTGATATTTTAACCGCAGGATGGTCCGGGTTGCAGACACTTAGAGACGAAGGATTGAATCTGGTTTTGCATGCCCACAGAGCCGGACATGCCACTTTTACTAGGAATAAAAAACATGGCATATCAATGCTGGTTATTGCCGACATAGCAAGGCTGATAGGAGTTGACCAGATTCATATCGGAACTGTGGTAGGAAAGATGGAAGGAGGAAAAGAAGAAGTTTATCATATAGAAGATGAGATTGAAAAAAGATTCATCAAAGAGAAAGGTCATTATTTGGAAGAAAACTGGGGCAACATAAAACCTGTTTTCGCAGTTTGCTCGGGGGGGCTGCACCCAGGATTAGTCCAAAAACTAATAAAAATCATGGGTAAAAATATCATAATACAAGCAGGCGGGGGCATCCATGGGCATCCAGGGGGAACTGAAGCAGGAGCTACCGCCATGAGGCAGGCTGTTGACGCATCGCTAAAGGGAATTTCACTGAAAAGTTATGCGAAGAACCACCAAGAGCTAAGGGAAGCCTTAAAGAAGTGGTGTTAAATCTTAATATATCTCCTGGCTTCTTTGTACATTACCATGCTGGCAAAGAATATAACAATTGGGCCTATTGATTTTAGAGCCACATATAGCATATATACCAATTGACTGCTCACTACTATCTGGATGCCATAACCGCTTAATCCGTAAAAGATTTCAACTCCCTGATTAAAGAAAGCAAAGAGCAACAGACCGATGACAAAATAGTATCTTCCTTTTGGCTTCAACCCTCCCCTGTAATGCATCATGAAGATTTTCCAGTTTATTACAGCTGATAAAATTAGAATAACAGATGTCAAAGCATCTCCAAGTGTCAGGGGGTCAAGATTCATTCTTATCAAGAAGATTAGTATTATCTTAAATAAATAATTTTTACTATACCAAGAACTTGCCTTTTCCCTCTTTCTTTAAAGAATTGGTTAGTAAATCCCTTAGGTGATTTTCTATGGATAAAGCAGGTATCCTGGCAATTTCTATGTGCTTTTCTTCATAAGCTACTATGGCACTAAAATTAGGTTTGGTTGCATCCTCAACTACTTTTGGTTTGTATTTGAATAAGAAATCTCCTGCCTCATTATAGCCTTCTTTGTTTAGCTCAAATCCCAAAACATTTAAAATTCCCGGAAAAGCGCCAAACATAGCAAGAGAATAGATATGTCTGTATCCATCATAGCCGCGCTCAAGAATAAATTCATCCATCCTATCAAATATTTCTTCAAATGGGTTTGGCATTTACCCCCCACATTTATAAATAATAAGGTAAAATAAGTTAATAAAGATGATGCTATGTTTAAGGTAAAGAAGCTTGATATGGACGCTGGAAAGCTCTATATAGTTGTTCTAAATCATGAAACTATGAAAAAGAATGCGTTGCATCCTTTGGATAGAATAGATGTAATAAAGGGAAAAAGAAGATTAACATGCATAGTAAATGTTGGCAATAAAATAGTCGGGGAAGATGAGATAGGCACTTACGAAGATGTTTCTGATGAATTAAAACTGAGAGATGGAGATGAAGTTAAGATAGAACCTCAGCTGCAGCCAAGAAGTATTGGCTTCATAAAAAAGAAGATTCGGGGAGAATCATTGAATTATGAAGAAATAAAAGAAATAATAAGAGATGCCATCGACAGAAACTTAACCCATGAAGAACTTGCCTCATTTGTCACGGGGCTAGAAATAAATGGAATGAGCCTTGATGAAGCCGAGTATATTACAAGGGCAATGGTAAAAACTGGCAACACATTGAAGCTAAAAGAAAAACATGTATTCGATAAACATTCAATCGGCGGTATACCAGGAAAGAAGGAAACACTTCTCATAGTTCCAATAGTTGCCGCAGCCGGACTTAAGATACCAAAAACATCAAGCAGGGCTATAAGCTCTCCAGCAGGAACCGCAGACATTGTTGAAACCATAGCTGATGTTGAATTTAGCCTTAGTGAAATAAAGAAAATCGTGAACAAAACTAATGGATGTATGGTATGGGGTGGAGCTGTAGATTTGGCGCCTGCAGACGATATTTTTGTGGAAATAGAATATCCATTGAGGATAGATCCTTTATTTCTTTCGTCAGTTATGAGCAAGAAAAAAGCAGTTGGAGCGACCAATGTTGTCATAGATATACCAACAGGAAGAGGGGCCAAAATAAAAAATTTCATGGAGGCACATAAACTGGCAAATGATTTCATAGAGCTTGGAAAAAGGCTGAATATGGATGTCCGGTGTGCCATAACTTATGGAGAAGAGCCAATCGGGCGCGCAATAGGGCCTGCTCTGGAAGCAAGAGAAGCTTTACAAACCCTCATGGGAAAAGGCCCCCACTCACTTAAAGAAAAGGCATTTGGACTGGCATCTGTTATTTTTGAAATGGCAGGAAAAAGAAACCCAAAAAAAATTGCTGAAAATATTTTAAAATCAGGCAAGGCTGAGAAAAAATTCAGGCAAATCATAGGAGAACAAAACGGCAACCCAAAAATTATGCCAAGGGATATTCCTGTCGGCGACAAAACTTTTGATTTTAAGTCAAAATATAGCGGAACATTATTTTGGGTTAGAAACGACCAGCTGATAAAGATAGCAAGGGCACTTGGCTCACCAAAATATAAGGGAGCGGGAATTTATTTGCATAAGCTGAGGGGAGAGCCGGTAAAGAAAGGTGATGTGTTAATTAAGCTTTATGCTGAGAGTGAGAAAAGGCTCAGCTACGCAACAAAACTCCTGGAAAATATGGAACCAATGATAGTTAGAAAGAGAATATCACAGGAAATGATTATAGATGTTATTCCTTCTAAAAAACATGATTACAAGAAAGAATTCTATTTAGAAAGATAAAAATAAAAAAAGAAAGAAAAGAGACGCCTACGGATATCCTGGGTATGCTGATAATCCACGAAGTGTTGAATATGCTGTCCATGTCCAGGCTCCCATTGCTATTGCTACTATTGCCACTGGTATAATCCAGATTAAAACTGCTTTTCCTGTGGTTACTTTATGTGTCTGTTTCAATGCCAATGTTAGAATATACAGAGAATACAATACTATCAGGAAGTTTATTATCGGCCCTGCCACTGGTACAAGCATTAGTATCATTAAGATTATAGATAGTGGTGCTGCATAAATTGCTATTAAGTAGCTCTGTGTTTTGTAGTCACCTTTTCCACCGAATATCATTGCAAATATGTATATTATTCCTGACCCAATTAGCCATGCTATCACAAAGTATATTGGTGTTATCACTAATAGCAAAAGAAATGCTCCTATTCCTGCTCCTGCCCCTAAGCTACCAAGTCCAAACATGCTTCCTGTTAACGTCAAGCCTGCTATTGTTGCTATTCCAAGTATAATCCCTGTTATTATTCCTGCTATTCCAATGTGTTTTATTCCCTTTCCAAAATCAGCTTTTTTCTCTTCTTTCTTGAACGTCTCTGCTGGTTTAACCAGCGCGTCTTTCCACAAGTTAAAATCTAAACACATAATTAAACTGAGGTTAAATTAGTTTATAAAGATTACTTATGGGCAAAATAGCATACTCCTTTTGAATCTATGCGACAAAAGCCGAATCGCTCGAATTGAATTATATTATTGGTTTTTTCCTTTGCAAAATCTGGTTCCGCAAGGCCTTCAATTTCTGAAGCATCTGGCATAACAACCCTTACTCTGATATTCCTGTTGGAAACCCAGTGTATCTTTGGGACATCTTTAATATCAGTAGACGTGACCTTGGATTTTTTGTCCAAAATAATATTGCACAGGTGGAGAAGACGAACTTCCTTTCCTTTGAGTTTTTCAAAATCTTTTTTCTCAATGTATATTTTTTCTCCAACTGGAATATTCCTGATACCTCTCTTTGTGTCTTGTGGGTGAAGAGGCGCCCTTGCATCACTGAACTTCTTATCCAATGATATTTCAACCGGCTCTGAAACAAAGAAATACCTGTTGGCAACTGAGTCAATTAATTTCCTGTTTTCCGAATAAAGTTTTTCTACTGGAACCGTCACATCGCTGAGGCTCATACCAAGGTGTACGCAAAACGCCCTTACGGCTTCTGGCATTATGCCCCTTTTCCTTAAAGACTGCAAAGACCATGTCCTGGGGTCGTCCCATCCTGAATATTCCCCTGATTGAACTTCCTTCTGCGCTTTTGACTTGCTGAGTTTCACTCCCTCTATTCTAGCGAGCCCGGTGTAAAGAAACTCTGCATGCTTCCATCCAAAAATATCCCATATGTATCTCTCCATTTCACTCTCCATCATCAGGTCTTTGCCTCTGAGAATGTGTGTTATACCAAGAAGATAATCATCAATTGCCCATGAGAATTCGAGAAGAGGCCAAACCCTATATTTTTTTCCAACTCTCGGGTGTTCTCTCTCAGAAATCCTTAACAATACCCTGTCCCTAAAAGCAGGGTTGGGATTTTTCATGTCTGTCTTTAACCTAACCACAGCTTCTCCTTCCTTGTATCCTTTCGGGTCAAGCATTTTTTTCCATTTTTCAAGATTCTCCCCTATAGATTGGTTCCTATGGGTGCATTCTGTTCCTTCGGCCCTGTTTTTTCTCATCTCGTCGGACTTGCATTCACAAACATATGCTTTTCCTTTCTTTATTATTTCCTCTGCATATTTGTAATAAATCTCCATGCGGTCTGACTTGTAAAAAACTTTCTCATAGCTTATTCCCAACCACTTGAATCCCTCCGGTATCAGGTCATAAGCATCCTTGATTATAAGTTTTTTTTCGGAACCAATTGTATCATCTATAACAAGGTAAAGTTTTCCGTTGTATCTTCTGGCATACTCATCATTTATTATGTAAGTCCTTGCGTTGCCTATGTGCAATGGTCCTGAAGGGAATGGCGCCAGCCTCATGACAACCTTGCCTTTCTCAGCATTTGGCAACGGCGGCAAATCCACTTCCTCTTTTGATTCTACTTCCAGTGAGACTCCTCTTTTCTCTGCTTCTTCTTTTTGCTCTTCTAAAGTCATCTTGTTAACTTTACCGACAATTTCATCAATTTTTGGCTTTATTTCCTTTATCTTCTCTTTAATTTCAGGATTTTGGGAAACCAAGCTACCTAAAACAGAACCAGGATTAGCCTTCCCTTGGTGTATCAATGAGTTCCTCAGCGCCAGCTCAAAAATCTTTTCCTCTAGCTCTTTCATAAGAAATAATTGGAATCGCTAAAATAAAAAAATATAAAAGATTTCAAAATATCGATTCAAACAAAGAATAGACGATTCATCGCATCTCTCTCATACAATACTCTGCTATATTACGCTCACAATTTTTAATATCTTTATATCTTTGACAGAACTCCCTAAGAGTCCCATTTTTCAAGCCTGTAGCAGGATACCCATACTCTACAATTACATTGTCCATTAGTTCATCTGTGAGATTGAAACTTAAATCATATCTATTTTGCTTATTTTCGTTTATTTTGCTACATCCATCTCCTTTAACTTTAAAAACAAATTGTGTTCCTGGCCCAAACGGAAGATTAATTATATAAACAACATAACCAGTGAATAAAATTAAGATAACCGATATGATTACAATAGTCCAATGGAGTTCCTTCATAAACTTATTTAGAAGAAGATGATATAATAATTTTACTGATAAAAATAAAATTACATAATAGATTGAGCAAAAAAGGATTTATATTAGAAAAATTTGACATCGCTTAAAACTCTGAATGATAACCTCCTCTCATGATTCTCTTTTCTATGGCGCTAATATCAGGATGTTCCATGGGCACTCTCAGAACATAAGTTGAGCCATCGACTCTTGCTACACAATAAACATCACTTTCCTTTATTGTGATTTCTTTGTTTCCTCTTCGTATAGTATCTCGCTTTTTAATATTGCATATATATGCAACACCTTCTTCTATTTTTTTATCGTCTACCACAATACCATTTTCATCAAATTTAACTGGAGGCTCTCCATTCATGTCTTCAACTCTTATGATTTCTTTTAAACCAGCCCTTTCCATTGCTTCACTGTAACCCATCCTATCACCTATCCAATAATATGCACCGAAAAGGATTTAAGCTTTACAAAAAAGATAATAAAATAGAAATTTATACCAATTTCTCTTATTTTAAAACATGCATTTCAATGAATATCTCAGGTTCACAGAAATATCTGTATTTTTTATTTTCTCAGTGTACCTATTCAATCCAATCCTATCACCATACATCAAGAGCCTTGGCTTTTCTGACCTGCAAATTTCCCTGATTTTTTCGCTTCTTCCAATATCAATAATAATATTCTCTCCAATCGTCGGCTCCTTGTCAGATTCCATAGGAAGAAAAAAAGTCATACTCCTTGGAATTTTTCTTGAGATAATTGCAGTGCTCCTGTACATCTATGGGAGTTCCTGGATAATGATAGGAACTGCCAAAATTCTTGATGCCGTTGGGGTTACGATAGTTACCTTGATAACACTTGCAAAAATAGAGGACTCTCTTGACAACAGGGAAAGAGGAAAATACACCGGCTGGAGCCTGAGTGCAAGATATCTTGGAAATCTTATAGGCCCTGTTGTTGGAGCAGTTGTCGCCAGTATGTTTTTCATCAGGGCGCCATTCTTTATCTCATTGGGAATTCTTTTCATACTTTTTTTATATGTGCTTCAAAAGGAGAAAGATAGAAAAAGGCTCATCAAGAAATCCCTAAACCCAGTTAAGGACATAAAAGATTTTCTCTCCTTTAAAAAGCTAAGGGGTATGGGAATACTTGGAATAGTCATGCACGCCACCAACCCGGCAATGCAGGTTTTCCTTCCCTTGTTTATAATAGAAGAGCTTGGCCTCAACATAAGCTATGTTGGATATGCATATTTCTTTATGGGTATTATGCACCTTTTGCAGTTCAAGTTCGGTAAGCTATCTGACAGATATGGCGTATGGAAAGTTCTTTTAATGGGATGCATCATCTCTGCCTCTGGAATGGCGCTTCTGCCTTTCACCCACAGCTTCCTTTTGCTTGCAGCAGCTTTGCTTTTTATGGGAACTGGAAACAGTATGTGGAATGTTTCCGCCTGGAGTTTAATGTCAAGAATAGGTGAGAGTGCTAAAGAAGAAGGGAAAATTGTAACATCTTATGTCTCAATAGCCAAGATAGGTGCATTCCTTAGCTTCATATTGAGTGGATTTTTTGTGACTTATTTTGGGATAAAGCCACTGTTCCTGGTCAATGGCATAATCGTCTTGATTGGTGTATTCGCCTCATATTTTTTTCTTAGGGGATAGAAATGAATAAAGTTTTTTCTCTTGTCAAAAAAATTCCTAAAGGAAAGGTTACAACATACGGGGAAATTGGAAAAGCCCTAAGGATACATCCGAGAGTTGTTGGCAGGATTCTTTCCCAGAACGAGGATCTAGAAGGCACAAAGTGCTATAGAGTTGTCCGCTCTGACGGCTCTATTGGCGGATACAAACTCGGAAGAAAAAAGAAAATTGAGCTTTTGAAAAAAGATGGGATTGTCTTTAAGAAGAAAATTAACCTGAAGAAATATTTGCACAGGTTTATTCTATTATAATTCCGCAGTAGCCTACAACCGCGTTTGAATCCCTGGAAACTTCATAGGATGTTGAATACTTCAAAAGTGTGCCCTTTAGTGCGTTGTCTTTTAAAGCATAAAGCATTGTTGCTATGGCGCCCCTTCCGCAAATTGTTGCACTGTATCTTTCCACAACCTCCAAAAACCTCTCAGGAGCCAAATCTGTTATTGCCTTAGCAGCCTCCATATCCACCTTCTCTATGTAATTCAAAACGTTGCTCGGCCCCCCGGAAACCGGTGCATAGCCATACACATCTCCGTAGTGGGTAAAATCCGAAGATGCTATGACTATTGTTTTTGTCCCTTCTATGGATTTTTTAATTGCATTACCAACATCCTGAAAAACCTTTGGGTCGCTGGTTCCAAGAACTATTGGAACAAATTTCACATCTCTGAATCTGTATTGGAGCCACGGCAACTGGACCTCTATGGAATGCTCCTGTGTGTGTGCACTTAAATCCTCCTCAAGATGCTCGCTGTTTTCTAAAATGTTTCTTGCAACCTCGGAGTCTATTCTGCATGAGCCCATTGGTGTTCTCCACATTCCCTCGGTCATTATAGATGCACTTGCACCCAATCCAGCATGGTTTGGTCCAAGTATCACAAAAGTTGGATTCTCCAAAATGGATTTGTAAACATATGCCTGCGGCTCGCCACAGTATATGTAACCAGCATGAGGCGCAACAGCACCAAGAATCATTCTCTTCTCAACCTCTCCGACTCTTCGCATGAACTTCTCTATTGTGACCCTTAACTCAGAAGAACTTCTTGGATAAAAACCGCCTGCAGCAACAGGATTTCTTATTATCAAAAAACCACCCAATGAAGATATGGTAACTGAAATTAATAAAGTTTAAATAGCTTAGCATCCAAACTCTTACAATATTTTGATGAGGTGATGATATGAATGGAGATTCTTCAATTAAGGTAACTGACTCAAGAGTTTGTGAAAGCTGTAAAGAAAAAAACTGGTGCAAGAAAGATTGTGATAGTTATAAGTTCGAATTGGGCACTGAAGAGATAGAAAGTTACTTATCTGACTTAAATGGAGAAATAATCGCAGTACACAAAAACCTAAAACCTGTTGTTGTTGGATATTGCAACGGAATTGAACATCTTGGAGATGTAGCTGCAATAAGAATTGCAAATGCACACACTTATGATGGCAAAATAAAAAAATTAGAAGAAAATTATATGATGTCAATAACTGAAGATGTTATTGATATAAGTGTTGGAAAAGAAGCTGTAGGTGATGAGCTCAGAAAAAGAATACCCAAACCAAATGAATTCATAAATACAATTGCTGAAACGGGAAGAGAGTAACATTTATATAGTTGTCACTACTAAATAGTATATATGATTGATAGGGTTAGTGTTTTTGAGTTGGAAAAAATAGACCCTTGGGATATTAAGCCCAATTATGAAACTCCAAGAGAAATAGCATCTAAATACCCCCTGCCGGATTACTGGATGATTGGTGGTGAGTTAAAAGTTGATTTGATTGGAGTACCGCTGCGCGACAAAAATAACAACAAGAAATTAGATGGTATTTTAATATTTGACGAAAATTCTTCTCAGAAACCACTGGGAAATAAAAGCCTTTATGAAATGCTCCCATTAAAAGACAACTTACTTGATAAATATCCTCTGCCAAGATGGGGAGATACAAGGAAAGGAATTGAAGAATCCACAAGGAAATATCTAAAAAATGAATTGGGGAATTTCGGGGAAGACATAATAACTTTACATAAAGCTGGTGGAAATTTTTGCGCACAAAGAAACAAAATACTTGATGGAATTAGAAGAGAATGGTACATAACCCAAAAAGTAACAAGCAAAGAAGATTTCCTTAAAAAAGAAGTAAGACAGGTGGCATAGTTGTTATACACTTCTTCCTGCAAAAGTGAGATAGAATATGTAATTGATTCCTTAAAAGAAGAATTGAAAGGAAAAATATCAAGAGGAGATGAAGCTGCATTAGAAGGCTACAAGGCTTCACTTTCTCTTTGTGTAAGAAGTTTTGCGATACCAAATTTGGTATTAAAATATCTTTCTGATGATGCAAAACTGGACATAAAAGATATGGAAGAAACGCACAAAAGGTACAGAGAAATAAAAGAGGATATTGAAAGAATAGCTGGAAGAGAAATATGTTTTCCTGAGACAGACAAAATATTTGAAAGTAATGTGATTGTTGTTTCAACAGACCCTGAAGAAATAGAAAAAATGTCAAAGGAACTTTTGAAACCTTAAGACTTTTTATTTTAAAACCCCTAAACTTATTCTATGGATGAAAGATGGACTGAAAAATATAAGCCCAGAAAACTGGAGGAAGTTGTTGGTCAGAGAACAGTTAAAGATTTTGAGAAATGGTTTAGCGGTTGGAAACCTGGAAGTAAGGCAGCGCTTGTATATGGAGGCCCCGGAACTGGAAAAACTTCAATGGTGTATGCCCTTGCAAGAGAAAAAAATCTTGAGCTGATAGAAATAAATGCCAGCGACGTTAGGAATGCCAAGGGAATAGAAGATGTTATAGGGCACTCCACGAAACAGCAGAGCCTTTTCAAAAGGGGAAAAATAATTCTCATAGATGAAGTTGACGGCATCTCTGGAAGATCAGACAGGGGTGGCGTTGGCGCTTTGACAAAAATAATAAAAGAAAGCAAGTTCCCCATAGTGCTCACAGCAAACGATGCCTATAATCCAAAGCTGAAAGCATTGAGAAATTACTGTGAATTGATAAAGTTCACTGGAGTCCATCTCAACAGCATGGTTGCAAAAATGAAGGAAATATGTGAAAATGAAGGAATAGAGTGCGAACCTGAAATCCTGAAAAAAATTGCAAGAACCGCGGGCGGTGACCTTAGGTCAGCCATGAATGATTTGGAATCAATTGCCAGGGGAAAGAAAAAAATCACAGATGAAAACTTAAAATCTCTTGGATATAGGGAAAGAAAACAGGAAATATTTGAAGTCTTAAAAGTGATATTCAAAACCCGAAACATAAAAAACTCAATAGGAATGGTAAGAGATTCGGACAAAGACCCAGACGAAATATTTTGGTGGATTGAGGAAAATATACCAAATGAATATGAAAAGCCAGGTGAAATTGCAAAAGCCTACGAGTATCTAAGTAAGGCAGACTTGTTCCGAAACTGGGTGAGAATCGGGCAAAACTGGAGATTCAAAAAATATATGATAGATGTAATGTGTGGTGTGTCAATTGCAAAGAAGGAAATGTATAGGAAATTCACTCACTACAGACCACCAAAGAGAATCCTAATGTATGGCGGAACCAAATCTTCAAGAAAGCAAACCAAAGAAATTTGCCAAAGAATTGGTGAAAAGCTCCATGTCTCTTCAAGAACAATTATGAGGGAATATTTCCCGCTAATGAAGGTAATTCTTAAAAACAAGAAGTGGAAGGAAAATATTGTAGAAGAGCTGAAGCTTGAAAAGGAAGACTTAAAAATTATCAAGGGACAGTAAATTCCTCGTGGAGATTTATGTTTGCTGACGTCATGTTCATGAATATTTTTGTTGAAGCTGGGTTCAGGTCCCCGTTGCATATTGGTGTTGTGTTCATTATATAAAATTCAATTCCCTTTCTGGCAAGATAATTTTCTGTGGACATTTTTATCTCTATGAAATCTGCCTCCAGTTCAGGGCAACTCCTCTCCTGGAGAGACCTTGTTACCTGGTCCTTTATATTCCAGAACCAGAAATCCTCCTGTGAAGAAAAGGGTTTTGACGAGCTGACCTCAGAATATCCTGCGAAGAGACTTTGAATACCTATGAGAACTGCCACTATGATAATCATTGAAATTATGAAGAATTGTGCTTTCTTATTCAATCGTAACCACTTGAGCATGCAAGACCCCACCAATTTCAATAGTTTTACCATTCTCCACATAACCTTCTTTTATGAGAAGTTCCACAATCTTGTTGCCAACAGCATTGATTACTGTAGCTTTCTCTAAAAATTCTTTAATCTCTTCCACAGTGCATCTGTTCTCTCCATAGAAATCCTTCTTGACTTCAAACACTGAATCATCAAAATGGATTTCCTTTCCAAGGAGATTTTCATCGCATACTGCAAGTAAAACATCGCTCCCAACATTAAAAAAATTGTAGCAAAACATAATCACACTTTTTTTACAACTCTCTTGGAGCCGCAAGCTTCACACTTTATTTTTGTCAGGCCGTCTTCCTCTATTAACTTTGTGTCAGGCTTTCCACACACGGAACATACAACAAAGTCCTTCACATAAAGCTTTATTTTATCATCTATCTTATCCTTTGGAAACTTCCCAAGAAGTTGCGCCCTGTTGTCACTCAACTCTCCTGGCGCTGCAAGCTCCTTCAAAAGAAATTTCAAAAAATGCTTTTTATCCCTGTTGAGATAAGACGCTATCTCAGAAAAATTCTGGATTATGGTATGGTTTCCCTGAACCAGTATCTTTGCCTCTGGAACCTTAAACCTGCTCTCATTAGTCAGCTCCTTGGATATTTTTTCCTCTGCCCTTTTAAGCAATTTTTTATAATCCTCCATAATTTCACCTACTAGAAAATAAGAGATTTATTCAAATTTAAAGCTTAATGCATGCAAAAATATACAACACTACAACTCATCTATTTTTTCTATTGCGCCCTTGTGCCACTTTGAAATTATATTCTTTATTTTTTCCTTTATTTTTTCTTTATCTATTGTCTCATATAAAAAAACATATCCACCGCGCTTAAGATTTTTCTTTTTTCTTATTACAAGATTTTTTCTAACAAGCCCCTTAAGAGCCTTCTGTACAGTTGTCCTCTCGAGCTTCATTTTCTTTGAAATCTGAAGGGGAGAATAACTTCCAGAATTCTTAAAAAAGAAATTCAGAATGTTGTATTCAGTCTTGTTTAAGTTCAATGAGCATTTCACAACATCCTCTTTTTTTATTATCCTGCATGCAAAGGTAATCATTTAATCACCATTTCTCCTTCAAGCCATCAGCAACAAAACATATGTTGTAAATAACTTCTATTCCGTTGCCCTTACAAAAATCAACTGCCTTTTGGGACTCAGAACCGGGCTGCATCCAAACTTTTTTTATTCCAATTTCCCTGCACTCTTTAACCGCTTCCTCAGTTATCCCTGGAGGAACAACAGTTATCACAACATCTGGTTTTTCCGGCAAGGACTTCAAATCATGGTAGCAAGTGTCATTATTTATTTTTTCATGTCTTGGGTTGACTGGATAAACTTCAAATCCTAATCTCTTCAAAGTATTGTATACCTTGAATCCCCATTTATCCGGGTTTGAAGATGCACCGACAACTGCGATTTTGTTCTCTTTTTTTAAAAATTCTTTTATGTCCATCATATTATCATGAAAAAAACTTGCCGAAAAGCGATTTTTTGAGGCCAAGTGACTTTTCGATTAAATTTCTCAGGTTGCCCTCACTAGGAGTCCCGACTATCCTTTTGATTTCGTTGCCTTCGTCATCTAAAAGCAATATGGTTGGTGTGCCCATTATATTGTACTTAAAAGACATCTCCTTGCCTTCGTTTGTCTTTATTCTAAGCTTTGAAAAATACAATCCCTTGTCATGATAGTCTGGCGCGACTTTCTTTACTACTCTCTCAGCATCGGGGCAATGAGAACATTTTGATGACGTGAAAAGCAACAACTTCATTCATCACCATCTCATAATTTTCCCCTTGCCCTCTCAGCATCAAGTATTCTTCTTATGGCTATTATGTACGCAGCAGTTCTCATGTCTATATTTTTCTCTTCATGTAGGTCGTAAACTTTGTGAAAGTTTTTTGTCATAAGTTTCTCCAGTCTTTCCTCAAGATAGGACTCCTCAAATATGTTTCCAGTTTTGTTTTGAACCCACTCAAAGTAACTCCCTATAACCCCGCCAGAATTTGCAAGTGTATCTGGCACAACCAGTATTCCTTCTTTGAAAAGCACGTCATCTGCTTCGCTGCTTATTGGCCCATTAGCCAGTTCTATGATATGAGACGCTTTAACCTTCTCAACATTTTCTGAAGTTACTTGATTTTCCAGAGCAGCAAGCACCAAGAAATCAACTTCCATCTCTATTATCTCTTCATTTGATATTTTCTTTGCATCGTAATTTACAACACTTCTGGTATCATCTTTGACTTTCTTGACTTCTGTTATGTTCAGTCCGTTTGGATCAAAAATTCCACCCTTGCTGTCGCTCACGGCAACAACCTTGAAGCCATCATCGTATGCCATCTTGGCAAAGTTGTAGCCAGCGTTTCCAAATCCCTGCACTGCTATTGTTACATCTTTTTTGTCCATTTTTGATAAAAGCTCCTTGAATATTATGTAACCCCCCTTTGATGTTGATGTTGCTCTGAACTTGCATCCCTGAAGGGCCAGTGGCTTTCCTGTTATCATACCAGGCTCATGCCCACCTTTTATTTTTTCATACTCATCAAGCATCCATCCCATTGTCTCAGAATTTGTGTAAACATCCGGTGCAGGCACATCCTTGTTCTCTCCAACAACTTCGTGGAATGCCCTTATGTATTCCCTGCTTACCTTTTCCAAATCCTCCTTGGTCATGTTCTTCGGATTTATCCTAACACCGCCCTTTGCTCCACCGTAAGGAAGCCCTGCCAACGAATTTTTCATGCTCATCCAAAATGCCAAAGACTTGACCTCGTCCTCCGATACATTTGGATGATATCTTATACCACCCTTTCCCGGGCCTAAAGCATCATTATGAACTATTCTCCACGCCAAATATTTCTCTCCGTTTACACTGAGCTCTACCTTTTTTATTCTTTTGAAAGATGTTAAAACTGATAACTCAGTTTCGCTCAATCCAATTTCCTTTGAAACTTTATTCAAAATTTTTGATATGTTTTCAAAAACCATTTATCTCACCTCTTAGATAAAAATTTGTATGCGGAATCTGCAGCTATTGCTCCTTCAGACGCAGCAGTTATTATCTGGTCCAACTGGTTGCTTCCTGTTGTTATATCCCCAGCTGCGAAAAATCCCTCCACGTTTGTGGACATATCGTTGTTGACTTTTATTCTTCCCCCATCAGAAACATCAACGCCTAATTTTTTTGCTATTTCACTGTTCGGGTCATGGCCAAACTCAACAAATATTCCGTCAAGTTTTAATTCGCTTTTCTCTCCTGTTTTCGTGTTCTCTATTATGACAGACTCCACAACATTCTCTCCTTGAACTTCTTTAATCACGCTGTTGAATATGCATTTTATTTTCTCGTTTTCATCTATCAGTTTGACCAGGTAAGGAAACGCCCTCAGCTTATCTCTCCTGTAGATTATGTAAACCTGCTTTGCAAACTTGGAGAGCAGCAATGCAGAGCCAGCAGCAGCATCACTGCCACCTGTAACTGCGACTGTTTTATCCCTGAAAAACGCGGCATCACACGTTGCACAGTAGCTTATTCCCCTGCCCTTAAACTTGTCTTCCTCTGGAAGACCTAATCTTCTCTTAATTCCACCAAATGCATATACCACTGTCTTTGCCTTGTATTCGTTGTCAATTGTCCTAACAACAAAAAAATCATTTTCTTTTCTTATCTCAACAACTTCTTCCCAGAATATTTTTATACCAAACTTCTCAACATGCTCCTGAAATTTCTTTGAGAGTTCGAGTCCGCTTATGGAAGGAAATCCCAAATAGTTGTCAATCTCATCTGTTTCAGTCATTGGACCCATATCCTTTCCTATAGCTGCAACTTTAAGATTGTACCTGGAACCATATAGCGCCGCAGACAAACCAGCGGGCCCTGCACCCAAGACTATCATATCATAGATTTCCAAGATAACACCTCTATAGATTTTTTTCAAGCCATTGCCTTACAATTGGCTCAGGCATTGCACCAACGAACTCGTCTGTAACTTCCCCATTCTTAAACATTTTTATTGATGGGATGCTCATTATTCCATAGTTTCTGCTGACGGTTGGATTCTCATCAACATTTAGTTTCGCCAGTATAAACTTACCTTCATATTCCTTGGCAAGTTTTTCAAGAATTGGGCTTATCATTACACACGGACCGCACCAGACAGCCCAAAAGTCCACTACAACAGGAACCTCCTTTGATTTTTCTATTACCTCCTGCTGAAAATTAGCATCGTTTACTTCTATCTCCACATTATCACCTACCTTTAATTTATTTGACATGAACTTTCTCTTAAGTTCCTCAAGTTTCTTTTTTCTTATCTCTTCAAGTTCATCCATAAAATCACGAATGTGATTATTTTTGTCAATAGTGATTATATTAGTCACAGCCATATTTAAGTCTATCGGTAGTGAAAAAAATAAAAAGAAAAAATCACTTGAACATAAACGGAAAAGCTTATATATTGATAAATATCAATATAAGTTCATATGAACGAAAAGCTTAAAATTTTTAAAGCACTATCAGATGAGACCAGATTGAAGATAGTCGAGTCATTGCTTGAAGGAGAAAAATGTGTTTGTGAAATAATTCCTTATACAAAAAGGACACAATCCACTGTATCCATACAGCTCTCAAAACTTGAAAGACTGGGAATTGTTGAACCAAGAAGGGATGGAAAAAATGTTTATTATAAAATAATCAACCCATCTATCAAAAAAATAATATCAATTATGAGGTGATTGTATTGTTTGATAAGGACTTATTGAAAAAAATGGGATTCTCCAACAAAGCCATAGAATATTTAACTCAAAATAAGAATTATGGAAAAATAGAAAACGCAGATGCAGAAGGAAGCTATACGGGAAAGTGTGGTGACACAATAATAACCTACCTTAAAATTGAAAATGATATAATAAAAGATGCAAAGTTCGTTTACACCGGTTGTGTTGGCTCTGCCTCATCGGGTTCTGCAGTAACAGAAATGGCAAAGGGGAAGAAATTAGAAGATGTTAAAAATTTTTCGTTACAAGACATAATTGAATTTTATCGCGAGGGTGAAAAAAGTATACCCGAGATAAAATATGAGTGCTGTGAGATTGCCATAAACTCAATGAAGAATGCAATAAAAAATTATGAACATACAGAAAGAATTGCCTTCGCATCCGATGGTAAAGAAATGGAAAGCAGTCTTGCCCAGCACTTTGGCAGATGCCCATACTACATATTTGTTGACATAAAAAATGGTGAGATAAAAAATATTGAAGCAAAGAAAAACCCTTTTTTTGACAACCATGAACCCGGTGTTGTCCCCAGATTCATAGCAGAAGAAATGACTGACATCATAGTCTCTGGTGGAATGGGACAGAAGGCAATTGACTGGTTTGAAAAATTGAATGTAAAGCCCATAACAACTGAACCAAGAAAAATAAAAGACATTTTGAATGACTACCTAAATGGAAAATTGAAAGAAGCAGAACCATGTAAAGAAGGTGATTAAATGGATGAAAAAGACATAAGAGAAGTTTTGGAAAAAGTTATGCATCCAGAAATAGATGCAAGCTTGATGGAACTGGGAATGATAAAGGATATTGTTGTTCAGGGGAACAACGTTTCAATGACCATGGCCTTTCCATTTCCGGGAGTTCCAATAAAAGATATGTTGATGGAAAGTGTTGAAGAGCCACTTAAAAAATTAGGATTAAATGTAGAGATAAAAACCGCAGTGATGAACCAGGACGAACTCCAAAAATTCTTTCAAATGGAACAGGAAAAGTGGAAAGCTTAACTACTGAATTTGAGGAGTATAAAATCAATTAAAGCCTCTTTATTCTTCCTGGCCTTGGCTCGTAGCAGGTTCCCTCACTCAGGAGGTCGTTTATTACCTCCTCAACCTCAACCTCGCTCAGTTTTGACTCTGTTATTATTGCTGTGTATTCAGCGCCTGTCCCTTCATCCAGATTGTCTATTATCTTAAGTATTGAATCTTTCAAGGATTTTTTGTCTTCTTTCTCCGGCTCTTTTTCCTCGCTCTCGGCAATAGACTCAACTATTCCGGGGTCTATACCCTCAGCTTCCGCAAGCTTTCTGATTTCATCAAGGTCTGTTGTACTCTTCATGAACCCCTTGACTTTCTTCTTTATTTCCTCAAACTCTTTCTTTTGATTCAAGAGTTCTGCCTTTCTTAAAATCAAGAAATTCGGGTTTTTAATTTTTCTCACTATTTCCGGGGAGAGATATATTTCCTCATCATACTCCCTTATTTTTCCTATAACATCAACAAGGTCTCCAACCTCAATATTGTCAAATATTTTTGTGTTCTTAAATGCCTTTACCCTCAAAGTGTCAGTTTCGTCATCCAAAACTATGAACCCATAGTTACCGTCTTCAGTGATGAACTTTGTCATAACTGTGCCAAGAATTCTTGCCCTGGATATTTTCAAACCATTGGGTGTTATGACATAATTGCTTTCAAACCCTTCTGCTTTAACATACCTTCCGTCAATTATGTCTTTTATTTCAGTTTTTATTGCAGTAAGCCTTTTTCTTTCTACCATAATTTCACCAAGAATTTAGCCTATGTAACTCTTCGTATGGTCAACTTTTTTTATATTCTTCCGCGATTTTCCTTTAGTTGATTTTTTTCTTTCCTGAGTTTTTATCTTATTAAAGCTTTTTTCATATTTCTTAATATTCTCCTTCAGTATGTTGAGAAGGTCTTTGGCTACAACAGGATCCAATATTATTGTATTG